>Ga0180301_10004537_pt1 | contig 10713 bp, 12 predicted proteins | sample GuaBasSediGuay16_FD_121797 | JGI IMG/M metagenome (GOLD analysis project Ga0180301, IMG submission 121797) | Subseafloor sediment microbial communities from Guaymas Basin, Gulf of California, Mexico - Guay16, Core 4569-2, 12-15 cm | ecosystem: Environmental > Aquatic > Marine > Hydrothermal... | reverse complement strand
TGTTTCAAAGAGCTTAAAACTTAAAGATGGTAAACTATTCATGTTCCCAGCAGCCCTAGATGCAAATGAAATAACCAAAGTTCTCCGAGAAGGCTATGAAGTTACAATGATGAGTGAGGGCTTCAGTGAAATAATGGGATCAAAGGATTTAGACTATTTATTTATCGATACCCACCCTGGATTGAACGAGGAAACTTTTCTATCCGTAGCTTTATCCGATATTTTATTCGTGATTTTACGGCCAGATGAGCAGGATTATTTAGGAACCGCTGTGACACTCGAAATCTCTAAAAAATTTGAAATTCCTAAAATCTTTTTGATCGTAAATAAATTACTCCCAAAATATAAACCGAAAGATGTCGAGAAGCAAATGCAAAAAACTTTTCATGTCCCCGTAGCAGGCATTATTCATTTTTCAGAGGATTTCGCAGATGCTGCAAGTAAAGAGGTTTTTGTTGTTAACCATCCCGACCATCCTTTTACAAAAGTGATTGGACAAATTTATGAAAAAATGATTGAAGATTAAAGGGAGCGCGGACCATTAATGACCGAAACAGCTGAGAGAATAGAACAAATCCGAAATTTTTTTGAACCTACACTTGGAATAGCTGTAATTGGAGCTTCTAACAAGAAAGGAAAAGTAGGTAACGCTATTATTGTGAATTTAACGAAAGGGGCTGTAAAATCTGCGGGTGTTGGGAAAGCAGGTCTTTATAAAAAAGGAGAATCGATAAAGGGATATGAGGGAAACATTTATCCTGTGAATGTTAGAGCCAAACCTGGCGAAAAAATTGGTGGATTACCCGCTTATAAATCAATTCTCGATATTCCGGACCCTGTTGATCATGCAATCATTGCAGTGCCATCAAAATTCGTCCCCGGTGTTATGGAAGAATGCGCTCAAAAGGGTGTAAAATCTGTCGTAATTATTACTGCAGGGTTCTCAGAATATGATGAACAGGGGCAGAAATTAGAGAAAAAAGTGCTAGAAATCGCTCATAAGAATGGTATGCGAATTATTGGTCCAAATTGTCTCGGAATTATCCGTACATTTAATAACTTAAATGCATCATTCTCTGACTTAATGCCTCCAAAAGGTCCAATTTCCTTTATTTCTCAATCAGGTGCCCTCTGCACAGCTGTAATTAACTATTCATTTGATGAACGAATCGGATTTGCCAATTTCGTCAGTATAGGGAATAAAGCCGATGTCGATGATGCCGATTTGATGGAATATTTTGCTGATGATCCAAGAACTAAAGTAATTGCCTTATACATTGAATCTGTAAAAGATGGCAAAAAATTCCGTGAAGTTATTGAAAATATTATCGAGAAAGTCCCTATCGTTGTAGCTAAATCAGGCCGGACCATTGCTGGAGCTCAAGCTGCATCCTCTCATACAGGATCTATTGCCGGTTCTGATACAATCTATGATGCCGTGTTTTCTCAATATGGTGTCTATCGTGCCACCTCTATGAATGAATTGTTCTATTGTGCTAAGGCATTAGGATATCAACCTCCTGCTAAAGGCGATCGTGTAGCGATTCTCACAAATGCCGGAGGTCCTGGAGTTATGGCTGCCGATGACGTATATCTTCAAGGATTGACAGTTGCTAAATTAGAAAAAAGGACAATTGATGCATTAAATGCTGAGTTACCTGCTGCATGGAGTCATCGTAATCCTGTGGACATATTGGGGGATGCACTTGCCGATCGTTATGAATTTGCACTAAACCTCTTAGTCGAAGATAAGAATACTGATGCTATTATTGTCATTCTCACTCCAACTGCTATGGTAGAACCCCTACAAACCGCCAAAATTGTAGTCGATATTATGAAAGATAGCGATAAGCCTGTTAGTTGTGCTTGGCTAGGTTTAGAATCCCGTATGAGTTCATTTTACCTTGATGATCATGGGATTCCAGAAGTTTCTTTTCCAGATCGATGTGTTAAAGCGATTAAAGCTCTAGTCCATCGCGGTAAATTTCTCAAGAAACGTAATTTACTTTGAATTAGCGGTGGTTAATTATGGAATCAGATGAAAAAATCAAATCTCTACTCGCTGAATTCGATTCAATAGAGAAAAATTTCAAAACAGTTCAACAAAATATCAATAATATAAAAAAGATGATTGAATCTCTTCTTTTAAAAACCGAGGAATCTAAAAAGAAATTAAAAAATATCGGCGTGGCAGATCTTCTAGACTTACCAGAAGAATTACGCAAATCTGTCTTAACTGTCATGAAACTCGGGCGCGGAACTGTTGATCAAATTACTGAAAGGACTAAACGGGAAAAAAACCTAGAAATGGGATATTTAGAAGCATTAGTCACCATGGGTTATCTTAGAAAAGAAACCGATGAAAAGAAAGGCAATACCTATTATAAACTAGGTCTAGGACGACGGAAATCGAAAGTATCTGATGATATTTGGAAAATTCTCATAAAAGATTCTATGGAAATGGTTCAATTTATTACAAAAATGGAAATTGAAAAGGCTCAATTGAAAATTTATGACATTGATGAAATGCTTCAAATGGCACCCCAAGCCCAAGACGATTTAAATAAAATAAAAGCTGAAATCATGCGATATATTTCGGCATTAGAAGAAATAATGCTGAAATATTAACCAATAAAAAAACTCAATCTTCTTCTATTTTTATTTTAAACCATTTTAGTAGGTTTGTAATACCCCTTAAAGCTCTCCTTCTTTTCATTCTTCAAAAAGTTAAAATTTATGGAAATATATTAAAAGGAGTAAACAAAAAATTTTAAAAAAAGCAAGAGGAGCCAAAAAGAATGGGATTAGAATATGTGCGACCAACCAAAGTTTGGGCATATTTCAAAGAGAAGGGCATCCGAATAAGTGCGGACGCAAAAACCAAGCTTTTAGAAATACTAAATACTCAAATTACTGCAGAGCTAGATAACGTCATTGACAAGCTACCCAAATATACTAAAGGACAGAATAAAGGGGAACTAAAAAGGAAAACTATTAAATTAGATGATTTGAAATAATACGTGTCCTAAATTCTTTTTTTCTTTATTTATCTCATTTTCAGAAATTTCTTATTCTAAAAACTTATTCAATCATAAGCCTGTATTGATAGGATGTTCAATTAAATATAATTCCAGAAGTTCTTGAAATTCAGAAATTTTCTCTAATATTATTTCAATCAATGGCTCTAAATCCGAATTTATCATACAGACTAAAGTTACTTGATTATGAATCTTAAGAAAGAGAATATTTTCTGTGTCTAAAAGTCTTAAATTTTTTCCAATACTAGCTGAATTAAATAAATATTTGACTATACTCTATGAAATAAATAAATATGACTCTAAAATATGTCTATCATAATAGAAAATTTCTCCTGTATCTGCTATTAATGAAATATGGAATAATTTATCTATCTCTTTACCTAATCTTTTATATATTCTATATGCAATTCGCTTTACTTCCTTATCTCGCCCAAACTTCCTTATACTAGCCCCTGCTAAAACTTTATCTTGGAATTCTTGGCAAAATTCCCAATTAATAGTACCTATACAATAATATTCATTATTACCTTTAGAATATCGCGTATTTGCACTACATTTGCCATAAAAAGGACATCTTTCAAGCACTTTATATTCAATCCTTTTCGAAAAGAAATTTCATATTTTTATTAGTTACTGAATCTTAAAAAGTGAAACTAGAATAGAATAAATACAAGAATTTATTTCAATTAATTAATTGATCATTTTAGTTTAGGATGGATAATTCATTGCAGTTTCTTGATTCATTACGTTGTCCACGTTGTGGCGAGCTAAGGGTTGTTTATTATCTTAAAATAGGGGGACGACATGCAATTTTAAAGGCCATGTGCCCAAATGATCGATCGAAAAAAGCATTTCGGTTACCTTTAGAAGCCCGTGATCAATGGATTGGCGTGGTCACGGATCAAATTTATCGATGTGCCCGATGTGGGCAACCAATTTCTAATCCTGTTAAAATATCACGTTCAGGTCGTTGGATTGTTCTCTATCTAGAATGTCCTATCCATGGATTAAAAGATCCCAAGAGGCATATTCTTGATATAATTTATCCTATGGTTCAAATTTTACATCAAAATCCATCTAATGCACCAGGCGCTCCTCCAACATTTAGACCTCCGCCTTCTGGGGCTCCCTCTGTTCCTTCACCACCACCGCCTTCTGATACTCCCCATACTCTACCTCCACCACCTCCACCTCCACCACCACCGCCTAGTGCCCATGTTGTTCCATCACCTCCTTACAATATGCCCTATCAAACAGATTCTAGTGAAGTCATTTTCTGTAGTGATTGCGGTGCTGCATTACAACCTGGGGCACTATTTTGCGTTGTTTGTGGAGCTGAAATTAATAAGGATGAATATGATGATATTTAGTTTTCTTATTTACTTATTTTTTTAAGTTTTATACATAATATCGCTTTTAAAATTGAAATCCTAGAAAGAAATCTATCGAGGATTGCCGCAAAAAAATTACATGATTTCATAGATTCTACCCGAACTTGTTTAGGAAATAGATTCAATAGTGTTTCAGGAGTGTAATCCCGTAAATGACCTGCATTACATGTAGCAAAATGATAAACTGGTCTGATTCGATTAAGAACTCGCCAGAAAAGAGATTTTTGTGGAACCGTTACAATAATGTACCCCTTTGCTACGCGAACTAATTCATTTGCTGCTTGACGATCATTTAAAACATGCTCCAAAGTTTCAGAACATAAAACCCAATCAAAAGAATTATCTTCAAATTGAAGATGTTCGGCATCCATTACTTTAAATTGACAATTGATATTCATTTTTTGAGCAATATAATCTGCTTTTTGAATTTTTGTTGGTGATATATCAATTCCTACCGCATTCAGCCCTTGTTGTGCCATTTTTCGTACGAAATATCCTAATTCACAGCCAACATCTAAAAATGTTTCATTTTTTTTCGCTTTTTTTAACCATCTTTCAAGAATGACACGTCTAGATCCGTGCGTCGAAAAGTATCGGTAATAACCTCGATAACTTTTATCAATATCGTTTGTAGTTAGACGTTTTCCTTCTCTCTCATAATAAGACGCAATTGTTTTTTTATCCACTAATTTCACCAATAATTTAAGGTCAATTTCTGTTTAATTTCTGCTTACTATAAAAATCTAACATAGTAAAAAAATTCAATGAACAAAATTTTTTTAAGTTTATAAGAAATTCCTAACGTAAGGAGTTTGAAGAAGTGTCCAAGAGTTATCGCATATTAACCAGCATCGTTCTCATTTCCATGCTAGCTCTTCCTGCTTTCTTCATTATGGGTGTTTGGATACCACTGACACTCTATGATTTGATAACAACCCATATTAATGGAAGTAGTACCTTCTTTACAATTCTCGGAATTCTCATTTTAATAGCACATCTCGCGCCCCCTCCTCCTGATAAGAAAAAAAGAATTCTATTTGTCTATCAATTTAAAGATTTATTAAAAAAGTTTTGTAAATTAAAAGAGATCGAAGAATTTTCCTTTAAAGACGATATTGTCCATTTTGCTAACTATCAATACCTAACAGAAACCATTAATTCAAAAAAAGTGAAAATACAACTAAAATTACGCCATCTTGGGGGTACATCAGTAACATCTTCATTGGCGACCGAAATAAAACGGGCATCAAATATCGATAATAGTCTCATTGTCGAAAATTTTTCATTTAATTACCACCGAAAAAGAAGTTTTTCTCTACTTTCGAAACTTCTACCTGGAAAAACTTCCAATTATCCAATGATTTTTGCCATTCTTTCTGAAAACTCCTTCTATAAAAATAGTCGGGGAGGTCATTTGAATTCTGGAGAGGGAAAATGGATTAAAAAAATACCAATTAATCACTCTTTCTTCAATTCAATGAGTATAAAAATAAGGAGGTTGATATAAATGACTAAAATTCGAAATCTTATATATGGTTTGATTATAGTTGGAATTTTTGTAATTATACATTGGATCTTTCCCCGCGAATGGTCTCCTTGGCTCCAGAAAACAGATGCTTTATTCCAAGGAACTCGTTTACAATTCATCGGGCTTTTTATTTTTGGTGTATTTCTCTTTGTTATCTATCCACTTTTCCATGGAATTGGTTTCCTAGCTTCTTTCGGCAAAGTTAAATATCCAAAAGGGTCTGAAAATTTTACCCCTCCCCTTTCAGTAATCATTCCTGCACTGAATGAAGAAAAAATTATTGGTCCTACTTTAGATTCCTTTGTGAACTCCAAATATCCTAAAGAGAACCTTGAAATTGTAGTGGTTGCCAGTGGCTCCACGGATCGGACTGTAGAGATCTGCCAAGAATATCAAGATCGTTTAAATCTTAAAATAGTGACCGATCCGCTATCGAAAAAAGGAAAACCTGCTGCATTAAATCTCGGATTGAAGAATGCATCTCATGATATCTTGTGTATTTTTGATTCAGATTTACATGTCAAGGAAGATACGCTTCAATATTTAGTACGTCCTCTTTATGATCTCGAAATCACCGCGAGTTGTGGTCCTATCGAGCTTCGTAATTGGAATGTAAATAAATTAACTAAAGCTATCGCGATTGAATATGCCTTTATGGTCGGTATGGGACTCTACTATGAGATTCGACAACGATTAGGACGTTCACTTTGGTTTCTCGGGCGAAATTATTGTATTCGACGCGATGTGATGGAAGAAGTTGGTGGTTGGAATGAAGATGCTCTCACGGAAGATTTACATCTATCCGTTCAACTGAGTATGTTAAACAAAAAGATTGCTCATGCTCCCCATGCAGTTACAAATGAACTTGCACCAACCACTTGGAAAACTTATAAACATCAAAGACGAAGATGGGTTGGTGGTTATAAACAAGGTTTAAATGCTGCTATGGAACTTGATAAACGATCCGTCATTCTCCGTAATTTTGGAATGCTACATTTTGGACATATCAATAATTTCGCGCTTGTTGCGATTATTCCCGCGTTAATTTTTGGACTAGTTGTGAACGATTACTACTTAATGCTAATCTGCATAACGGAATTCATTTTTACCTTTGGGATGGCTGTAATTAGCATTAAAAAATACGGTAATCGACGTTATCGGCTCTTATTATATTATCCTGTCTTCTTCGTTACTAATTTCTATATGTTCGCAGTTCAACTAACTAACATACCGACTGATGAATGGGTAAAAACTGAAAAGGTTTAAGGCTGGTGATTAAAAAAAGGATGGAATTATTATGGGAAAATTAAGATATCTAATTTACGGCACTATTATAGTGGGCATTTTTCTATTAATTCACTTATTTTTTCCTCGTGAATGGTCTTCATGGCTATTAAAAACAGATGAGCTATTTCAAGGTACTCGCTTACAATTCCTTGGTCTTTTTATTTTTGGCGGGTTTTTGTTTTTCATTTACCCTCTTCTCTTTGGAATTAATTTTCTAGCTTCTTTCGGCAAACTTAATTATCCTCCAGGCTCCGAAAATTTTACTCCACCGATTTCGGTAATTATCGCAGCAATAAACGAAGAAAAAATTATTGGAAACACATTAAATTCATTTGTTAACTCGACATATCCGAAAGATCATTTAGAGCTTATCATAATAACTAGTGGTTCTACTGACCGGACTACTGAAGTATGTCAGGAATATCAAAATAAATTAAATATTAAGATTTTAACAGATCCTCTCCCTAAAGGAAAACCAGCAGCTCTTAATCATGGATTAAAACATGCCACACATGATATTATTTGTGTATATGATGCCGACACACAATTGTATGATAATTCTCTCCAAAATCTAGTACGACACTTATCGGATCCGACCATCGATGCGGTTAGTGCCCCTGTAGTGGTTCGTAATTGGAATGAAAATAAATTAACAAAAGGAATTGCATTAGAATATACCTATTTATCAGGAACTGGATTATATCATGAAATTCGGTCCCGGCTCGGTCGCAATCTTTGGCTAATGGGGCGCAATTATGCAATTCGTAAAAAAATACTGGAAGAATTTGGTGGATGGAATGAGAATGCGCTGACAGAGGATCTTCACCTTTCCGCCCAATTATCTGCCGCTAAGAAGAAAATAAGATTTGCCCCTGATGCAAAGATAAATGAGAGAGCTCCCAAGACCTTTAAATCTTTTATAAATCAGCGAAAACGTTGGGTGGGTGGCTATAGTCAAAGCTTGTCTGAAGCTATGGAATTAGATAAGAGAACAGTTATTTTACGAAATTTAGCTATGATGCATTTTGGGCATACCCTTGATCTATCCTTTATGGCCTTAATTCCAGCAATTATTTTTGGTCTAATTGGTGATTATTATATTATGCTTCTCTGTATTGCTACTTTCATATTTGGATTCGGTACCTATATCAATGCAGTCCGTAAATATGGTGAGGGTCGATATCGACTACTTCTATTCTTCCCAATAACAATTTTCATCGATTGGACTATGTTTAGCCTACAATTCAAGAGTTATGAAGAGCTCGAATGGGAAAAAACCATCATAGATTAATTTTAATTTTTTCTATTTTTCAATATTCTACTTTTGAAAGTAGATGAACATTTCCAATTTTCACTCGAGATAAGCCTTCTTCTCTTGCTGCTTGCAGACATCGTTCCGCATGAGCTTTACTTGTGGTAGGAAGGTCATCCATTATAAAATGCGGATAAAATCCTAGAAGGGAATAAGGAATTGTGGGATCAATGTCTGCAATAAACCTCGCGATATGGCGCACTTCATCTTCATCAACATACCCTGGCACTAAAAGAGTGGTACCAAACAGAAGTGGCACCTCAGGGCGTTCCTCTAAATATGGTTGAATATTTTTAAAATTTTCAAGGGTTTGCTGGTTAGTAACTCCACAAAGAGCTTGGTTTAATGGTTCATGAAATGCTTTCAAATCAATTTTTATTGTTCCACCACTCTTTAAAGCAAAATTAACTGCTTTTTCCAATAATGGCCAATTCATGCTCCCATTTGTTTCCCAACAAACTCGAAGGATTCGTTTCTCACGCTTTGCTAATTCAGCGGCTATTTTTGAAACTGCAAGTGAATGGAGCATTTGGGGACCTGGATCTCCTCCAAAAAAGCAAATACAACTCACACGTTTATGTGCTTTACTTACCAATTCCGCCGCAGAAATAATCGGTTCTAATCTTTCGGGCATATAACGATATTGTGAATTTTGACAAAATAAACAATTAAATCCACATGCTCCGTAAAAAACTGCAAGATTCGCATAACCATGTTCAGGTCCATCTTTATAAGCATATTTTGGGTAGCCATATCCATATGCTGGACAAATGAACGCGCAACAATTCGTTGGTAGAGGATCGTAATACCAATCTAATAGCCCCCTTTCAGGGGTTCCTGCCCTCCTTACTAATCTATTATTTTTATTAACCACTAAGCCGCAATATCCAATTTCATTCTCGCCTAGCCTGCAGTCATTCACACATAAGCCGCATTTCAATCCTTTAGGTGATTTAGGAGGCATAGCTGGAAGGTTATAAGGCTTTCTGCTTGCAACATGAACTTGCATAATGAGTTCCAAAGCTTCCTTGGACCGAGACAGGATACATTCCCTACAAACTCCCAAATTTTTTGAGACTAATAATTTATTGCTACCACAAAGTTTACAATAAGGACGCTCTACTTTCCCTCCGAAAACCCCCCTAAACATATCTGTCCTCTCTAACTAGACCTAAAAGATGAAAAATATATTTAAAAAAGAGATAAATTCTCTTATCCGTTAGGATTTCCCTTCTTCATCCTTTTTTTCTGTTTTTTTAGGTTTTTTAGGCTTTGGAACTTTGCTGATATACGCTTGGATTTCTTCATTGGTTAATCGCGTAAATTCTTTTGTATCTGCTCGCGCTATTGCGATTTCCATATTCGTTGGCTCGAATTTTTCGGCTTCTAGGACGCCTTCTAATGCTTGTAGAGCAAGAATAATAGATTCCTCTAATGTAAGATTCGGTTTATATTCTTTCTCAAAAAATTCTTGTACTTTTGTGGAACCTGCACCAATAGATTGTGCTTTAAAAGACCAATATGCCCCACTAGGTGCTGACATGATTAGTTGAGGTCCATCCGAATCTATTCCTGCCACTAATAAGGAAACCCCAAACGGACGCCCTCCTGCATGTTGGGTATAAACTTGTTTAAGGTCACAAATTTTTCTAACCAACTGATATATCGAAATTGGCTCATCATATGTAAGTCTGTTTATTTGTGCTTGTACGCGGGCATGATCTATAAGCACTCGTGCATCTGCAGTCAAACCTGCAATTGCCGCTCCCACATGCTTATCGATACAAAAAATCTTATCAATTGAAGTAGGGTCCTGAAGTGGATAAATTCGTTTTTCAACAACTAAAACTACCCCCTCTGGTGATTTCACTCCAATTGCAGTTGAACCATGTCTAATTGCTTCAATTGCATACTCAACTTGGAATATACGTCCTTCTGGGCTAAAAGACGTGATTGAAAGATCATATCCTTGCTCTCTATTCATAATTTCCACCTATCTTGCTTAAACTCTTTGTTATATGCCTAAAAATGCTCTTTTAGACTGCTCTTTCATTTAAAATCTTTAATTTACTTAAAGGCATTAATTCTTTAATTCACTTAAACTCATTTAAATTAATAAAAATACTTTTTCGTCCGAGTCTTTAAAATTTAATTTTT
>Ga0180301_10004536_pt1 | contig 10713 bp, 12 predicted proteins | sample GuaBasSediGuay16_FD_121797 | JGI IMG/M metagenome (GOLD analysis project Ga0180301, IMG submission 121797) | Subseafloor sediment microbial communities from Guaymas Basin, Gulf of California, Mexico - Guay16, Core 4569-2, 12-15 cm | ecosystem: Environmental > Aquatic > Marine > Hydrothermal... | reverse complement strand
TAGGAATAATAGTAATGTTTGGACTAATTGTAGCGATACTTATTATCTCTTATAAGAAAGGTTACGGTGGTTTAGAAAGAAGGTATACTTTCCGTGAGATTATTTGGAGGATACTAAGAGCACTACCTTTACTTGCTGTTCCTCTCGGTGTTCTTGGAGGCATTTATTTTGGAGTGTTTTCGGTTACTGAAGCCGGAGCACTAGGAGCTATAGGTGCGCTTGCTGTTGCTGCAGCTTATCGTAGAATTACTCTTAGAAGAATAGCGGAAATAATTATTGAGTCAAGTAGAACTACTGCTGTTGTCCTTTTAATGATAGGGGCATCATACATCCTTAATTATACTTGGTCTTTGAGTGGGTTGAACCAAGCACTAATAGAGTTCTTTAAAGGTATAAGCGTTAGCGTTAGTCCTTTTGCTGCTTTGCTTATTTTGGCCGGTATTCTTGCTGTTCTAGGAATGTTCTTCGACGTAATAGTACTCTCAATAGCATGGGGAGCAACGATAATAAGCGCTTTTGCACCCTACGGTATTAATCCGTACCATATAAATGCACTCTTCCTATACGGCGTACTTCTAGGAACATCATCGCCTCCTGTAGGAGCTGGAGTCTTCGTTGTTTCCCATTCACTCAATATCGAAATAGAGAAAATACTTAAAGCAATAATACCGTTCATAATAATATACCTCATAATATATGTGATAATAGTTCTAGTTCCAGAAGCGGTACTATGGTTCCCTAAGCTACTAGGCCTCTCAGTTTAAAGCAATAAAAATGTTTGCTAAGTAATTCATCTATTATAAAACATGTTGCAATACGGCTTTATTTAAACCGTGGAAAATATCTACATTATGGGTTTAAGCTATGAAGCTCAAAGATAAGGTAGCTATTATTACTGGTGCAGCAAAGGGCATAGGGAAAGCTATTGCAATAGAGTTTGTAAAAGAAGGAGCAAAGGTTGTTGTAGCGGACATAGACTTTGAAGGAGCTCAAAAAACTGTTGAAGAACTAAAAAAGATGGGGGGTGAAGCAATAGCTGTTAAGGTTAATGTAGCTGATCCGGATGATGTAAAGAACATGGTAGAGAAGACAGTGGAGAAATTTGGAAAAATAGATGTTCTCATAAATAATGCTGGAATTGCCATACAGAAACCAGCGTTAGACATGACTTTAGAGGAATGGCGTAGAATAATTGATGTTAATTTAACAGGAGTGTTTTTGTGCAGTCAAGCGGCTGCTAGGGTTATGGTTAAACAGGGAGGGGGAGTTATAATAAATATGGCTTCAATGCTAGGCTTCATAGCGATTCCTAAGAGGTCAGCCTACTGTGCTTCTAAAGCCGGGGTGATCGGTTTAACAAAAGAGCTAGCGGTTGAATGGGCTAAGTATGGAATTAGAGTTGTAGGGGTTGCGCCAGGATGGGTTGCTACACGTAGAGTGATAGAGTTGACAAAGAAAGGCATAGTTAATGAAGAGGTAGTTAAAATGTTGACTCCTCTAGGTAGAATGGCTAAACCCGAAGAAGTCGCTAAGTTAATGGTGTTCCTAGCATCAGATGATGCTAGCTTTATAACAGGAAACACAGTACTAATAGATGGAGGATATGTAGTATACGGTGGTCCTGTTTAGGAAATTCAATTTCTTCAACAATTATTTTATTTTAATAATTAATTAGTTGATTAGCTTAAGAACAAAATAACACGATTATAGCTACTTCCAATTTACCTTGTAGTTAATAATATTTAAAGCGAGAACTGTCTATTAAAGAGGCATTATTTAAAGAGAAATATACTATAAGATCTTGCTTGATTTGATCCTTTTGATCTTTACACTGTAATGTTCTAATTTAAATTAATGCGGCCTCCTGAATGCTTCCAAGTATTTTCTTTAAAGCTTTGCGTAAATGTGTTTCAACAGTTGCTTTAGATAAGCCTAGTTCATAGCCTAAGTGATGTAGTGTTATTTTTCTAGGAATATCAAAGTAGCCCTTTTGTAACGCTAATTTTAGAGCTCTTATTTCACCTTCTGTAAGTTTTCTTAAACCCTTTTCCAACTTGCTTATATCAGAGTATATCTTTTTAGCAATATCCATGCTCTTCATTTTTCTTACATAAACATGTCTTTTCCCGTACCGGCTTTGAAGATCGCTTATAAATGCTTCAAGCTTGCTTCTTTCAACTAGAGCATTAAAATGTCTATTGCCATTTCTAAAAATATACGGCATTAGCACTATTATACCGTATTTCTCTAATATTTCGTAAAATTCGCATTTAGATTTAAGTGCAACAAAATAGGATGCTTCAGCAGAAGAGTCGCAAGAAACACCTATTACTTTGTAACTAATCATTTTACGTATTTTTTGAAAGTGATTGCATAAACTTTCGTCTGAAGTATAGGCTAGTACTACGTATTTTGAAATTTCAGGATGTTTATAAACTTCAACATATAAAGGCTTCGATAAATACGTACTTAGCTTTGCTAGAAGGCTCTTATGATACTTTGTTATCATTACTGAAACAGGTATCAAACCATAAGTTCTGAGTATCTCTCTTCACCCATATTATATCTCCGCATTATTCTTAAAAAGCATATATGAAAAATATTCTATAGAATCCTTTTTAAATACCATTAAGCTCTCTAATAAGCAAACTTCATTTTCTAATAATTTATGAGAACATTTTCTTACGAGAAAATTATAAGTCGGCGAAGTGAAATGTTCACTTTGAGGAATAGGGTTCTTGGGTAGCGAAGAAGTAAAGTATCAAATGACTATTGAGAAAACTACAGTCGCCATAATGGCTAATGAAGTAGTCGTTAAAAGTAAGGATTTTCTCCAAAAAATTTCCTTAAAGAATATTAAAGCTATTGATATTAGAGTGGACTTAAAACTTATGATTTTAAGTATCGTATTAGCCATTTTAGGACTTATACTCTACAGGATAGGCGGTTGGCTAATCACGCTTTTTAGCATATTTGTCATTGTTGATTCGTGGAAACGTAGATTCGTTCTTACCGTGTACTTCGACGGTAAAGCTTTAAGGATAAGGGATGGTGAAAAACTTAAAATTTTAGCTTCTAAAATAAGAGAATACGCTTCTTTATGATTAAATCAGTATTTTCATCCCAGCATGTAGCTTATGGAATTTCTCTTTAAAAGCTTCATAGAATTTTGCTTCAGCTCTAAAGCCTGTACAGTGTCCAGCAAAGACTTCTTCGACACCTAATTTTGAGAGCTCATTTACCGTTTTCTTTATTCTTTCATCACTAGCGCTTATGAGATGAAGCCCACCAATAATAGCCCTAACCTTGTTGTTGCCTGTAATCTTCATCGAATGCTCAACAATACCAACTATTCCAGCATGAGAGCATCCGCTTATAACAATTAATCCGTCAGCTCTGTTTATTACTAAGCTCATATCGTCTAATATTGGGTCTTCAACTAATTTTCCATTAACTATAGTGTATACCTCTAAACTTTGCCTTTCAAAATCTAATCTCTCTCTGATTTCGCCTGTTGAGGAAATGTTTTTCGATATTTTAAAGGGTTCATTAACTAAAATTAGTTTACCATATTTCTCAACTTCATTCATACTAAAAGGTACACCTATATGTCTCAATTTAGGTTTTAAAACTACTGTTTCCCGGAAAATACTTGGATGAGCTATTATCGGAACTTTCCTACCTATTGCTTTAAGTATTTCAAGTAAACCTCCTGTATGGTCGTAGTGGTTATGTGATAGGAAAATGTAATCTATGCTTTTAGGTGATAACCCCAATTCATTCATTATCTCTAAGATTAGTTTACCATTTTGTCCTGTATCGAAAAGTACATTTACACCTTCATGCTCTATGAAGTATGATGCTCCATGTTGCCCTAGAAATGAGCTTTCATACCCAGCATAATCATCTGCTAAAACATAGATTTTAGTTAAAATCTTAACCACCACTACAGTAATTATCTACTTCTCCTTTAACTTCTTATTCTTCATTCTCTCCAGATATAACTGATGATGGTATGAGCCTTCTCTAACCATCGCTGCACCACATTTCGGACATTTCATGTCTAAACATCTAATACCAGGAATTTTCCTTACCCTATACCCGCATCTTAAACAGATGCAGTAACCTATAGGCCCCATTCCCCTACCATGCCTTCCTCCACCAATGTTCATGGATTCTTCAGCCTCAGTTTTCTCCTACTATAATCTTCTTGCTTATCGGATACGTGTAAACATTTCTTCCCACATGTAAGGGTGTTTTCTCAAAAATTTTCTCACTGAAAATGTCAAATTCCGGCTTAGCATATGCTTCAGCAACCCTTCCAACTACTATGTTATGATCTCCAGCTTCAATATTCTTCCATAAAGTGCATTCTGCTACAGCTAATGACTCTAGAACTATGGGTGAATTTATTTTCCTACCTTTAGTTATGGTTAATCCTGCTTTAGCTATTTTGTCTGGTTCATCTCTGCCACTAACGCATCCTAAATAATGTATCTTACCTAGAAGGTCCCTGGAAAGAATGTTTACACTAAATTCGTGACTCTTAATTATTAGTTCGTAGGTGAATCTCTTCTTAGATATCGCTACAGCAATTACCGGGGGCTCTCTTGAAACAGGCATTGTCCACGATGCAGGCATAGCAGATACTTTACCATTATATTCTGAAGCAATTATAACAACAGGTCTAGGATGTAGTATGTAAGGCCACTCTCTAAAGCTAATTTTCTTCCACCCCAAAAGAAACACCCTTTAAACACTAAGGCTAGTTATAGTAGATGAACTAAACGTATAGTAATTGCTAATAGCTGATGTGAAATGAAGATTTTAGATGCTAGGAGAATATGTTTAGTAGTTTTCTTTACATCATTAACAGCTATTTTAGCCCAAATAACCATCTATCTTCCCTTCACACCCATTCCGATAACTTTACAAACACTTGCTGTAGTTCTTTCCGGAATTATTGGCGGTGCTTTAGTAGGTTTTCTTAGCCAGGTAATGTATATTGCTCTCATAATACTAGGTTTTCCTTTTGCAGCTGGATTAAAAGGAGGGTTAGTTGTTTTATTAGGTCCTACAGCAGGTTTTCTCTACGGCTTTCCTGTGGCAGCCACTATTTCAGGACTTATAGCCGGGAGGATTGGAAATAAAACTAGGAAACAATTGCTGTTAACATCTCTAGTAGGTGTTTTTTCGGTTTATCCAACAGGGCTTCTATGGCTTAACTTAGTATATGGTATTAAAGAGAATTTACTTAGCATTACAATTTTACCTTTCATACCTGGAGATGTGGTTAAGGCATTTATAGCTTCAGAATTAGCCTACAGAATTACGCGTATACGTTTAAAATAAGTTATTTTCCGAAGAAACAAAGCCTCTTTAGTTTCAAAATTTTTGCTACACCAGCAGCTGAAACACCATATATTATAATTTCGACATTGTTAGCCTTCGCCTCATCTATTAGAGACCAAAGCGTAGAATTTATTACTGCACTACCTGTTATAAGAGCAACTCTAGCTTTCTCCATGAAGTAGCTATTTTTTGAATCATCAGCTACAGTTACGCCGTTAACTATTTTACCTATATTGTCAGAATCCATATCGGTTATGAATACTTTATTGAACACCTTGGTTAGCGCTTCCGCAAAAGCTGGCTGATATCCTACTAGTAAAATTGGAACGTTACCGTATCTTTTCCTTAACCATTTAGTAAGTTCGATACTGCAAATTTCAGGTTCACTGCCATGGCAGTGAATAGTTTTATTTACAATACCCAAATGCCTCATTACAGCATTTAATGCGCAGAAAAATATGCTCCTATTAGAAACATTGTTTAGATTTAGGTTGACTATTTTCGATAAAGTTAAAACTCCTTTGAAAGGCTTAGCTGTAAATACATGAGCTCTACTATTCTTAAAACAGCATTCCATAATAACTTCTTTACCTTTAGCAATAGCATATTCTTCACTTGGCAAGTTAAACTCTTTTGAGGGCACTACTTTAAACATTACCTTTTTTCCAGCAGCCTCTTTCCCGCTAATTTCAACAGTAAATCTTGACAATCTACGTTCTTCCACAATCTTCCTAAAATAAGCTCTCACTATTTCATCATAGTACACGAGTTTACACCTTATAGCTTCCTACCCACATATATGCCGTAACCTAAGTACTTAGAGAGAGTTTTAAGCTGAAATTTCCACATTCTCATTATAAATTGCCTTGGTTTCACAACTTTTCATGAACAAGAACATAAATTTAAGTATTACTTTAAGAGAATTTCCTATTCCATACAACTTTATACTGGTTAGCTCGTCAGAATACTTTATTCGATAAACTTTTGTGAAAACAACTTTTAGTCCCGAATCCGCTAAAAGTTTAACCCATTTACCATATGTTTCTAGAACCATACTAGAAAGCTTAAAGAGGTATTTTCTTACATTTACAGGAGATAGTCTAATCCATGTTCCTTCATTAAATCCAACATAGCCTCCTTGTTTAACTACACTAGCGTATTCTTTCATAGCTTTTAACTTATCCTTGATAAATACGTTAACCGATTCTCCAAATATAGTGTCAAAAGATTCTTCCCTAAAAGGTAGGTTTTGTGCATCAGCCATGACTAAATCTACTTTTTCATCAATACCATACTTTCTAACTTTTCTTAGAGCCTCCTTAATCATGTCCTCTAAAACATCCAAGCCAACTATTCTACAACCATATTTCCTTGAAACATAGTATAAAGTTAACCCTACTCCACAACCTACCTCTAAGACCCTCTTATCTTTACTTATATTACAGGATTTAACAAGTTCCTCCGTTGCTTTAAGTCCTCCTAAATGCCTAGTTGCGCTAACTTTAACTTGCCAGTCAAAGTATCTTTCCATGCGCCTTTACTATGTTAAGGAGATTTCTGTCGATATATTAATGTGATTAGCGGATTTTACTTAAAAGAACGGGTATGTTATTTAGTGTCTAAGACTAGGCAATATTTAAACGAATATATAAATTTTGATGTTAATAATTGTATAAAAAGTTTAAATATTTGTGTAAAGCCTCATATACGCGGTGTTCACCGCTGAAACCAGATGCTGTGATAGTAATTAACTTTGGTGGACAATATGCCCATTTGATATCTCGTAGGCTAAGAGAGTTAGGTGTTTATACAGAAGTTATTTCATGCAACGAATTGATGAGAAGTTATGGTAAGGACCTACTTAAGCATTCTAAGGCCATAGTTCTTTCTGGAGGTCCTTCAAGTGTATATGAAAACCCTGATGACGTAGAGATTGCAAGGGAAATTCTGAGTTTAGGTAAGCCTGTGCTTGGAATATGCTATGGTCATCAACTCATAGCAAAAGCTGTAGGAGGACATGTTGATAAAGGAAAGGGAGAATTTGGGAGAACAGTAATTAACATTGTAGATAGCGACGATATTTTTTCAGGATGGAGTAAAAGCGAAGTAGTTTGGATGAGCCATCGCGATTATGTATCTAAACTACCTAGTAGAGCGAAAGTTCTCGCAATATCTGAGAAAGGATACATCGTAGCATTTAGGCTTAACGGTAATCTCATTTACGGTGTGCAATTCCACCCAGAAGTCACTCATACTACTAAGGGAAAAATTCTCTTAGATAACTTCTTAAAAATCGCTAATGTCCCTAGAACGTGGGTTGTTAGCAACATAGTTGATAGTATTGTTAAGGATTTAAGAGGAAAACTTAAGCCAAACGCTAAGATATTGGTTGCGATTAGCGGAGGTGTAGATTCGACAGTAGCATCACTACTTGTAAAGAAAGTTGCTGGCGATAGGCTTGTTACAGTCTTTGTTAACCACGGATTACTTCGTGAAAACGAAGTTAACGAAACACTAGCTAACTTGGAAAAAATAGGTTTAAAACCACTAGTCATAGATGCCGAAAAAGTTTTTCTCGAAAAACTTAAAGGAACTAGGGATTGTGAGGAACGTAGAAGAATAATTGGTGAGCTTTTCGCTAAAATCTTTAAAGAAATTGCCGAAAAAGATCCCTCAATAAAGTATTTGGTTCAGGGAACAACATATCCTGATGTAATAGAGAGCGGATGTGTTGATAGAGCGGATAAAATAAAAAGCCACCATAACGTTGCTGGCCTTCCTAAATGGCTTGGTCTAGAGGTTATTGAGCCCTTAAAATATCTTTACAAGGAGGAAGTAAGGAGAATAGCTAAGTATCTTGGAGTTCCAGATGAAATAGTTAAAAAGCATCCATTCCCTGGCCCAGGATTCGCAGTTAGAGTTATCGGTGAATTTACTTTTGAAAAAATAAGTATTGTTAGGAAGGCAACTAGGATAATCGAGGAAGAACTTAAAGAAAAAGGGCTTTATGATAAGGTATGGCAAGCTTTCGCAGTCGTAGGCGACGATAAATGGGTTGGTGTTAAAGGAGACACAAGAGCCGTAGGCTACATCGTTACTATTAGAATCGTCGTTAGCGAAGATGCTATGACAGCTGATTGGTTCAGGATACCATACGAAGTTCTTGACAGAATAGCTAGGAGAATAGCTAGCGAAATAGACAATGTAACTATGGTAACCTATGCTGTTTCATCTAAACCACCAAGCACCATAGAACCATGCTAGTATGGAGGTGTTCTAGTTTGGAAGTACTTTATGTTTCATGGAATGAAGCAATAAGGTTATGTTATGAACTTGCAGAGAAAATTCTTAAGTCAAATAATGATTTTGACGCAATAGTTGCGATTTCCCGAGGAGGACTTATTCCCGCAAGAATAGTTAGCGACATCTTAGGAGTATATGATCTCTACGTTATTAATTCAAGGTTTTGGGGTATAGGTGGAACTGTTTATCCCGAACCCGTAATGAACGTTCCACAAACTCTTAATGTTAAGGATAAAAATGTTTTAATAGTTGATGAAGTTGTTGATACAGGTAAAACTATGCGTAAAACTATAGAAACTCTTAAGAAGCTTGGTGCTAAAGAAATCAAAACGGCAACATTACATTATAAAGTTAGGAGCATTATTGTACCGGATTTCTATGTTAAGAAGTTAGAGAAATGGGTTTGGATATTTTATCCTTGGTCACTATGTGAGACACTTTATAGTTTAGCTAAATCACGTAATAAAGGCAACGTATTTGATACAGCATTAAACATTATTAAAGAACTCAAAATTAGTGATGTTCCTATGAGTTTTGAAGGACTAAGGAACTCTTTAATAACCTATGTGAAGAGGGGATTGTGAACGCCGATATGTCCATTAGAGTTTAGATATGGCTCCGATGAAATGAGAAAAATTTTCGATAAGAGAAACATTTTAAGAAAATATGTTGAAGTAGAAGCCGCTTTAATGAAGGCACTGGAGTACGAGAATATTGCTCCTAAGGGATGCTATGAAAAGCTTCTTGAAGCATGGAGTAAAATTGAGCCTAAAGATGTAGATACTTTAGAGAAAACTACAGGTCATGATGTAGCATCTTTTACGATACTGTTAGCCAAGGCCTCAGGAGAATGTGGAAAATATGTTCACTTAGGCTTTACAAGCAACGATGTTGTTGATACAGCATGGGCATTACTCATAAGGGATGCTTTAACTATAGTTAAGAAGAAGCTAGTTCAGCTAATAAGGGAGCTTATGAATCTCTCTATAAAGCATAAAAACACCCTAATGGTAGGTAGAACTCACGGTCAACACGCATTACCTATTACCTTCGGTTTTAAATTAGCAAACTATGTCTACGAGTTGTCAAGGAGTTTAGAGAGAATTTTGGAATTAGAGAAAAGAGTTGTTAGGTGTAAATGTTCTGGTGCTGTTGGAACAATGGCTGCTTGGGGTAACCGTGGTTTACACATAGAATCTACTGTTTGTTCTACTCTTAACCTTAAGCCCCATGAAATAACAACTCAAGTAGCACCTAGAGACGGCTTTGCAGAGCTCATATGCGACTTAGCTATTCTAGCTAGTCAACTCGATAGATCAGCTTTAGAATTTAGAGAATTAAGCAGACCCGAAATTTCCGAAATAATATTGTATCCCGGCAAAATTGGAAGTAGCACTATGCCTCATAAGAGAAACCCCGTTACTGCAGAAAGGGTTTCGGGATTAGCTAAAATAGCTAGGTCTTTAGTAACGGCGGCTTTAGAAAATATCCCATTAATGCATGAGAGAGATTTAACTAATAGTAGTAGTGAAAGAATTCTAATACCACATATATTCCTAGTTATAGATCAAATGCTTCTCGATACATTAAAAATGATTAAGGAAGTGCATGTAAATAGTGAGGCAATGTCTAAAAACCTAGGTCTTCTGAAAGGAGTTATCGCTTCTGAATGTTTGATGATAAAGCTTGTTTTAAAAGCAAATATGCCAAGACATGAAGCTCACAAGTTACTTTCCCACCTCGCAAATAAAGCATTAAATGAGGGAAGAAACTACTTAGACGTGGTTTTTGAAAGCAACATTCCATCATTACTTTCACGTAGAGACATCGAAGAATGCTTTAATTATGAAAACTACCTTGGAGAGTATGAGAAGCTTATTTCTAGAACATTAAGTTATGCTGAAAATGTTCTTAAAGAGGTGATGTAGAGAAAATGCTAACTATTATTGTTGGAGGATTTTTTGGAGACGAAGGTAAAGGAAAGATAGTTTCCTACCTTGGGTTAAAGGATAAACCTGCTTATGCTGTTAGATGCGGTGCTGTAAATGCTGGACATAC
>Ga0180301_10004535_pt1 | contig 10714 bp, 7 predicted proteins | sample GuaBasSediGuay16_FD_121797 | JGI IMG/M metagenome (GOLD analysis project Ga0180301, IMG submission 121797) | Subseafloor sediment microbial communities from Guaymas Basin, Gulf of California, Mexico - Guay16, Core 4569-2, 12-15 cm | ecosystem: Environmental > Aquatic > Marine > Hydrothermal... | reverse complement strand
GCAAACCTATTGGCGCAACCCTCATAGCTGCACCATTTCCAAAGCTTCCCATTCCTCCATAAAGCCGCTTAGCAGCCTCATTCCACGCTATTCCAGATCTTATCATCCGGAAAACCCTTGGTGGACCCGGACCATAACCTCGCCATGGTTCCCTCTCCCAATTTTTGATAAAGGTCCAAGCCATATGTTCGCCATTAAATCCTTTGTTAGCAATTAGTGACTCAGCAACCCCTATCATCATATGAGTGTCATCAGTCCACTTTCCATCAAAATCAAGATCTCTAATTTTCAGAGTACTTCGTAATGAAGTACCCTCCAATGAAGCGCCTAATGCATCGCCGACGGCGCATCCAATCATACATCCGATAAATTTTGATTTAAATTCCGATGCTTCCAAAGCGTCCGTATCGCCTCCTCACTTATTTTTTGTCTCTCTGAAAGCGGGATTCCGCAATTTTAGCTGCAAGTTTAATGGCTTCTATCATGCTTTGCGGATTTGCTATTCCCTTCCCAGCTTTTCCAAACGCGGTTCCGTGATCAACTGAAGTGCGTATTATTGGGAGTCCTATCGTGAGGTTTACGCCGCTTACCCGAATCTATTCTTGCCTTTTTTCATCCCACTCTAAACCAAGCATCTTTATTGGTATATGACCTTGATCATGATACATGGCTACTACAGCATCGTAAGCTCCATCCTTAGTCCTTACGAATACGGTATCAGCTGGTAGCTGTCCAATAACATTGATGCCCTCTTTCTTTGCAATTTCAACTGCAGGTTCAATTTCCTCGATCTCCTCCTTTCCAAAAAGTCCTCCTTCACCGCAATGTGGATTTAAGCCAGCTGCAGCTATTCTAGGGTTTTTATCCCCATTTCTTTTAAGGCTTTCTCTGTCAATTTTATCACCTTGTATATACGCTTCTTTTTTTATCTTATTGCATGCTTCTCTCAATGACATATGGGTTGTTACATGTGTAACTTTGAGAGAACTTACAATAAGCATCATACCGTAATCCTTAGTATTGGTTAAATCATCTTTGAGGGAAAGCGCTTTCGAAATTATTTCAGGTCCAACACCTGTAGCATCATCCATCGTTATGTCAATTATTGGCTTCATTCACCTTTCTCCTCTAATCATTAAGAAAAGTGGGAATAAGTAAATATTGTCACATCTGTATGGAAGTTTATATGTGGTGTGCTTAAGGCTACAATGGACATGCTTGGGCTTAAGGGAGGACGTATGAGATTGCCTCTACTTGATCTAAAAGAGGAGGATAAGAAAGAATAGGTTTGAAAAACTAGGGCTTAGCAGAATAAAATCTTCTTAATTTTTTAGTTCTGCATAACTACATTAAATAATTAAAAAAAGAAAAAAGAGAGTTTGATTAGGGATTTAACGTTTTCCTACATGTCTACTTTCCCTGCGAAAAGCCGCATATACTCTTTAACTTTTTCCTTCACTCTTTCACGTGCAACTCTACCAAACTTTCTAAAATCTTTTTCACTTGGATTAGCTTTATATGCTTCTATGAAACCATTTATGAAGGCTATAGACAGCGCCGTTGCAACATTAACTTTTGTGACGCCTCCGGTTTTAATGGCGTCGAGAAGCGTTCCTTCACCTTTGAGGAGCTTTATTCCTTTTTCCTTGGCGTCTTTAGGCGTCATTAGGATTCCGGATGAACCGTGAGAAACTAGGGGTATACGCTTTCTCTCTTGAATGGCGATCAAGCGGTCGAGTCTTATGGGCCATATATCATCCCATATGCCGTGGATTGATCCGAAAGCGGCTGCAAGAAAATCGCATCCAGTTTTCTTAACGAAGTATTCAACGTCTTCAGGTTTAGCCATGAGCTCCTCAACTGATTTGCCAGCTCTTTCACGGATGATTTTCACGGCTTCGGCTGGTGGAAGAGTTCTTAAACGAGCGATTTCATCATGTGAAAAGTAATCTTCAATTCTTGGGATTCTTCCGAGCTCCGCTTCCACAGGAACCCCCTTAGCATGGCACATCTCAACAACCTTACGGGTTAAACGAATGTTTTCCTCTAGGGGAAGCGAGGAACCGTCAAAGAGGACAGCTGTAAAACCGAATTCAAGAGCCTTCTCCACTTGCTCAATTTTTTTCGCGTGATCAAGATTTAGGGCAACACGGATATCAGTTTCAGCAGCGGCTATCTTAACCATCCCTGCGGCAAGTGGCCAACCAGCGTATCTAGCGGCTCCCGGACTAACCTGAATTATTAGATCAACTGGTTCGCCTAGTTCTTTGGTCATCTCTTCAGCAGCCCATATGAAGGCTTGAACCATCTCCATGTTGTTGGCGTTGAAGGCGCCAACAGCCCTTCCTTCTTCTAGGGCGGGTAATAGCAGATCTTTTTCGTTGACAAGAGGCATATATTATTTCACCACCAATTTTTCTCTCTTTATGGAGAAAGAATAATGATATAAAAACTTTCTCTAATAAGAAGATGAAAAATGTTTTCAGCCTCCTGCTGCAAGCGATATATAACCGCTATTTATAACCGCTATTCTATCTCCATCAGATAGTTTAGTGTCTATTAAGCAGTACTGAGATGTTTGGCTTCAATAGAATATTATTTCATCACCATTGGCGATGTTATCTAGCAGGTTTCTGATGACTGCTTTGTTCTCTGGAAGTTTAAGAGCCGCCTCTTTTCTACCTATTATTTTTCTAGCCTTCTTATCTAACAGTAGTAGCTTAACTCTGATCATTTACTGTCACTATTAGATGAAGTCTACGGCAAAATCTAAGTTTAACTCTTCCAATTTCTCCTTTTTAGGCTTGCCTTCCTCATCGAGCCCTCGCTCCACATAATATTCTTTAAGCATGGGCTCTAAATCAACCGTCTGCCCCCTAGCCGCTCCCTCCACCATAGGCTCTTCCAGAAACCTTCTGGGCAGAGTGTCATCTTCGCGTTTAACACCCATCCTAACATTGAAGGCTCTCTGTAGCATCCATATTCTCTCCCCAGCTTTCATAAGCTCCTTCAGCGTGGTTTCCCATCCGGTTACCGCAACATATAATTCTGCGAGAAGTGTTAGAGGAATGCCACCGAAGAAAGCTATGAATTTGCAGATCCCTAAGGCGTCAACCACTCGGCATGCATCCTGCATTATTTTAACCAAATGGGCTTTACCCTCAATGGTGAAGCCGTCTAATCTTTTATTTATGCCTAGCTCTGGAAATAGGATTCCCCGGGCTGGAAGCATTGAGAAGCCTCTTAAGTGACAGGCTCCTCTCTCAGAGACGGCATATTGTAGCCCCATCTCTTTAAATCTGTATGGATTGTGCATTGGAAGCTCAAGACCCTTAACATGCATAGCATATCTTTCAGCGCCCTTTCCTATCTTCTCCGCAGCTCTCTTAGATCCTTCGCCCAATATTGCCCCGAAGCCCTCTCTTCTACCTATGAGCTCAACCATCTTTATGATGGCTTCATGGTTCCCCCACACTAGTTCAATCCCGCCAGTATCATTTTTATCTATGATACCTTTCTCGTAGCATTCCATTGCAAATGCAATTGTTGCGCCAACAGATATCGTATCTAATCCAAGCCTGTTGCACAAATCATTCGCTTTAGCTATTGATTCCAGATTATCATTCATGCATAGAGAGCCGAAAGCCGCTATCGTTTCATATTCAGGACCGTATCCTTCGAGGGGAGCATAGGGCCCCTCACTTATCTTGATGTATCTGCCGCAGCCAATTGGGCATGCAAAACAGGCTTTTCTGTCAACTAAGATTGTTTCAGCCATTCTGATTCCCGATATTTTTTCAGCTTCAGGGAATCTTCCCTTAGTCCAATTTCTTATTGGCAGGTTGCCCATCTCCTCGAAGGCTTCAACTCCACGTGAAGTGCCATACTCGGAGAAAGCTTTAAGCTTGATCTTCACGGTTTCCACAATCTTCTCTCTAAGCTTAGAGACCATATCTGGATGAGCGACATCTATTTTACCCGAACCCTTTGCAACGATTGCTTTAAGATTCTTTGAGCCCATAACTGCGCCTAAACCACATCTTCCAGCCGCCCTACCATTATCACTTATAATGGAAGACACTCTGACAAGTTTTTCACCAGCTGGGCCAATGCATATGGCTGCGGCATTTGTCTCGCCTAAATCCCTTTTTATTGCATTGCATGCTGGAAATGTCTCCATACCCCATATTCCGCTTGCATCCCTAACCTCCACAGAGTCATCGCTTATCCACAGGTAAACTGGTTTCTCCGCCTTACCTTCTACTATGAGCATATCGTATCCAGCACGCTTAAGCTCTATTCCGCAGTTAGCTGAGAAAATAGCTTCACCCCAAATGTTGGTTAGCGGTGATCGAGAGATCATGATTGATTTATTTGCCGCTGGCGCTGTGGAACCAGTTAATGGTCCCGTTGCTAAAATCAGCTTATTCCTTGGATCAAAGGGTTCAACCTCCGGGCTTAGCTCTTCAAGCATGAGTTTGGAGGCTATTCCTAAACAGCCGATTAGGCTCTTAGCGAGAGAAAGATTTAGAGGTTTTCTGCTGATTTTCCCATTGGAGAGGTTGACTCTGAGAATTTTACCAGCATATCCTCCCGTCATTAACGGGCTCCTCCATGATGGGGGTTTAGAGTTTGATTTTCAAAGTTTTTATTTCATTGTGGAGAAGAGAGATGGCGGAAATATCATTGATTTCACGGATTTTTCTTTCAAGCAGATCTACTTCATAAATCTCTCTCGGCTTCCATGGAAGTTTTATTTCAACATTAGCATTATCTCCATGCGCCTCATAGAATCTTAGGATTACCCCTTCACCGTTCTCAGGAAGCTTGAGAGCCGTTACTATAACGTTTTCCGGGTTGACCTCAAGGAATGAAAAGTTCTGTGGAAGTTTTCCTTCATGTTCGGTTTCGGCTTTAGCGATTAGCTGATAATTAAACTCGTAGGCTTTTCTCACCGTTTGAGCACGTCTCCAACAGCCTTTATGCGGGTATAATGCTATGCTAAACTTATGCAAGCCTTGATCAGCTATCTCCCTTTCACGAACAAAGTTTTTCATACTCTTCATTTCCTCCCATTTTGGAGGATAGCTCGGGCTTCTGAGCAGTGAAACCCTCACAGTATTGTTGGCTTGATCATATCCATACTTAGAATCATTCAGTATGGATAATCCGTATTCTCCATTTTCAGAGGAATAATCTATCCATTTTTGACATGAGACTTCATACTTCGCTCTTTCATAGAGCGTTGCTTCCGGAGACAAGGGATTTCTACGTTTAATGTACCCATATGGTATTTCGCATGTTGTATAGTCGCTGTGGAAACTGAGTGGAACAGCTAGCTTAGCCATTCTATGAGCCGCATGCCAATCCACCTCGAAATCCATATGGAGAGCGGGTTCATTAGCATATATTCTGAAATATATTCGGAATATGGAATCTTCTCTCCCTCCCTGCCTAAATCTATATTTAACGAGGAGAGTGGCTCTCACTGGGCCTCTTTCAATAACCTCTATCTCCTCAGCGTCTTTAAGCTCAACATACTTTACGCCGCCGGGTTGCTGGTAAATGTAGACTTCCCAAGCATCAGTGCTCACGGCGTCAAAATTGTAAAATAGGGTCTTTCTGCCAGGATATGGATGATCTTCGAATATTTGTATTCTTACGCCTTCCTCACCTATGAGGTTCATTCCTAACTCTTTGTCGTAAAGCTCCTCTAAGATACCTGAAATCTTGTTTATAGACGCTTTGACTTTAGAGTTCTCAAGCACTATTTTCCCCTTCTCCTCCCGCACACTAATATCTGTTTGATAAGTCTTCCAGGAGTCTGAAGGCTTAACTCTATAGAGTGAGTAACCTAATGCCGGGACTTCAGCGATGAAAATCAGCTTCTTTCCATCTCTCGTTACTTGGGAGGGGACGCTTCTACCTTTAGAATCTAGGATTTCTTGGGGAACTGGAGAGTTTAGCTCAATCTGCACTTTACCTGACCTTTTCCATGATAACGGATTAAATATGAGTAATGGTTTTCCTTCTCCAGAAGTGTTTACTTTCGAGGCGATAATTTCTAAGGCTGCGTTAAGAGCTTTTGATGCAAATTCTTTGAGTTCTTTAAAGTCTCTTTCACATTCCTCGTAAACCTTTTTTATGCAGGAGCCAGACATCGTGTCATGGAATTGATGTAATAATATTTTTTTCCAGAATTTCTTTAGATCATCCTTCGGATATTTTCCGCCCATGAGGTTTGCTATGAGAGAAAATCTTTCAGTCACATCTATAAGAACCTCCGATCTTCTATTGATTTGCTTGAATCTTGACTGCGTGGTATAGACGCCTCGATGGAACTGAAGATAAAGTTCGTTGGAGACAACAGGTATTTTAGCCTTACCTAAGTATTTTTCGAGAATAGAAAAGTATTCTACGATTTTAGTATTATTTATTTTTGCGGGAAAATTCTCCCTATTTTTCCACCTGAAAATTGTTTCTAAATCGCTTTCTCTAGGTCCACCGCCATGATCTCCTACACCATAAAGAATCAGCAAATCTTCTACGTCATGAAGAAGTTTAAGTCTTATCGATTGACTGCGAAAGCGCTCAATATTTTCATCTTTAATCTGCTCGCTGTAGCTTCCCAAGGTTTGATGCGACAATATTCGGGTTCCATCAGGCGACTCCCAGATAAAAACATTGAATGGATAATAAACCATATCGTTCCAAGAGAGTTTTTGCGTTAGGAAATATTTTATTCCGGATTTAGCCATTATTTGGGGCAATGTCCAGGGGAAACCGAAGCTATCTGGCAGCCACCCCACCTTAACATAAAATCCAAATTTTTCTTTAAAGTAGTTCTGTCCATAGAGAAATTGTCTCGCCAATGATTCTCCAGAAGGCATGTTGGCGTCAAACTCAACCCATGAGCCACCCACTACCTCCCAGCGTCCTTCTTTAACTCTCTTCCTAATTTCTTCGAAGATTTCAGGATATAGCTTCTCCATAAATTCATAGTAGCATGCACTACTTTGGCAGAAAGTGAACTCCGTGTATTTTTCCATTAGCTCTAACACCGAGCGAAAAGTGTTTCTGCAGACATCTAATGTCTCTCTAAAATTCCAAAGCCATTCAGCGTCTATATGTGCGTGCCCTATTAAATGCCATTTAGGAACATTCAATTTCCGTAACATCCTCCACGTGAGAAAGATATTATTAGTTATTTTTTATTTTTAATTAAGGTTTTACTGAAGTCCTTTAGAAAACCAATGAAGGTGAAAAATAGTTAAATTAGAAAAATTCGTTATTCTTCCATTGAGATGGATCAACCCTTTGAATCCGTTTTCTCCGATCCCATATCATGTTGTCACTGTAAGAGAGTTTATTGATGGAAGTTTACGTGAATACCATCCAATAGCCTACTACGGCGTATATTCGCCTTTATGGTGGAGTATCTGGGCAATCGTGCCTTTAAGTCTTAAGGAGATTATTAAGGATAGAAAGATAACATCTTCATTTATTTTCGTGCGGATAATGACGAATTTTCTTCCCTTCGTCATATTTGCTTACATCTTACAGAGGCGGGTTTACCCCTTCTACTTTTGCGTAACCTTGCCTGGACTTTACATAGGCTTATCTCACTCTTTGGCTACCTCTAAAAAGCTGAGAATGTTCATTCCATTACTGACTATTCTTCAAGTAATATGGTTTATTATATGGTTTCCAGTTAAACCAAAACAGCTCATTGACGCCCTATCTTCGCTTGGATTGTCAACTTAAATATGAAAGGCTACATTAAAGTTTGTTCTTTTTTAAAGAAACATTCAGTTAATCGATCTTTACTGCTTCCATCTCCATTGGTTTCACTATTTGAAGCTCATATAATCTTGCGTATAAGCCTCTTCTTTTTAGTAGTTCTTCATGGGTTCCCTCCTCAACTATTTTACCTTGATCGAGAACTATAACTCTATCTGCCAAGAAGGTAGTGGATAGCCTATGCGCGATTATTATACAGGTTCTATTCTTGAGAAGTCTCTTCAGAGCTTCTTGTAATAGACTTTCCGTATATGGGTCAACGCTACTGGTTGCCTCATCAAGAATTATTATTTTTGGTTTCCTCAGCATTGTTCTAGCGATATTTATTAGTTGTCTTTGACCAACCGATAGATTTTTCCCGCCTTCTGAAACCATAGTTTTGAGCCCCTTAGGCAATGTTTTTATGAGCGGTTCAAGTCCTAAATTGCGTATTGTCTCCATAATTTTCTTATCAGCGGCTTCAGGTTTACCGTAGCGAATATTTTCCAAAACCGTGTCTTTGAATAAGATTGGCTCTTGTGGAACTAAGGCTAATTGACTTCTGAGCGACTTTAGCTTGATAGTTCTTATATCTACGCCGTCTATCAGAATACGCCCCTTCTGCGGATCATAGAGTCTCAATATGAGATTTGCTAAAGTTGTTTTACCAGCGCCCGTGGGCCCTACAATTGCTAATGTTTCGCCTGGTTTAATTTTAAGATTGAAGTTTTCAAAAACTTTTGTTTCGCCGTATGCAAAGCTTACATTTTCTAGTATTATTTCGCCTCTTTTAATTTCAAAGTCGATTGCGTTCTCCGCCTCTTTAACGGAGGGCTTAGTTTCAAGATATTCGAATATTCTTTCAGCAGCGGCTAATGCCGATTGGAGCATGTTATAGTATACGGTTAGGGTTATTACTGGGCGGAAGAACATTTCCACATAACTATAGAAGGCTATAAGCGTGCCTATCGTCATTTCACCACTAATAATCAGATTTCCACCATAAAAAACCAATAGGGCGACTGTCGCGGCCCTTATGAGACTTAAGACTGGACGTGTTAGGGCCATCACTAATGTTGCCTTAAGGTTTGCACGCATGGTTTCATAGCTTATTTTTTCAAAGTGCCTGAGATTTACCATGTTTCTTTCGGAAAAAGATTGGGAGACTCCCATACCGCTGACGGTTTGTTCAATGTTTGATGTTAGCTCGCCAACTTTAGTTCTAACGTTCCTATAGGCTTTATAGCTTCTTTTAGCTAGGAAGATTACTGATAGGATTATTGCTGGCATTAATGATAAGGTTGCCAATGTGAGTTTAACATTTAAGTTTAGCATGGCTATAATGGCGCCTATAATTGTTAGCGCATTAAAAACCGCGTCTATGAATCCTGTCGTAGCCGTTTGACCGACGGACTCCACATCGCTGGAAAACCTAGATATCACCTGACCCGCAGGCATGGAAGAAAAGAATGCGTAATCTAATTCTGTGGAATGCTTAAAAAGTAGGGAACGGAGATCATAAAGAAGTTTTTGAGTTAACCAAGCGATAATGTAGCTTCTAACAATGCCTAAAAGCCAACTTGAAATGACTATCATAGCCATAATGGTTGCATTAAATATGAGAGCGTTAACATTTCCAGCTATTATACCTTCATCCACAATTCTTTTACCAAAATAGGGTCCTATCACATTTAAAGCTAAAACAACCGAAGCAGATACAATAAAAGCTAACACTCTAACCTTATATTTCCATATAAGCCTAAGTAGTTTCATCAGAATCTTCGATGGAGGGCTTTTAGGCTTTCCCTCGGCGCCGTATCTAGCGTATTTACTTATCACCCACCCCATTTTCACGCACTCCTGAAGTTGGGGATTCTTGATGCGCAAACTGCGCTTTATATAGTTTCGCGTATAAACCATTAAGCTTCATCAGCTCTTCATGAGTTCCCTCCTCAACTATTCTTCCATCATCTAGAACTAAGATTCTATCGGCCAGTCTAAGAGTTGAAAGTCTCTGAGTCACTATGAAAACGGTTCTACCTTTAACGAGCTTTTTTAGGGCTTCAGCAACTTTAGCTTCGGTTTCAGCGTCAAGGTTTGATGTTGGATCATCAAGTATTAGCACTTTTGGATTGGTTATGAGCGTTCTCGCTATCGCTATTCTCTGCCTTTGACCGCCTGAAAGGGAGACCCCTCTCTCCGCGACATCTGTATCATAACCTTTAGGTAATCTTAATATAAACTCATGTATGCCAGCCGCTTTGGCGGCTTCAATAACTTCCTTCATAGAGGCGTCTGGTTTGCCATAGGCTATGTTTTCCCTTATTGTACCAGCGAATAGCATAACATCCTGATGAACTATGCCGATGTGTTTTCTAAGAGATTTGATTTTCACATTTTTTATATCTATACCATCTATTAGTATGCGTCCGCTTGTCGGGTCATAAAATCTGGGTATGAGCTTGATAAGCGTCGATTTGCCTGAACCTGTAGGTCCAACTATTGCAACTCTCTCTCCGGGCTTAACCTCGAAACTTAAATTTACAAGTATAGGTTTCTTCGGATCGTATCCGAACGTAACGTTCTCAAATTTTACATGTCCCTTAACATCCTTAAGTGTTAAGGCGTTAGGTTGATCTTTAACTTCAGGCTCTTTGTCTAATACATCGAAGATTCTAGCGGCTGAGACTGAAGCCCTCTGATATTGCAGGATAAAGAAGCCTAGAGCCACCAGCGGCCAATTAAGCATCGAAAGATACAGCACAAATGCCACTATATCGCCTATACTTAGAGATCCGGAGATCGCCTTGAATCCGCCATATAAATATACTATTAGCTGGATGAAGGCTGATACAAAGCTTATAGAAGGCCATGAAATAGAAGCATACTTCTGAAATTTCATATTTAAGTTGTATAGGTTATTAAGTCGAGATTT
>Ga0180301_10004533_pt1 | contig 10716 bp, 9 predicted proteins | sample GuaBasSediGuay16_FD_121797 | JGI IMG/M metagenome (GOLD analysis project Ga0180301, IMG submission 121797) | Subseafloor sediment microbial communities from Guaymas Basin, Gulf of California, Mexico - Guay16, Core 4569-2, 12-15 cm | ecosystem: Environmental > Aquatic > Marine > Hydrothermal... | reverse complement strand
TTCTCATAGGTCTTGGCAAAACTTTCATTATGAGCAAATTCAGAACTTCCTCGAGTGACAACTATCGGGGCACCTGTAGATATAGACAACGGAACCGGTTCTGCTGATACTGAACTTTCGTTTAGAGATAAATTCTTAGCCTTTGTATTCACTATCTCACTTTTCGGCCTGTAAAAAAGCTTCTTTCGGAGAAGTTCAACATCTATAGATTTTATAGCCGGAGACACATACCCGCTATCCTCATCGCCCGTGGACTCAACAGTAATTTTAAACTGAATGTCCTCATCTGTCGGTATATCATACAATGAAAGGGGAATCTCAAAAGGAATCCGCTCATATGTACCAAGATCGATCCACCCTGAACCGTTTGTGCTGTATTCTACCTTAACTGGCATTTCTACTTCACCTTTAACTTAACCAGATTTACTAAATTATCTGATTTTATAGTAAATGTTATACTACCGGTTTTCCCTTCCGGCTTCAAATATATACCGTTAAACACCTTCATATCTTCATCAAGTTCAACAGTGTCCTTGTCAAATGTCTCAACAGTTTGATAAGATAAATATTCTTCAACCAAAGTTAAATCATTATCACCAACAATCTTTCCTATCTCTGCTACGCCCTTGTTGGCATAAAGGTAATATTCATCATCATTAAGATAGAAATAGCCAGGTTTTATCCTGGGCTTCCAGCTTGGATGGCCATATTTGGTCCCTGTGACAGTAGTTGCTGGTGGCGCACCTTTTCCTTCCACGGGTGCACCTGTGGTTATCACAAGCGCGGGTTTTTGATCTATATCTGTATCCTCTGATGATGCTATATAAACATACCATGACTCTCCCCATTCATAATCGTTTACGGTTAGTTTTATTATAAATCCCAAGTTGGAAGATGGGGTTTCCACGAACTGCCGCAACTTATTTATTCCTTCTGTATTCAGGGGAATTTCTAGATACCCGGAAGTAAATTCTGCATCAAACTTTCTCGTATAGGATGCGCAGAGTGTGCCCAAATCTCCGCCCGGTGTCGACCACAATTCTTCATCGGGATAGCCAGCACTTCTGTTATTCCATGTTACACCATTAAGACTGGGACTCGCAAAACGCCCAGAACCCTCTGACCATTGTGAATCTCCTGCAACACTGTATACATCAAAAGTCATTGAATCTATTGATTTATTGCCGGTGCTGCTTATATATAACCTGATCACTGCTGAATATATAGTCGATGGATCAGTTATGTGATTCTCTATGCCAGTCCATCTTATTATAATCCGGCGATGTCCATTTATATCTGCTAATGATAGAAGTGCGTCACCACCAAAATTCTGATTTTCGGCGGTAGCATCAACCAGTGTAGAATCGAAGCAGTAAATATCATCAGTCGAAACACCATTTAAATAATTATCAGCAAAACTATATTCGCCCATCTTACACCTCTATGAATTTTGGTCTCCTGACTTCCACCCATATTTTCCCATAATATTTTTCCGACCAGTCAGTGAAGTCTACACTGACTGCATCCAGATGTGCACCCATTCCCAGACTGGAATGAGTGTATAAGAAATTTTCTCCTTCTCTTAATACCAAAACTCCGCAATGAACTTCATTAAACTGATTCCGAAAAACAACCAGATCTCCTACTCTTGCCTCATCCTTTTCTATTGGATAACTATTTAAGGAATGAATTATGAGAAGAGTATCTACATAACAGGAATAGTGATCATTAACTTCAGGATCGTACGTTTTTGAAAGAGTATCCTCCTGCCAGCTTATAAACCTATCCTCTAACTTTGTACCTTTATCTTCCAGATATCTCTCATATACTCTGTAAATAAATCCGCTGCAGTCTATTCCTACCCTGTAAGCACTGCATATAGATTTAAGTTTGCCAAGAGTAACGGGAGGAACAGCTTTATCTTCAAGAAATTTCTTTATTTCGGCCGCACTTGCCTTTCCTTTGCCCGGGAAAATATCACCCCTTGCTAAATCTTTTTTCCTATTCACATAAAACGGGACATTAAATACAACTCCTCCTATAGACATACTGGTATATTCTCTTGCAGCATCAAAAAGTGTTATCATTTTATTATATTCACCCTCCTCGGCATATTTTTTATCTCTATATATCTATCTCTATCTATCCATTTGCTCTTTACCATCCTCAAAAGTATAACGTTCTCTCGATTCTCATATTTAATAAGATCTTCTTCATTCATTCCCCATTGAAAAGGACTTTTCGGGAGACCTGCTAAAAATATAGCTTCCCGATCATTAAGCTCATCAATCATTTTTCCAAAAACTTTGAGAGATGCATTCTTTAAACCGTATGCGTCCCACCCAAAATATACATTATTAGCATAAATTTCCATAATCCTTTTCTTGTTTAATAAGAGCTCCACAAGAAGGGATATGATAATCACTTTTAGCTTCCTTGCTATATATTTTCTCCATGTTTCCTCTCTCTTCCTTCCATCAAAGAAAACTGCCCGCATCGCTTGCTGGGTTATAGTCGAAGCACCTTCTATGATTCCGTCTCTTTCCTTTAGATGGATAAAAATATTCCTGTAAATGGCTCTGCAGACAGCTATAATATCAACACCATGGTGTCTCCAAAAACGTTTATCTTCAAAAATAACCAGCGCTTTTATAAACATTGGCGGTATTTCATCATACTTAATCATTTTTCTGCTCAATAACACCTCTCAATCTTGTTTTACTAATACCAATGTACCTATCTATATATGGAAGAACCTTTTCTGTTGTGTCAGTCCATTTCCAGTGCGCATGAACTCTTTTAGCAGCTCTCTTACCTCTTTCTATGGTTTCATCTCTGTTGTAGTACGCATACCTGTACATTTCAACCATATGATCGAAATCCGGTTCTGCCCACACACCACTGTCTACTATCCATTCAACAGGAACCATCTTTTTGACATTCACCAAATATGTATCATCAGGATCGGCGTAATCTTTCATTCCACTATAGTTAGTCACCATAGCGCAACACCCTGTTGCCATGGCCTCCAGTGGGGGCATTCCAAATCCTTCTGCTCTACTAACCAATACTATGCAATCTGTTGTATTATATAAATCTCGTATCTGGAATCTAGAATATGGAACATCTATATACTTTATATTTTCTTGATTAAATTCCTTTCTCACCGCTTGAATTACGTCTCCCCCGGGTGCCTTATAAATAAATTGAACATCATTTTTTGGTAAATCCGCTGCTATGAATGCTCTAATCATATTACGCTGATTCTTCCTCAAATCAGAACCATATCCTCCTCCAACAAATGTAAAAGTAAAAACTCCATCGGAGTTTCTTGGAACATATTTAAAAACTGCTGGATCTATTCCATGATTCCAAACTATTACATCGACATCTACTCCATTCTCTATATATATATCCCTACAAAATTTTGATGGTGTAAATATTATATCCGCATCATCAAACGAATACATATCACCAGGTATAGTTCCTTCACAAACATTGTACACACCAATCGGCGAACATTTTTCCTGTGGTGATGACGGATATACGCGCGATTCCCTTATGAAAAAAAGGCCGTCTCTAATCTCTGAATCGATACCAAACCATCTCATAGTATCATCCAGATCACTAATAACAGGTTTCCTATCCCTGGTTGCCGGAAGTGGAGTATATCCAAACTTTTTAAGTGTATCTATCATATATAGAGAAATAAGTTCAAGGCTTCCCGTGGAATCAATAGTATAACCAGATAATAAACCACCCCAAATAAATGTTTTATCTGGTATATTAGACTGATTCTCTTTAATGAGAACAGCATTAGAGCTCTCCGGGAGACTGTCCACAGGAAGTGCTCCATACCTTATTACACCCTTAACATAATCTCTCTCTTTATCAAATAATATCCCCGTAGCCATAATTACCTCCGTTAATTATCCCTCGTACCAAACTCTAATTAGACTACCAGTTGTATAGTTCATCTTTATAATTTAAATGAGGAGCAAATATTATTACACCAAAAGTTGGCATTATTACACCTCCGCCTGTCCCTGCTTCAGAAGACGGCGTTATCCCGTTAGGTATACCCCAGACCGTGAGCTGTTCGCCAATATACCCTTCGCCTTCTTTTGCTGTATTCCTAAAAAGTATCGTGTCCTCATCTATAAACCTCCATTTTAAAAATGCCGAGGGACCAATTTCATAAACGGATGGAGAACCATAATAGCCATATCCATAGCCATATCCTCCCCCATTATTTACAGAAACTATATCCCACGCATGTACGAGCGGACGCTTAACACCAAGCATATGAGGCACTGTTATGTTTTCTTCCGGATCAAGATTCAGCTCCACTGCGACTGAAACCCCTAGAGCTTCATCTACCTTGTCTGCCTTCGTGTTTAACGGAATATGCCACTCCAGATATCCGCGCGGAGGTTTGTCTAAATTATGATATACCGTATATGTATATCCGTCTGCCATTGACTCCACCTCGCTGCATTGAAATTTTCATACAAAAAGCCTATTCAGAAACTAACTCGCCTACACCATATTCACCATATCCATGGTGACCTATACCATACCCCCAAATTACACCAGACGGCGTAAAAACACCGCTTATATAATAGTGATAATCTAAATACCCCAGAACGCCACTGTGTATATACATTCTTGTCTCCCACGGAAATTCAAGCCTGAAATATCCACTGGGGTCAACCAGATTCCCGCTGCAGACCAGAACCCACCCACTTGGATACATCCATCCATCCGTAGTATAATATCCGTCTTCCAGCCTGGTTGTTATACCCCATGTTACTATATTTACGCCACTAACATTTGGATCTATTACGTTCTCAACTCGAACCCATGGAACATCATTGGCGCCTGGTGACGCTGTAACAAATGTATCGTACAACTAACATGCACTCCCAATCATTGTTTTTCCCAAGATTCCGGTGCTCCTGCTATGCCAGCAACTTCCTCCGTGCTCTTAATGGGGGGGTATTTCACTTCTATGCCTTCGATAAGAAGATCAGTATAATCTCCTATCCCACTATGGTAATACCTTTTCGGAAGCATGGGTTTTATCGTAAATATCCACTCATCATCTGTGTTATACAATTCATTCTCTCCACGTGGGGGAATAAAGTGGAAGCGCAAACCCACATATTCAACACCTTGTGTATTGGATGAATATTGCACCCCACTTTTGAAATATCCATCTATTACTACATCATTTTCCACTTTAATATTTTTAACAAGAATATCATCGTTCCCTTTGCCGCTATAAACACTAAATTCTACATCTTCATTAGAGTTACCAACACGGGCAATCACAACCCTGATTATTATTTCTTCGCCGGGATTGGTATCTTTTGGAAAATAATCCGTAAGATAACACTCCGCGGTTGAACCTCCCTCGGTCTTAGATGCACTGACTAACCTATAGCATTTATATGGATCGAAAATTGTAGGCAAATACTCCAGCCCTGTTATCCTCCCGTCTGCAGTAACAAGACCTTCGTCGCCCATATCCCAGTAACTGTCATTCCATACAAAATGTCCCCACATCACAGGTACAATCTCATTAATCCTATCTACCAATTTTTCCATCTTGGATGTTGCTGTACCTTCCTCCGTCATAAGCCCATTGGATGTGCTGTAGAGATAATCCCTATCATTCAGTGCATGAACTTTTATGCTGTCAGAACTGGGAGATATAGAAGAAACTGCTTCAAATATGTCTGTCTTTTTTGTTCTGATCGATCCATCCATTACATCATACGTAACCATAAACTCCATTCCGTCAGGAGGTAAAGTGTCTTTAAATTCAAATATCCTTGTAAAAATCCACTGTCTGTCCGTTTTATGAGGATCAGGAATCCTGTGCACCTCCCAGTCCCCGATATTATCCGGAGTAACCGTTATATCACTATCATAAAGCGGAGATTCAGAAAGTATATAAAATCGTTTCGATTCAACCTTATACGGTCTGGTAGTATAATCATGCTCACTCCACGATGCATTATTACCAAAAAATGTCTGTGTGAGCCTTTCTATGTTTCCCCACATTAACTTTTCTTTATCTTCCGTTGTTAACCCTGCTAAATCCATAAACTTTCTGTACATGGTCCACTTTTTATTGTAGTCTCTATAATCACCATCATCTATGCCAAACCCTATAATGAATCTATCGGGCTTGTCTTTAACCAAACTTCTAAAATTAGCACTATCCATTAGGACTCCAAAGACATCCATAGTCACAGATAAATCTATATATAAATTAGAATAATTACTTAACATATTTTCTATACTATTTATTCTTGTTTCTACATTATCGAGAGTAAACCCGCCACCGACCCAGATAAAATTAGTATTTACACAAAACTCCAAAAGTCCAGTTATCCATGATTCATGAGTACATCTTATATATACTGGCACACCAAAAACCTTGCCCGCAACGTTGCATATATCCTTGAAATTCTCATTCGGTGGCTTGTTTATGTGTACCTCTCCAAGAGCCCTGTACCTCCTCGTTTTTAACTTTTCCGTCACATAGTCTTTGCCATCTGAATGATATGGATCAAAATTACCCAGAGCAGGAACAAGACGGCTGGGATATCTATTGGAAATCTCTAACACTATATCATCCCACGAAGTATCCGGGTCATATTTGCTCAATACAAGTCCTTTACCGATACCACATCTATCCATTACATTAACAATAATATCAGCCTCCGTCTGCGTGTCTATAAGGGAACGGTTAACTGAAAAATTGGGATTAATATGTGCATCTATGGGAACAGGCCTGTCTGTATCTATCCCATCCAGTTCTTTTATTATGCCGTTTACCAATCCCTGATATGTCGAATTGGATGGATATTGAAAATTAACCCTGAGTCTGTCTCTATATTCTTTGTTTGTTTCCCCTGGAATCCTTGGCAAACCAACAAGAGCACCAAATTCATCAAATTCGTTCCATAGCGGAGAAAATCTTGGCTTACTCATCTCATATCCACCTTATTCACTTGCCCTGGTAATACCCACTATCCGGTTCTACAGTATCATAAAATTCACGAGTATATATTATCTTTCTATCATAATCTACCATCGCATAGTCGTAAACCGGCCTAAACTTGTATACCTTTACAGTAATAAGATTTACACCATCACTATAATCTTCTTCCTTGGACATTATATACATATATCCTTCTTCATCGAAAGTTATACCATAAGGATTATCAATGTTAGGAATCTTATATCCATTGTCTCCCGGAACATTGGGATCATTATCTACAACAGGGGGAGTTCTGAAAATATTATATGTGTATATCTTTTTGTCCGTTCCGTCAACTACATAAAGCCTATCATGCCACAAACACATCCCTCTGGGCTCTATCGAGCTATCTATTACATCATACTCATCTACTTCAGTCCAATCCGATGGATCTATTGTCACTAACTTATAAGATGTGCCCTCTGCGAGCTTCCTTATTGCCCAGTAAATACGTCTCTCATTATCGTATGCTAAACCAGCATACTCATATTTAAGATTCCCCTCTTCATCCTTTCCTCTGACAAGAAAATCAGCATACGAAACATCCCAAAAACGTGCAGTGCCGGTTATAGCATTCAAATTGTTGGATGATACCCACTCATATTCTACATAATAACTCCCCTTTGGAGTATCATTAAGAGTTATAAGATTTCCATCTACCGTATATTCATCATCAGATATAAGAATGGAAACATAGTCATCTTCCACATGACCATCAACAAAAATCCTGCCTTTCTCTTCCAGTTCCGAAAAATTATACAGCTTCAGCGTCCCGTCAACAGGTACATGTCGTAAATATGCCTTATTTTCATAATACTGATCATTGCCATATTCATCTGTTTCAGTTATACCAAACTCAACAACTTCAAATTCGCCCAGCTCTGCTTTCTCATCATATCTAACCTCATTCCTTCCACTCTGGATCTCCAACAGATTAAAATATTTATCATATATAAATATTCCGTTCTCATCTTTATCAGTAATGTCCCTGTTGTTCGTTATTACGAAAACATCTTCGGATGTATCAGGCGAAGCAGCAAAATAACTAAAATCTTTAACAAATAAAATTCTCCCTGGCTCTATGTCACCAAGACCCTTATATTCTCCCTTAATACTATCAGACGGGTACTTTTCAACATATTCAAAAGCTGTCGGGGGTGCATTCAGAAAGCTCTCAAGTTCATTAAGTTCCGTTATTTTTTTAGAATCATTGTCAGATTTCCCAACTATATCCCCTCCAACATCAAAAGTTTTCCATTCAGTTTTATAAAGGAATGAGGGTTTGCTTATATCTGCTTTATCAAGATACTGGCTGTTGTACATCTCACGAAGATATTTCTCTATCAGCTCAAACTCCTGACCAAATACGTTTAAAAACTGGTATCCAATAGTCAACTGCGGCGAATGGAGATAAGTGTACTCTACTATATACCATTTTCCCCAGTTTGGTATATTTATGTCAGGATCATTCAGAATATCTTCTTTTATTCTCACGTACGTGCCCGGAAGCCTTCTCGCAGTTTCAGGAGCACTCATGGGATTTTTATAAGAATTTTGCGATGAAAACCTTCTCTCGCTAACATTTAGACGTTCAAGATATTTGTCCGGAATAGTTACACCATTTACGCGCAATGTTCCCTCAATAACATTCGGGTGCTCTGTTATATGTGGGCCGGCATGGGTAATCCATTTTTCGACCGCATTCAAATGACCTCTCCCCGACCGTATAGCCATCCATGCAGGTATGTTTTTCACCATATAATCAGTAACATGGCTGTTATGCCGGGGGCGCCTGTATTTGATCAATTCTTCATAAATACTTGAATATTCCAATTTACATACTCTCCAGTGTATCAAGCACAGATCTTGCCATGTCATTAACGGCAGTCTGTATTTTTCTTATCTCTCTTCGTATAGCTTCTTTGTTTTCGTCAAATTCAAGCCTGAGTTTTATATCATGCCGCAGAAAATCCATCGACAGATTCTTGCCTGGACAATCTGTTCTGTTCAGTTCACAATGCCCATATACATCCGAAGCATCCAAACCAAAATGATGACAAAGATGATCAACCAGAGGGAGCAAAACCGCAAGCTGTTCCTCCGTCGGTTTATATGCGTTGAAATTTCCGGCAACACATATCCCTATAGCAACTGTATTATAGCCTATGCAATGAGCACCATAGACATCTCCCAAACCTTGATATATCCATCTTTTACCTGTCTCTATTTCTCCGCCCGGATTAACTACAAAATGGTAACCCAACCCGTGTCTCCACATTTTTACTGATCTATGATATCTATCAAAGATTCTTCCATATAATTTGCCTTTCTTGAGAGGATAACTTCTGCCGCCGGAATGGTGAATTACTATTTTTTCCCATGGACGAATATCAGTTCTAACAACATCAAATATATCAGATATTTCTACTGCTTTTACGCTTGTTTCTCTGTGTCCTCTTTCCATTTAAAACACCCTTCCTTGCATATGTAGCCTATGACTTCAGCTTCCCCTTTGAATGGTCGATACAATATTTCAATATATTCCCCTTCTTTTAGTTCCCTGCCGCAATATCTGCACCGTTTCGATTGCACTTTCAATTATATTTCACCTCAAGCATTGCATATCGCTATGCCCCTTGCCGAAGTATAATACTTTTCATTCCATCTGATTGTCTGATTGGCAATAAAAACAGAGCGCATATTTAAATAACGATCATTAATATGGTCGAAATCACCTATCTTCAGGGCTGATATATTAACATCATACACATTTTCACTAACGTTTTTCGCTGTCTGTATTATATTCGAAATTACTATAGTGCCGCCCATTGGAAGCGAATTTATATATGTAATAATGGAAGATCTCACATTATCTGCTATGGTATCCCTCATATATACATCAGTATCAGATGAAAAAACTATGTTTATACTCATCATAACACCTTTATATATCGGCCTTTCTGCTACACCCTTCATGCCAAGAGCCTTGTTTAATTCTATTGCCTCTTGAACAGCACCTAGTATTCCATCACTGACTATTGGATAATCGCTGTCAACAAAAACCGAAAAACTCCCCGTGCCATACGTCCAGGGTCGCACTTCCACATTTCGAACTCCACCAACACTCAAAGCAGCAAGCCTGATAGATGTTTCGTTTGCCTTCTCCTGGCCCACAACCTGATTCATTAGCCGGTATCTGTAGTTCTCATCTGACTCTGCATCATAGCCTGTATCAGCAGGTGCCACATTCTCGCAGTAAATATCTTCCGGTGTGAAATTTACACCCGCTGCCTCAAGCATTTCCTGTGATATAAGATGATGTCTGATTGCTCCCCGCGGTGCATTGCCCACAGAGCCAATTTCTGTTGCCATAACTTCAACGAAAGCTTCCATGCCGCCGCCGTAGTCAGAAAAAGTAGCAGAACCCATCGTTGTATACTCCCTCCCGGCGTCATCAAGAACTCTGATTCCAGCAGGAAGCGTAAATGGCGCACTACTCTCTTTTGTGTAAAATCTAAAGGAAGCAGGCCCAAGCAGCATAGACACCGAACCAATATTTCTCGGAAGACCTAATAGAGAACCTATAAAATCAAGAGAAGCCCCCGTTGCTGTGGTTATAAACGACTGAACAAGGTTGTTATCAAGCACTTCATAATAAGTAC
>Ga0180301_10004531_pt1 | contig 10717 bp, 7 predicted proteins | sample GuaBasSediGuay16_FD_121797 | JGI IMG/M metagenome (GOLD analysis project Ga0180301, IMG submission 121797) | Subseafloor sediment microbial communities from Guaymas Basin, Gulf of California, Mexico - Guay16, Core 4569-2, 12-15 cm | ecosystem: Environmental > Aquatic > Marine > Hydrothermal... | reverse complement strand
GTTGTTGAGTATGCTCACGACCATGATGTGGTGGTAGAGGCGGAATTGGGCCAATTAGGTGGAATCGAAGAGGACGTTGTCGGCGTTTCGGTTGACGATGTGTCCAAACACCTTACCGACCCGGACCAGGTGGTGGACTTTGTCGAAAAGACCGGATGTGATTCTTTGGCGGTAGCTTGCGGGACAAGCCACGGCGCCTTCAAGTTCAAGACTGAGCCGAAGCTTGCGTTTGACGTGATTGAAGAAGTGGGCGAGAAGTTGCCGGGTTTTCCGCTGGTCATGCACGGCTCAAGCAGCGTTCTGAAGGAATTCAAGGACCTGATTAACAAGTACGGCGGTGATATGCCGGACGCGATGGGAGTGCCTGAGGATGCAATCAGCCGGGCGGCAAAGATGGCGATTTGCAAAGTGAACATTGATACGGACCTGCGAATGGCGCTGACGGCGAAGATCAGGCAGGTCTTCGCGGAAAAACCCGGCGAGTTTGACCCGCGTAAGTACCTCGGTCCCGGCCGAGAGGCCATAAGAGAGATGGTCAAGCGGAAGCTGCACGTGCTTGGTTGTGCGGGCAAGGCCGCCGAGTGTACATAGTCCGTCGTATTGTCGTGATTTGGACTGCGGATGCGAGGGGAGCGGTTGTTGTCTGATAAGAACCTTATTAAACCGAAGGTACAATCTGTCCGATAACTGTATTGGGCCTGCGGGTTTTGAATCCTTAATCATGGTGGAGGTTTTTTGAATGGTGCGAGGTTGTCGATTGCGAATATGTAACAGTAAACACCGGTTCCGGATTATCCTGTTATTGGCGGTGGTAGTGTTAGCAGGCATGTGTCCCCTCGCCGGCGCGGTTTCCAAAGGCTTGCCGGCTCCGAAGTCCTTCCCACAACGTCAGTTGCCCGCTAAAGCCGCCAGGCCGGTGTCTGAAGCCGGCAAGTTGATTGCCGAGGCGTGTGAAAATATCACCAGTGGCAACTTCAAAAGCGCTCAAGAGGTCCTTGAAGGCTCGGACATCCGACAAATCAAGGGCATTGAACAGTTGAGAATGATTTTATCTGAATATGCGGCGATAGAGGCCAAGCGCAAAGCATTCAGAAACGAAGTATATACAAAGCAAATCGATGAACTCGAAAAGCTTCAAGAAAAGAGCCGACCCCAAGATGTTAATGATATCAACCACGCTTTTCTGGCAATCATAAAAGCATCCGACAGCCTCGAAGAAAGCAAGAAAATTGCCCTGCTCCAGTCGCCTTTCGCAAAACAAACGATTGAAAAAGCCCTGCGGCAGAGTCAGGAGTATGAAGCTCGTGGCGAGTGGATTAAGTCATACGCGAACTGTTATTCCTGGCTAAGGACTTTGGAGCCGGATAACACCGAGTACAAGGAGCATGCCGAGGAGCTTATCGAGAAGATTAAGATAGAATTATCGCTGAAAGACAACAGTTGCGACACGAGTGCGGAGCGACACGAGGGGATCAAACCGAAGATGTTTCATCGCGCCGTTAAGGCACTGTACTTCAACTACGTCAGCACCGTTGACTATGGTGAAATGGCCGCCAAAGCACTCAAGCAGTGTGAGTTGACTGGTGAGGTTCTTGCAAAAAGCAACGAGAAACTGGCCTACCAAGCCGATGCCCAGAAAATCACCGGATGGTTAGTGGGCATAGAAACAATTCAACAAGAATTAACAGGCCCATTCGCAGTGGTTACGCAAGACAAGTTTCTGAAGGTATTTGACGAAATCCTCGCCTTGAATTCAATTACTATCGAGTTACCTCAGGAAATAGTTATCGCCCGGTTTTCAGAGGCTTCATTTAGTGCCCTTGACCCGTACACGAACCTGGTTTGGCCGTGGCAGGTGAAGGATTTTGAAAAAAATATGACACAGAAGTTCCCGGGCATCGGCATACAGATATCCAAAGCCACCGGCATATTGAAGGTTGTCAGCCTGATACCAAACACCCCCGCCTATTCATCCGGACTCGATGTGGACGACGTAATCTTAGCGGTTGACGGAGAACCGACCGACGATATGAGCATCCAGTGTGCCGTCAGCAAAATTACGGGCCCGAAGGGTACACGGGTTACCCTGACGGTAAGGCACGCCGGAACCACCGAAACCGAGGATGTCGTCATTGTAAGAGACAGCATTATCGTTCCCACTATTCGAGGCTGGCAACGACTCAATGGGGGACGGTGGCGATATATGATAGACCCGTTGAATGATATCGGCTACGTTCGCATCACCAATTTCACCGAAACGACGGCACCCGACATGGAAATTATACTGAATGACCTCGAACGCAGAGGTTTGAAGGGACTGATTGTCGATTTGCGCGACAACACAGGTGGCTACCTATCCGCCGCCGCTGCCGTAGTCGATATGTTTGTCTCAGAAGGACTAATAGTCAAGAGTCAACCCCGTTGGGGCATCTCAACATACGAGGCCGCTCACAAAAAGGGAACCCACCCTGAATATCCACTCGTGGTGCTGATAAACCAACATTCCGCCAGTGCCTCCGAGATTGTGGCAGGTGCCCTTCAGGATGCCAAGTACAAACGCGCCACTCTGGTTGGTGAGAGAACCTACGGCAAGGGCAGCGTCCAGACGATAACACAGTTTCCCGGCGACGGCTCACAATTTAAGTACACGATGGCCTATTACCACCTGCCGAGCGACCAGCGCGTGAAGAACCGCTATATTGCGGAAAAAATGGGCAGGAAGGACTGGGGTATCGCACCTGACGTAGAGGTGAAGCTTTGCTCCGATGAGCAGCGTAAGCTCAATGAGGTCCACGGTGCTAACGAGGTACTGGCAAGGACGGACAGCAATGGAGTCTCTAAATTGGTGAAGCGCTACTCGTTGGCCGAAACATTGGAAGCCGATCCGCAGTTGGCAATAGGACTATTAGTGCTTAAGGCCAAGATGATTCAGGAAGGACATGTGCTCAAGATTGAAGAAACGACCGGCACCAGCACAAGCGCCAAATTGCCCGCCGAAAGTTAGAGAAAACCAAACAAAGTAAATGCAAAGGAAGCGTCAGTTGGCACGGCAAAGAGGTCTTAGTAAGCTCGAACAAGCCAGAGAGCAAAAGTTGTCCCGTTTGCGGCAGTTGGGCGTCGAGCCATACGGCGGGCGATTTGACGGCACTGAATCAACGGCAAGTATCAGGGAAAGATTTGCCGATGACAAAACCGGCAGGCGAGCGCGTTGTGCAGGTCGCATCGTCTTGTTGCGGAATATCGGCAAGCTGATTTTTATTACCCTGCGTGATTCGACCGGCACCATCCAGTTGGGTCTTTCCAAGAAGGTACTGTCGGAACAGTGGGACACGGCAAAACTTCTGGAACTCGGTGATATCATCGGAGCAGAAGGTGAATTGGGCAGAACAAAGACCGGCGAAATTACCATCTGGGCCGAGACTATAACGATGCTCGGCAAGGCGCTTTTGCCTCCGCCGGAAAAATTCCACGGCTTGGCGGACCCGGACCTGCGCTATCGGCAGAGGTATGTTGACCTGTGGGCTAATCCCGAGGTGATGGAGCGATTCAAAACCAGAAGTGCAATTGTGGCTGAGGTGCGCAGCTTCCTGCAGCATCGCGGCTTCGTGGAGGTCGAGACCCCTATGATGCAGAGTATCGCAGGCGGTGCAGCGGCCAAGCCTTTTATCACCCATCACAACAGCCTTGACATAGACCTTTACCTGCGTATTGCGCCGGAGTTGTTTCTCAAGAGATTGCTGGTCGGTGGTATGGAAAAGGTCTTTGAGATAAACCGCAATTTTCGCAACGAGGGCCTGAGCAGGCGGCATAACCCGGAATTCACAATGTTGGAACTGTATCAGGCTTACGCCGATTATAATGTCATGATGGCTCTTACCGAAGAGCTTATCAGCTCATTGGTCCAAAGGCACTGCCAAAGCATGCAGGTAAGTTTTGGTGATATGACAGTTGACTTCGCAGGCCCCTGGCGTCGGGCAAAATATGCCGAGTTATTCTCCGAGTACGCAGGTTGTGATATTGAGGATGTCGCCTCTGTTCGCAACAAGGCTGCGGACCTTGAAATTGACGAGTCGGCAATGGACGACGTGGTGGTTGTTGACAAGGTGTTCGAAGCTGTGGTCGAGGACAGGCTTGAGAATCCGACTTTTGTGATTGATTATCCCGCCCAGCTTTGCCCACTGACAAAACCGAGTGGTGAAAACCCGAAATTTGCCGAGCGTTTTGAATTGTACATCGCAGGGATGGAAACAGCGAACGCCTATACGGAACTTAACGACCCGGCCGTCCAGGAGGCCAATTTCAAGATGCAGTTGCGCGGCCAGACTGAAACGATGGCAACGATGGACACCGATTTTATCTCCGCGCTTAAGTACGGGATGCCTCCGGCCGGCGGTCTGGGTATCGGTATCAACAGACTTATTATGGTGCTGACGGGGGCAACGAGCATTCGGGACGTGGTACTATTCCCTTTACTAAAACCGATACCGCCGAAACCTTAAATGTCATTCTGAGTCCCGGCGCGCCGGGGTTCAGAATGACAATTATAACTTCTTTTCTACAGAGCAGTGTATGAAACAGTTAAGCCTTTTTCTTTGCTTCAAGTATCTCTGTGGGAAAAAGATTTTGCTCTTGAGCATTGCCGCTGTGGCGATGTCGTGCGCTTTGCTGATAACGGTGGCAAGTCTTTTTACCGGTTTTATCGAAGCCATTGAAACCAGTGCCGACGAGCACTTGGGGGATATCGTCATAGCAGCACCTGCCACCATGACGATTTCCAAATACGACCGGCTTATAAGCAGTCTTGAAGCGAACGGTCAAATAGAAGCCGCCACTGCGGTCCTCTCCGGGCAGGGACTTTTGCATTTGGGTAAAGGAACAGGGGACGTCCGGGCGGTGCGAATCTGGGGGATTGAACCTGCAAGCAGGGAAAGGGTAACCCCTTTTGCGGATTTACTTGTCAAACACAAGGGTGAAATAGAACCGCCGGCTTTTACAGCAGCCGGCGATACCGAACAGTTGGCCGGCTTTGTAGGGATAGGTGTTGTTGCCAGGCCCGATGATGTTACGGATGAGTATGATTTTAAGCAGGTGACCGCAAGCATCGGACATAAGGTTTTTCTTACCACCGGGACGAGTGAACTGAAGGCCAGAATTATAAAGTTCACAATTGCCGACGTTGTCTTCAGCGGCGTTTACGAGTTTGACAAAGACTTCGTGTATCTGCCTATCGATGCCCTTGCCGGCAAACTGTACCCGTCGCAGGGCAAAGTGGCTGACATGATTCAAATCAGGCTGAGCCGCCGCGCACGCCCGGAGGCTGCATTAGCTGTTGTTCGCGGCATTTGGCGCAACTTCGCCGAGAAGGAACTGGACTGGCCGAATTATGCCATATCGCTTGCGGAAATCAGCACCTCCAGACAGATGCAGGCCAGGCTTCTGGCCGAGTACAAAAAGCAGATGGGCATGCTTATGCTGATATTCGGGGTGGTCAGCGCAGGTGTGGTGCTGCTTATTTTCTGCATATTCTATTTAATAGTTATGACCAAGCAAAAAGATATAGCGATAGTAAAAAGCTGCGGTCTTGACTCCGGGGCGGTTGGTCTGCTTTTTGTAGTTTTCGGCTTAGTAATAGGTCTTATCGGTTCTGGTCTCGGCGTTTTCATAGGATATTTGTTCACGAGAAATGTCAACTACATCGAGCGGTTGATAAGTATTGTGTTCGGCCTGAAGCTGTGGAAAAGCAGTACTTATATGTTCACGCGGATACCTAATCAGGTGAACTGGGAGTCGGTTGTCTGGATTGGACTTGCTGCGGTTTTGGCTGCCGCTGTTGGTGCACTGATACCGGCTATTGCGGCGGCCATGGTAAAACCCGTTAAGATATTAAGGTATGAATAGTTCATAGTAACCGGTCGTCGGTTAGACTAAAAAATGTATAAACTTATTTTGCCAACACGGTATTTCCTGAAAAGGCGCATAACGTACCTCGCCGTCGTAGCGGTGGCGTTGTGTGTCTTTATTGTCGTTGTGGTAATGACGGTGATGAACGGCTTAGTGAGCGAGTTCAAAGGCAAAAACCACGACTTCGTGGGAGATTGTATTGTCAGCACGGAATCTCTGGTAGGCTTTGCCTATTACGAAGACTTTTTGAAACAGCTTGAAAAACAGGAATTTGTGCAGGCGGCGACGCCGGTTGTAAAAGGTTTTGGGCTTTTGACACAACCGGGAACGGGCCGGAACATCGGCGTTGAGATTATGGGGATTGAGCCGGCCGGCTTCTGTGAGGCGACAAAATTCGCCCAAACTCTTTATTACCACAAAGAGAACCCCTCAGATGCCTTTACGCCGACTTATAATCCCACCCTTGCCGGTTGTGTGGTCGGTATCGATATGATTTCCAGAAGCCGAGACAGGTCCGGCAAGTACTACCACAGTTCCGAACCGATGCGAATTGAGCTAATGGTAACCTGTTTTCCCCTAACAGCCAAAGGCGCGCTCGCAAAGGCGGCAACCGACCTGGTTAATAGTAAAACTATCTACTACAGTGATGACAGCCATACCGGGCTTGTCAAAGTCGATGCTCGAATGGTTTACCTGCCTTTTGAGTTAGCCGGCGAGCTCTTTGGTATGGCCGGTGCAACACCGCGGGCAAGTGCGATACACATTAAATTTGCCGATGGCACAAGCCTCAAGACCGGAGTTGGCAGGGTTGCCAAGATGTGGAAGGTCTTTGCGGCGGCGCGGGCAAATCAAAAGTATGCAAACCTGTTAAAAAATGTTACTGTTCAAAGCTGGCCAGACTACCGTCGCAGCTCCATTGCGCCGATGGAGAAGGAGCAGATGATGCTCATTTTGCTCTTTGGGATGTTAGGCATTATTACAGTGTTTATAATCTTTGTGGTTTTTTATATGATTATCTCACACAAGACCAAGGATATCGGCACACTCAAAAGCGTTGGTGTCTCCAGGGCTGTGATTGTTCAGTTGTTTCTTACTTTTGCGGCGCTTGTGGGCCTGGTCGGTGCCGGTATAGGTGCAGGTGCCGGCTGCGGGTTTCTGGTTAAAATCAATGATATGGAAGACTGGCTCTTTGAACGTTTCGGCTGGCAGTTGTGGGACAGGACGGTCTATGCGATAGGCGAGATTCCCAACGATATTAAATGGGAAGTGTTGGCGGTTATCATGGCAACGGCAGTACTCGCCGCACTTGCAGGGGCCTTTTTACCGAGCGTGCGCGCATCAGGACAGCGGCCGGTCGAGGTATTACAGGTGAACCAGTTATGAGCGAAATGTTAAAAGCAAGTGGACTATTCAAGTCATATAAGATGGGCCAGACCAAGATAGAGGTTCTCAAATGCCTTGATTTTTCGGTTCGGGCGGGCCAGTTCGTCGCTATTGTGGGCGCTTCCGGCAGCGGTAAGAGCACGCTTCTGCACATATTAGGCGCGCTTGACGAGCCGGATGCCGGTTCGGTTCAGTTTGAGGGCAAAAGGCTGGATAAGTTCAGGGCGGGCGAACTGAACAGATTTCGGAACAAAATGGTGGGTTTTGTGTTTCAGTTTTATCATCTTCTGGACGAATTGAATGTGCTGGAAAACGTGATGTTACCGGCAATGGCACAAAGTAGCACCATCGGGTGGCTGAGACGGCGAATAGGGGCCAAAAAACACGCCAAAAGCCTTCTTGAACGGTTTGGGCTGGCTGATAGAATCGGCCATAAACCTTATCAGCTTTCCGGCGGAGAACGGCAGAGAGTCGCAATTGCAAGGGCCTTGATGAATAAGCCGGCGCTGCTTTTGGCCGATGAACCCACAGGAAACCTTGACTCCGAGACGGGAAATGGTATCTTAGGGGTTCTGGAAGAATTGAATAACGACGGCCAGACTATCGTAATGGTAACACATGATGATAGAATCGCCCAGCGGGCGCACAATGTGATAAGGCTGGCCGACGGTAAAATTGTGTAACGGCGACCTGTGGCCCTGTACAACTGAAATTGCGATATTGCGGAGTTTCTGTTATGGCTTTGAAAATCTGGATGTATGACAAACTTGTTGACGAAGAGGAGGCAAGAATTTCTGTTTTTGACCATGCCCTGCTTTACGGAGATGGTGTGTTCGAGGGCATCCGGGTTTATAGCGGCAAAATCTTCGAATTTGCCGCCCATCTGGACAGGCTCTACGATTCGGCAAAGGTTATTCGCCTCGTTGTCCCTATGGACAGGGACGTTCTTGCCGATGCCGTTAAAAAAACCGTCGAAGCCAATAAGGTTACAGACTGCTATATCAGGTTAATTGTTACTCGCGGTGCCGGAGACCTTGGTCTGAATCCGTTCATCTGCAAAAAGGCCGGTATAATCATAATCGCTGATAACATTCAACTCTATCCGGAACAGCTTTACGAAACCGGGCTGAAGGTTGTAAGTGCTGCCACCATCCGCAACCATCCTCTCTCGCTGCCTCCGCAGATAAAGAGCCTTAATTACCTCAACAACATCTTAGCTAAGATTGAGGCCCTCGATAAAGGCGTAAGCGAGGCTATTATGTACAACCACGAAGGTTACGTCGCCGAGGCCGTCGCCGACAACGTCTTTATAGTCAAAAACGGGGTCATCTGCACCCCGCCGACTCAGGCAGGCTCGCTCCCGGGCATCACACGGACACTCGTGATCCGGCTGGCCAAAAAAGAAAACTTAGAGGTCGTTGAGAAGAATCTTACACGGTTCGATTTGTATGTCTGTGATGAATTCTTTCTGACCGGCACCGCCGCCGAGGTTATAGGCATCATAGATATCGACGGCAGAGTGATTGGCGACGGCAAACCCGGACCAATTACCAGACTGCTTAAAAAAAAGTTCTATGAATATGCCCACTCCTGAAAGAAACGAGACGGCCCAGCGAACCGTGGCTGATACACATCTGAGCAGTCTCTTCAGCATTATCTCAGATGAACTTGACCAGGTCAAAGAACGGATTTCGGAACAGTTGACAAGTTCAATCGAGTCCGTAAACGTTCTGTTTGAACACATTAGCGGCAGAGCCGGCAAGATGCTACGTCCGGCTTTAGTACTGCTGGCGGGCAAAAGCTGCGGGCGTATAGTGCCCAGGCACATCGAAATCGCCGCAATAGTTGAACTGATTCATGCCGCGACTCTGTTGCATGATGACGTCATTGATGGAGCTTCGCATCGCAGAAACGCCGCTACCGTCAATACACTGTGGGGTAACGAATCGGCCGTTTTGTTAGGTGATTTTCTGCTGAGCAAGGTTTTTTCAATGTGCGCGGCCCTTGAGACATCGGCGATTATACAAGCACTTTCAGATACCACTGTCCGGATGTGCCAAGGTGAACTGGTGCAAAACACACAGCGGGCCAACTGGCAACTGACTCAGGACGAGTACCTTGAAATTATAAAGGACAAGACCGCCTTTTTGTTCAGTACCTGCTGTTATCTCGGCGGCCTGGCTGCGTCGGGCGGCAAAGAGCAGCTTTGCGCTCTTTCGGAATACGGCTTGAACCTGGGGATGGCTTTTCAAATTACGGACGACCTGCTCGACATTATCGGTGATGAGGTCAAAGCGGGCAAGACTCTGGGCACAGATTTTGCGCAGCATAAACCGACCCTGCCGATTATCCATCTGCTTACTACCGCTACGGGAGGGCATAAATCCGGCCTTGTTGAACAGCTTTGGGAAGAGAACAAACCAGAACAACCGGCCGAAATTCTTGAAAAATCCGGCAGCACAAAGTTTACGCGGAGTATGGTTGAGCAATTCTGCAAAAAGGCAACCGAATCGTTAAGTGCTCTGGATGCAAGCTCCGCCAAAGATTCGCTTATCAAAATGTCTGATTTTGTATGCCGAAGGTCCGATAAATAATAACCATGTAAAGCAAATTGAACTGATAGCACCGGCAACGGATGTGCCGGTTAAAAAGCTTTATATCTATGAGTGGCGCAAGACACCGCCAGGAAGAAAAAGGTCTCACTTTATATCGGCGATGCGTTTGATGTTGCGGTGAATCGCATTAAATTTCACAGTTTGCCTGTTAAATCTTGTGGCGTTAGCTGACTTTGAGCCTCACCAAGTAGTCCGGTGCAAACAAAAGTAAAAAAAGGCCGGTCTTTAACCGGCCCATTTTTTCTCGAATACTGTCAGGCTCTTAGAAGCTGAAGCCATACGAGAGGCCACACCAGAATTCATCCTGGTTGTTGACCGTGTCTTCCATCGAATTCTGATAGTACACAGCCGGCGTCAAAGTACCATACGGCAGGTCGATGTCTGTTGAGATGCCCCAGACCATGTGCGACCAGTCGTGGTCAACGGTTGAACCGTATGTGCCGTCGTTGTAGGTGATATTCCAACTGAGGTCAAGGACCTGCTCGGGATTATTCGGCAAAAATCCTTCAACCGGTAAGCCATAGTTCAACCCGAAGACGTGAATAAAGCCGGCTGTAGCCCTATTGCCGCCAACTCCGCCCTTGCCGGCGTTTCTGGTTCCGCCGTGGGTGGGCCACGAGTCGATGATGATATAGCTTGGTACTATACCCATCGGGCACAGATTTGGCCAGGAAAGTGCTAAGTTGAACTCCTGTGTATCTCCCTGCCAGCTTGCCATGTCCGGGTAATCGTAGTACACATAGCTAAGTGCGTAATCGGTCTGACACTGTTCACCGTCGAGAACGCTGTTAGCGTATGTCAGGATGTAGCGCCATTCT
>Ga0180301_10004530_pt1 | contig 10718 bp, 8 predicted proteins | sample GuaBasSediGuay16_FD_121797 | JGI IMG/M metagenome (GOLD analysis project Ga0180301, IMG submission 121797) | Subseafloor sediment microbial communities from Guaymas Basin, Gulf of California, Mexico - Guay16, Core 4569-2, 12-15 cm | ecosystem: Environmental > Aquatic > Marine > Hydrothermal... | reverse complement strand
TAGTGTTTGGTAGCCCGGGGGAGATTCGAACTCCCGTCAGCGGGTCCAAAGCCCGCTATGCTTGTCCGCTACACCACCGGGCTACGTGAGGTTTGATCTATCATGAGCGAAATAATATGATTGTGATCATTCTTTTTTATTCTGCGGCTTTATCGTCTTCTTTTTCTTCTGAAGGGGCCGCTTTCAGAGAGATGCCAGGGGATTTGGATGTAGGCTCTTTCTGAAAGGTTATTTCGAGTGTTGACTTCGCTTATTTCGTTTTCGGTCTTTTCTATCCTTCCAGACTTTCCAGTGTTCAGCCTTAGGGACCCTTTGAATACTGTTGTATATCCATTCTCGATCTTAACGGTATCGTTTGCCTTGAACTTTTTGATTTGATCATCCCAGAGAGTTAGAATGACTGAACCCGTCTCGTCTCCTACGAGAGCTTCGGCCACTAGGTGCTCCTTTCCTCCTCTTCTTGAAATGATGCTTCGGGATGCCCCTATGTTAACTATCTTCACGGTCATGTTCAGATTTCTTAGACCAGGCTTCAAGGCGTCTACTTTCGTACTCCATTCTGAAGTTTCATTCACTTTCGACACTTCACAGAAGATTGATGGAAAAGATGCTTATTAAGATGCTTATTCTTCGCCGCGATTCTCATTGAGTAGACATCTGAGCAATAAGTTCTTTCCTTTTCCGCCGGATGTTCAGAATGATCTCTCTCGCCCTTTCTAAGGAGTGATGAGCATCTTGTTGCGAAACGTCTTTAACCATTAATACTTCAAGAGCGTTCTCGTAGACCACTCTTGGAAATACATTCGAGCTCTTCAAATGCCTTACAAGACTGATATAGTCAAATCGTGTTCCTTCAATACTTGCTAGGAGCCACGCATAATTCTCAAGCATATCCACGGAGGCTCGAAGCATATAATGAACAGCCTCGATGAAAAGACCTTCTTGAAGCAACGACCTTATGCGAAGCGTTATGCCGCGTAAAAAGCTCGGCTTACAATAAAAATTCAGATTATTCACGATCTCTTCGTGCAGGCTCTTAACCGCTAGGGAGTTAGCCTCAACAATATTGATGACTGTACTCCACATGTCAACAAAGGCTTTAAAGATACTCTCCGCATTCTTCCTATTAACTTCAGATAATCCCGTGATCTTAAGATACTCCTCATATAGCTCTCCGAGATCCAAATTTCTCGTTGACGCCTCGAGAGCCCTGATATAATGACTGTTTGAGAGGGGAATTTTACTGATCTCTATGGGGATCTTCATGATCGTTTCCAATCCAAGCATCGCGTTGAGCTTTGCACTTTGATAATCCTCCCTTCCATAAGCGGATAATCCCCTGCTCAACAACGTATCAGCCTTCACAAGATAATCCCCAGTTCTGATCTCTATACGCTCAGGCAGCCACATTATCTTCAGCATCGTACTCTTCGCCCTTTCCAACGTTCCATTCGAGTCGTATAGAATCTCAGCCTCATAGATCTTCTGATCAATCTCTGGGGGAAAATCTCTCAGAACCCATTTCTCGGGTATATAATTTAAATCGAGGAAAACGCCATTGATCTCCGCGCGTTCCACATATTCATAATCAAGATTTCTACCATCGACAATAAGCAAATCTACATCGCTGCTCGACGTAGCCTCCCCACGGCTCCAACTGCCGAACAATCCTATGCTGATAACGGATCTTCGGGACTTCAGATCCTCCGTTAAGCCCGTTAAGATGCCTCGAACGTTTTCAGGCAGTCTCTCCAATTCTTTCCCCAACCGTCTATCTATCTTTTAAAATCATATAAGTCTTTCAAGCAGGAGAGTTTTTGCATGGAGAAGCAGGCCATAAAAGGCCCTTCAATAAGCGAAAAGCTTATATACTGAAACAGATCTTTTGGTATAGCCGCGAGCTGATGAGCTGGTTCTGATTCCGAGTTCGGCATGAGGAATCGTGTTCTGTGAAGTTCTTACGGTCTAGTTTCGCACCTATTTAATGAGGTGAAGAGTCATGCAGAAAAAGATGAATAAGATGCAGCACATGCAAATAACGGTTAAGAAGTGCCCTGAATGCGGGAGCACAAATCTCGTTCACGATTATGATACTGGAGAGACCATTTGTGGAAGTTGCGGCCTCGTAATCCAAGATGTCATGATGGATAAGGGACCGGAATGGAGAGCCTTCACACAGGAGGAAAAGGAGTCTCGAAGCAGAGTTGGGATACCCACATCCTACTCAGTTCACGATAAAGGACTATCCACATCGATCGACCGGATAGACCGGGACGCCTTCGGACGTAAACTCCCACTCTCCACACGCCTTCAAATGTGGCGGCTGCGAAAGTGGCAGATAAGATCCCGTGTACATTCATCAATAGACAGAAACCTCGCACAGGCGATGACAGAACTCGACCGATTGTCCAGCAAAGTCTCCGCACCCTCAGCGATAAAGGAAAAGGCAGCATTGATCTATAGGAAGGCCCTTGACGAGGGGCTTGTTCGAGGCAGATCCATCGCAGCCATCGCCGCAGCCTCTCTATATGCCGCCTGTAGAATAACTGGGACTCCTAGGAGCCTCCGGGAAATAGCTGAGGCAAGCCTAGTGAGCAAGAAGGATGTTGCTCGATGTTACAGATTGTTACTGAGGAAATTAAGCCTTCACATACCTATAGCGGACCCAATGATCTATGTGACGAAGATCGCTAGGAAAGCTGACATACCTGGGCAAATTCAAGCGTTAGCTGTAAAGATACTTAAAGAAGCGAGGAGAAGACACGTTTCAGCCGGAAAGGATCCCATGGGGTTAGCTGCAGCAGCCTTATACATAGCATGCAAGGAACTAGGCGTGAAGAAGACTCAAAAGGAGATTGCTGACGCCGCAGGTGTAACTGAGGTAACTGTGAGAAATCGCTTCAAAACTCTCAAGAGACAATTAGGGATAGAACTGCCCGATTAATTCTCCTCTTTCTTTAATTCTTTTCTTTCAATTTCCATAACGATAGGCCCTACGTATCCACAGTCGGCGCAAAAATATTTCTTAGGGGTAAGCCATACATCCATCTTACTTGATAGACTAAGCCTAGTGCTACCGCAGCGAGGGCAGACTATCACTTTGTCAGATTGACTTGAATGTACAATCCTTTTAAGCATACGCTTGATCTTCTGCATTCTCAACGCTTTCTATGAATTTATTGAACCTCAATGTTCTCTTTAGGATAACCCATCTTAATGAGAAAATCATACGCCTTTTCTCTCTGATCTCCTTGCAGAAGGATCTGACCATTCTTCGCCGTTCCGCCACAGGCACAGAAGTTCTTCATTTTCTGGGCGAGCTTTTTTAGATCAGAATCTTTGCCCTCTATTCCTTCAATAACAGTCATGGCTTTTCGGAATTTACGTGTCTCTCTGCGAACTAGAATCTTTTGTTGTTCCTTACTGATCTCTCCGCAGACGCATATGTCCTTCGGAAGCCCGCATATCGAACAGATCTCGACCATTACGTAGATCTAGGCTCCTTTTTAATTCGTTTCTACTTGTAGAACGGGAGTATTTAAGATTTTAGGCATTTCGTTCCGTCATGCAGGGTGACATATCTTTCTGATCTGATCCAGCACATACCTGCGGATATCTGAAGCTCTCGGCAAATCCGCAACGATCTCTCCATTTCTAATTAAAGGCTTAAGCATCTCAACGGTTTTTCCGCCGCATTTCGGACATTTCGGACTGGGCGCTGAGAAGGGCAAAACAACATCTTCAAGACAGGAGGGACATCGCCAAACCTGTTTTTTCCCGCTCAGTTTCCCCCGTTTAGCCGCGAATTCTCCTTCAACTTCAACTATGTCCATGGCGAAGTCAATGGTAGGCGCATTACTGATGAATGTGCCGACGCCGAAGGCTTCTGCACCAGCCTCACTCAACTCCTTAACAGACTCCTCATTCAACCCGCCTGAAACGAAGATTTTAACATGCTTATATCCTCTCACATCGAGTTCCCATCTGACTTCCCTCACGATCTCTGCAAAATTTCCCTTTCTGGATTTAGGTGTATCCAGCCGAACGGCGGCAAGTCGATCCTTTAACAGTTCAGCCGCCATTAAGGCCTCAGCCTTCTCATCCAGATATGTGTCTACTAAACAGACTCTCGGAACATCGGGGGGCATAATCTCATCGAAGGCCTTCCAAGCTTCTGTTTGACTCCTCATCACTATTATAAGGGCGTGAGGCATGGTTCCGCTTGGTTTAATTCCAATGGTCTCAGCGCCTATTAGGCTGGAGACTCCGTCTAGGCCCCCTATGTAGGAGGCTCTGTCAAGCATTGGAGCTATGGCGGGATGCATCCTACGTATCCCAAAGGCTAAGACAAGTTTGTCTCCGGCGATCTTTTTGATCCGAGCTGACTGCGTCGCAACGCCTGATGCTTGACATATCAATCCCAGCATCGGCGTCTCTAAGATGCAGAAATCTCCGTATGGTCCTTCGATGAAGATTACGGGCTCTCTGAAGCCTCGGCTGTCATGAGGGAAGAAGATTGTTCCTTCAGGCATTGCATACACGTTGACTGGATATCCTTCGAAGAGATGTGCGACTTCTTCGATCCCGCAGAGAATCCCCCAGGACCATCCTTCCGGCAGTCCTCCTACGGTTACTTCAGCGACAACCTTTATCTTATCTATCTTCTTTGCTTTGAGAATCTGTTTTGTTCTTACGAAGTATATGTCCGTCGTCTTTCCACTCTTTATTTCCTCATCATTCGCGTAATGAAAAAGCCGCATCTTACCCACCAGCATTAAATAATCATCTAAACGGAGGCTAATTTAAAGTGATACTTAAAATATAAAATTCGGGGATTATAATCCTTCTGTTGTCAAAGCCTTCTTAGAGCATGCATAATATCGGATCGAGTTATGATGCCGAGTAGCCTTTTGGGGTTTTGGCGGTCGACTATTAGGATTCGTCCAATATCATGTGCATTCATCTTTTCGAAGGCGTCAAGCACCGAGTCATCCGGATAGGCAGTGATTAATCTCTTTTTGGCGATATTGCTGACTGTGATTTTGTTTCTCCTCTCTTTAGGAACATTCATGATGTCCTCGAATGTGACGACGCCTATCAGCTCTTTCTTCTCGTTGAGAACGGGGTATCCCATATGATGATGCGTAGCCATGATGTCTAAAAGTTGGGTTATGCTTATCTCAGGAGTAACGGTTATCAGATCTCTGCTCATCACGTCTTCAATTTTTTTATTGGCCATGAGGAACTTCTCGTTTTGCAGAAAAGTCAACGTATGATTAACGGGAGGAATCGATAAACCCTTCCTTTTCAATTTCTTAATCTCTTCGAGGGCTATCTTCTTCTTACGCACTGCAAGGGAGAGTAAATGTGCAAAGACTTCGCCTTCCTTCTGTATCTTCCTCGCCCTTATCGCCCCCGCCTCTAATGCTCGGTTCAGAGCTTTCTCTCCCTTCTTCGTCCTGACGATTACTATTGACCAGTCGCTGAGTGGATATGCTCCTCCTACCGAAATGTCTGCGAGCTCCGAGGTAAAATCAGCGCAGGTTCTACACCTATTCAGAATATGCGGCGTTACCTCTTCCACGGGTATTTCGATGCTTTGGTCCTTTGTATAAACAAGATACTTATCCGTTAAGTCCATTCTCTTTATCTCTGAGTGTTCAATGTTGAAGCTCTCCTTCAGATAATCGAGAAGCTCGTTTAATGAGAAAACCCAGAGACAAAAGAGCCCAATTGTTAGTTCCAGACTCTGCATGATCTTATGTTCCCATGCCTCGAGCTTCCGAATGGCGAGAACTTGATGCGGAACACCGACGAACGCTATTTTGGTCTTTCCATATTCTCGAACCGCACTTCCAAAGGCCTTTGCAACTGATGAGGCTGAAAATTTACTGTCAACCGCGGAGAGAATGTCATCTGGAACAAGACTGATTCGGGGTTTAAGTTTCAAAGGCTCGTGGGGCTCCGCCTCGGATACTATCGCGCTGTCAATCATTCCATCCTGCAAAGATTGAGTTAGAATCGCCGTTACAACCCCTCCACTGTGGCTTAGTTCTCTGAGCCTCGGATCAGTCGACTGGGCTAGGAGTATTTCTCGGTAATATCCAAGCGCATCTCTTCTAAACGGAGCGTCGGCCACGAACTTCATGGTCTCCAACCATAACGGCTCCGTGTGGGGACATATATCATAGCAGATTGGGCATAAATCGAGGAACTGTGAGCAATCATAATATTGGATTTCACGTTCCACTATTCTTATGGCATGAACGGGGCAGGCTGCCTCGCAGGCTCCGCATAGGGTGCAGAATCCCTGTTTTATGATGATGTCGTTGAGCTCGTTGAAGGCTATAAGTTCTCTTTTTTTAGACATAAGTAAGCAACTCCCCTATCAAACGTGGTGAAACGATAAGTCAGGTAAAAAATGGGGCTTAACATTATTTATACCGTTCCTTTTCCGTTAGGGTAAAAGCAGAGCTAACTGCTGAGCCGCCGGGTAAATCATCGATAAGACGATTGATGGGTATATGCCTATGATCACTATGAGAACTCCAAGCGCATAGACGGGGATTAATAGGGTTCTCGGCTCCTTTACGGTCTCATCAAATTTCCGTCTCATCGGCCTAGCGTACATGTAATGCACAAGCCTTAGAAGATAGCCAGTCTGAAGCAACGAGTTCAACACGCCTATCACAGCCAGCCATCCCATTCCTCCCTCAATAGCGGCAGTGAAGACCATATATTTGCTCATAAAGCCTGCGAAGGGTGGGATTCCAGAGAAGGAACAGACAGCTATGATTAAGGATAGGCTTGTCATTGGGAATTTACGTCCTATACCGGAGAAGTCATCCAGCTTTTCGAGGCCTAGAGCGTTCAGAATGCCGACCGCCATGAATGCTAGGGCAGTCGTCATGCCGCCGACAAAAAAGAAGAAGAGATTTCCCATCACGCCGAGAGGCGTAACGCTCGTTATGGCTATTAGGTTGTAACCTATGTCCGCCACGCATACATAGGAAATCATGCGTTTCACGTTTGTTTGAGCCAAAGCGAAGAGATTGCCGATCGTCATCGTCAACGCTGAGAATATGGCTAAGGCCAGAGGCCAATTGAGAATCACCGGCGGCGTCAAGATGTATATGAGGATCCTCATGAAGACATAGTAGCTTGCCTGGTCGACGATCGCTGATAGGAAGGCTGAAGTGGAGGCGGAGGCGGCTGTATAGGCGTCGGGAAGCCACATGTGGAAGGGCACGATCGCTGTTTCTATGGCGTACCCGCAAGCCACGAAGGCGAAGGCTATTATCAAGAGCCTCTTATCTGGAAGCTGCATCAAGGCTTCTCTTACAGTCCAGAAATTAAGCGAGCCGGTAAGGCCGTAAATCATTGATAGGCCGTAGACTATGAAGCCGGAGGCCATTATGATCATGACAAGATATTTGAAGCATGCCTCTATTGATTCTGGATTCTTCTTGTGGATGATGAGCAGACAGGACCCTGCAGCTGATGCTTCCCAGAATATGAAGAGTGTGAGGAGATCGCCTGAAAATGTAGCTGCGATTATGCTTCCTAAAACCATAAGCATCAAGGCAAGATATCTTTCGGAGAGGCGGTTCTCATCTCGAAGGGCGAGAACTCCGTATAGAACTGAGATTAACCCTACCGTGAGATAAACTACAGCCATGTATGTTGAAACAGAATCGATGAGAAGCGAGCTGGACAAGTGTGACTCGTTTTTACTTATTAGGAAGGCTTGGCTGAATGGGTTTTCTTCTGCTGAGGCATAATAGTTGATCCAGATACGTGCAACGGCAACCGTGACCATAAAGAAGATCGTTAAAACCCAGAGGATACAGAGAGACCCATACATCCTTTTATGCTGTCGGATTATCCGGAGCACGGGCACAGTGAGCAGAGCGAAGACGAAGAGGATGATGCTAGGCGTCAACGTATCATAGAGTCCCATCAAATCTTTTCACCTCAGCTAATACCAGCTGAGCTTATTAGATGTATGAGGGGGCCAGACCATATGCCTAGAAGTATGACGATCAAGGAGAGAAAGACCATGGGGATAGACATTATAAGCGACGGATCCTGAGCTTCCTCGATCTTTGAGGATTCAAGGAAGACTCTCCAGATCAATCTGAGGGCGTATGCTAAGCTGAAGACTGTTGCAATGATCATTGAGGCTGTCGTTGCATAGTAGAAGCTGTCGCCGCCTCCGACTTGAAAGCCTCCCATGAACATGAGGAATTCGCTTATGAAGCATGCGAGGGACGGTATTCCCGCTATGCTGAATGAGGCTATTGTTGTGGAGAATGCTGTTAAAGGCATCTTGGATGCTAACCCGCCCATCTCTCTTATGTCTCTTATTCCCGTCTGCTTCATGATCGTCCCCGCGTTCAAGAATAGAAGCCCCTTACTTGCAGCGTGATTTACTAGGTGAAGAACGGCTCCAACGATTCCTTCCACCGAGGGATAGAGGGACAAACCGAAGAGGGCGTATCCCATGTGGCTTATGCTTGAATATGCAACTATTCTCTTTATGTCATTCTCAGCTAGGGCGGTCATGGATCCATAGAAGGCTGATATCACTCCGAGTATCGATAAAGCGTATAGAATCTGATTACTAACCGTTATATCTGATATCAGAGGGAAGACCGTTCCCAGCGAGATTCTCAATATGGCATATGCTCCTGCCTCGATGATTACGCCGCTTAGAAGAGCTGACATGGGAGCTGGGGCTTCTGCATGAGCGTCGGGAAGCCACATGTGTAGGGGAACAATGGCCATTTTGACGGCGAACCCTAAGGTAAATGCTATGAAGATCCATTTCAGAAAGTCTTGCGGAGCCGTTGCCAGTAGATCTTTCGCTTGAAAGATATCTAGGGTTCCTGTAAGCATGTAGATGGCTCCTATGCCTAGTAGGACTGCTACGGCTCCAGCGTGAGTGAAGACGAAGAATTTGAAGGCAGCTCTGTATGATTCTCGGTATCCCCATCCGCCTATTATGAAGTAGGTTGGGATCAGCATGAACTCCCAGCAGAAATAGAAGATCATTAGATTGGCGGTTATGAAGACCCCGACTAATCCAACGGTCAGAAGAGCCATGAGGGCATAGAATTGCCAGAGAGACCCGCTTTCTTCCATGTAGTCTGAGGAAAAGACGACTGACGATATTATCAGCAGCAATGTTATAACCGCAAGGGAGAGGCTTATGCCGTCAACGAATAGTGTGAGGGGGGCGCCAAGCATGGGCATCCAATAGTAGGATACCACGTATTTGCCTTGGAATAGAACCTCTGGGGCAACGTATAGCAGAAGAATCAGATCGAGTATGGAGAATATAGCTACTATCGCCGCGGGCTTTCTCTTTGATTCTCTATTGATTAGGCATAAGAAGGGAATCGAGAGGAGGGGAAGAAGAAAAGCCAGGAGGAGAATCATCTCTTCATTCACCTATCCGCTAGACATAGTCAATATAAGGAGGATGCTTAAAAAGAGAAATCCGATGATCGCTGCCATCACGAATTGCGGTAATGCTCCTCCATGGGTTCTTTTAATTCTTAGACTGTGGAATTCTATTGCGTGGGCTGTTAGATGCGTAAGCTCATCGAGGCTTCTATCGAAACGGTAAAGAATGAACTTCGCCAGCCTCATAGAACCGGTCGCTACGATGTATGGGATCCTCTCCATTATTCTCAATTCTAGGATGCCGAGAACGATTTTAGACGATTTGATGAAGCCTCTGGATATTGCTCCGTAAAGCGAATCGAAGAAATACCCCTTCTCTAAGGCTCTATCCAAAAATGCTAGAGCTCCCGACCGTATCCTTTCAGGAGGAACTACTCTTCTTTGATAGACAAGATAGACTGGCAGGCCGCCTATGATTAAGGTTGCCACGAAGATCAGCGACTCCAGACCGAGGAAATCGGTCAGATTAAAGGTGAAGTTCGTATGTAGGAATTGCGTGATAGCCTCGCCGAAGAATCCTAAGATTATGCATCCAGTCGCAAGAATCGATGAGGCGATCAGCATGAGGCTCGGAGGCTCATGAATCTTGATCTTTTCAAGATGCTTAGGCTTTTCCCCTGCAAAAGTAAGAACAAGAAATCTGTAACTGTAAGCGAAGGTCAATGCGGCTGCTGAGTAGATCAAAAACGCCAAGGGAAGGTTACCCGTGGAAAGGATGCTTTTAGCAATGAGCCCCTTGCTGAAGAAGCTTGAGAATGGGGGGATACCTGAGCGTGCTAGAATCACGATTATGCAGAGAGCGAAAGTGAAGGGCATCTCCCTTCTTAAACCACCCATCTTCCGCATATCCCTAGTTCCCAATTGATGAACGATCCCTCCGATGGCTAGGAATCCCAATCCCTGGAAGAATGCATGACTGATCATATGGAAGATGCTTGCAAACCAGCCGAGAGAGGTAGCGGAGGATGCAACTCCAAGAGCGGCAATCATGAAGCCTATCTGGCTTATTGTGGAGTAGGCTGGGACTCCCTTAATATCGGGGGTGTGAAGAGCCAGGGTTGCGCCGATCAGAGCTGTTATTGCACCTATCCAGGCGAGAGAATTTAGCCATATTGGGATTCCGTAGAACATTACATGGGTTCTAGCGATCAGGTATACGCCTGCCTTAACCATCGTGGCGCCGTGTAGAAGGCAGCTCACTGATGTTGGGGCTTCCATTGCACTGTATAGCCATGTATGTAGTGGTAGCT
>Ga0180301_10004529_pt1 | contig 10719 bp, 8 predicted proteins | sample GuaBasSediGuay16_FD_121797 | JGI IMG/M metagenome (GOLD analysis project Ga0180301, IMG submission 121797) | Subseafloor sediment microbial communities from Guaymas Basin, Gulf of California, Mexico - Guay16, Core 4569-2, 12-15 cm | ecosystem: Environmental > Aquatic > Marine > Hydrothermal... | reverse complement strand
TGGTATCATACAGTGCTTCAGCTAATTTCAAAGTGTTTTTTGTCTTGGTTGAATAGACTACTAATGCTTTCATGCTGTCTGCTTCTTTGAAAGATAAAATTTAATGCAGAAAATTTTTAATAATAAGCCGGTCCAGTCTCAGGGCCTATTTAAACCCGTATTTTTTACATCTCATATTATCTCTATTTTGTCAAATCAGACCGAAGTTCCCGTTACCATTATCAACACGAAGCGTTATTATATTTATGGGTTCACCTAAAAAATTCCGTGGACTCGACTTTATCTTCCGTCTAAACCTGGGAACATGTTAAAAGGATGCCTGAGGGCACAAAGGCTCTTCTGGATGGAGGCCGCACCCCATGAAGTATTATTTCTTACTGTGCCATGTTTTATGCTATATTTATGAGAACTGTTGATCCGATCAGGAGGGGATCGCGGACATAGGCCTTCACGGAGCAATGGAATATGAAGGGAGCTATCATGAAGTTTCGAATACCATTTTTGATTCTATGCTGTATTTTCCTGCTTTCACTGGCCGGCTGCGCTACGGGAATCGGACACAGTCAGGGGGAAATAACAGGCGAAGTAACCACGGACAGCGCCATCTTTCAATCCCGCCTCACCGCGATCTGCAAAACTCGAGACTGCGAACTGCGTGGAACTCGGGGAGTGGCCCGTTTTGAAATTTCGACCGATCCCGAGTTCACCAGATCGTCATTCACGGAATGGATTAATGCAGAGTCTGAGAACGACTTCATGATCAAGAAGAAAGTGACCGGCCTGACCCCTGGAACGCGCTGCTACTATCGTCTCCTCTACGGACAAGACGTCAATACGATTGAGACGGGTCCCGCATGTACGTTCAGAACCCTTGATCCTGCGGACGTCGCCAGCAAAGTGAGTTTCGTAGTGGTCACAGGGATGAACTATTTCAAATTCCATATCCTCCCAGGCCCACCTAACAAGCATCTCGGATACCCCGGGCTGGAGACGATTCGGGAAATGAATCCCGACTTCTTTGTCGGCACAGGCGACAATGTCTACTATGACGCCTACCCGTTACCCCGCAAGACACAGAAAACGATGCGGCGAGAATGGCATAAGCAGTTCATTCAACCACGCTTTGTATCCCTGTTCTCACAGGTACCAACCTATTGGGAGAAAGACGATCACGACTTCCGCTATAATGATGCCGATACGACCGGCGATCTTAAACCATCAGCCGAACTGGGGATCCGGACATTTCTGGAACAGGTGCCGGTGGTAGATCCTGACGAGACCCACCCGGTTACATACCGGACGATCAGGATCAACAAGCTGCTGCAGATCTGGCTGACGGAAGGTCGGGACTATCGAAGCTCAAACATGATGGAAGATGGGCCGGAGAAAACGCTCTGGGGAGAAACACAGAAGGCATGGCTCAAGGAGACCCTTTTGGCCAGCGATGCGACTTTCAAGATTCTCATCTCACCCACGCCGATGATTGGTCCCGATGACATGACTGTTAGATGGCCTGCTCCAGGGCAAGACGATAGGTACAGAAGAGACTGCCACGCCGATCCGATGGGCTTCAAACACGAGGGCGAAGAATTCTTCGGCTGGCTTGCCGACAACGGATTTTTGGACAAAAACTTCTATATCATTTGCGGCGACAGGCACTGGAAGTATCATTCGATCCGTCCCGATGGGTTCGAAGAGTTCTCCTGCGGGGCTTTGATCGATGCAAACTCACGACTGGGAATGGCCCCAGGCGACCCGAATTCCACTGATCCTGAGGGGCTGATAGACCAGCCGTATACCGATCAAACAATTACCGGCGGATTCCTGAAAGTAACCGTCAGGCCTGGCGAAGGAGGGGCTCCTGAGACATGCGAGTTCTCATTTTACGATGAGAACGGCGTAATGCTCTACACTACTACCAGGTCTGCGAACCAGCATTGCCCGATGTCTTCTCATTCCGAATATGATATCAACTGAGACTCCCGCAGTTGGCCCTCTTATATGTTTTTCAGTTGGATGCCAAATAAGAATAATTGATCCGTATGGATGACATCTGCCAAAAATAGCAATAAACTCGGAATGAATAGTGAACGGGTCCTTCTGAAACTCGGGGAATCCATCAGGAAACCAGGGGGTGTCCTGGCCCTGACCGGCCTTATGGGCACTTCCCGGGCCTGGCTGATTGCAAGACTCCTCAAGTCTGTCAATCAACCCGTACTCTGGATCACTTCCCATCAGAAAGAGGCGGAACAGGTAGTATCAGACCTTTCTTTTTTCACAGACCTTCCTGTTTTGTTGTATCCTTGCCATGACTCGCTTCCTTTTGTGCCGCTGCTCCCATCAACCGAGACAAACTCTCAGAGGATTTCGACCCTTTACCGCCTGGCCACTGAGAAAGGTCCTGCCGTGGCAGTGGCCCCGGTCCAGGCCCTTGCTGAACTCACAATTCCTCCTCAAATCCTCTTGGGCCATGTAGAGTATCTCCAGACCGGAGAGGAGGTTGACCGGGAGAAACTGCTCAAATGGCTTATTGACTCAGGTTATGAACACTGCGCCACGGTTCGGTCCAGAGGGGAGTTCAGTACAAGGGGCGGCCTGCTTGACATCTTTCCGCCTTTGACAACCCTTCCTGTAAGAGTGGATTTTTTCGGCGACTTTGTGGAAGAGATGCGCCTCTTTGATCCGCTCACCCAGCGGTCGACCGAAGATCTGGACGAACTGGTTATACTTCCGGCCAATGAGCTTGTATTTTCCCAATCCATACTTGAATCGGCCCAGGAAAAATTGGTTGAGCGGGCAACCAGGTATAATCTTCCTGCCCGGAGGATCAATGAAATCCTGCAACAACTGGAGGCCAGAAGGCTGGTAGAGGGACATGAGGCACTGCTGCCGCTTTTTTATACAAAACCCGCCTCGGTCCTGGACTATATTCCCCAACAGACCCCTATACTGATTGACAGGCCCGAAGAGGTCGAAAAGGCGCTGGAGGATCACTGGAAAGGGGCCGAGCAGGCTTACAAATCAGCCCTTAACGAGCACAGGGTCTTTTCTTCCCTGAAATCTCTATTATCTGACCCGGTGCAGCTTTCAAGGCAGATGGGTAATCATACGTGCTGGCTGTTTCAGGACATCAATTTGTACGGATCGCCATCAAATTCCTCGAGCGCCAAATTCAAAGGGCTTTCCTTCAACCTGCCGGCCCTTGACATTCAGGAACTGGAGATAAAATCGAGCAAGACAGACCTGACCTTGATACCTGAAAAAGCAAAAAGGGGGACCGATCTCCTCGGCCCGGTGATTGACCGGCTTAAAGACTGGATTGAGGCAGGAGACAGGGTTGTTCTGGTAGTGCCTGGCAGACGTCATGGCGAAAGAATGGTGGAGCTCTTTGGCTATCACGGGCTTATCGGCGATGAGGTCACTCCACCCGTAATCCAGGCACCTTTAAACAATGATCCAGAAGAGCCCGGGCTTGTGATCTGTACCGGTCAACTTTCTTCAGGGTTTGCCCTTCCCGGTGAGGCTTACCTGGTCATTACGGAAGAAGAGCTGTTAGGCGCACGGGCCAGACGGAACAGAAGGGTCGAAAGAGAGAAAACAACCGCAGGTGATCTGACCTTTGAGGACCTGAGGCCAGGTCAACCGGTTGTGCACAGGGACCATGGCATAGGGCTCTACAAGGGCCTTGCCAGGCTGGAGGCCGGCGGAATTCCCGGGGAATTCCTTCTCCTCGAATACCGCGGCGGGGATAAACTCTATCTGCCGGTAGACCGCATGGGACTGGTGCAGAAATATATAGGAATAGAAGGTCGTGCTCTCCGGCTTGACAGGCTGGGAAGTTCAAGTTGGCAGCTTACAAAACGGAAGGTCAGAAAAAATATTTATAAAATCGCCCACGAACTGGTTGACCTCTATGCCAAAAGAAAGGTAAGCAAGGGCTTTGATTTTTCACCTCCCGATGCCATGTTCCGACAGTTTGAGGCCTCATTTTCCTATGAAGAGACCCGGGACCAGGCTGCCTCAATAGAAGAGGTGCTTTCTGACATGCAGGAGCCCAGGCCCATGGATCGCCTGCTGTGCGGAGACGTTGGCTACGGCAAGACGGAAGTCGCCATGAGGGCCGTGTTCAAGGCTGTTGAAGACGGGAAACAGGTGGCAGTACTGGTACCTACGACCATCCTGGCAGAGCAGCACGAGCGGACATTCATCCACAGGTTTCAGAGATATCCCGTTATTATAGAGGCCCTCAGCAGGCTCAAGACCAGACAGAAACAGAGAGAGATCCTTGCAGGGATCAGTGAGGGCCGGATTGACATAATCATAGGCACACACCGGTTGCTGCAGCCGGACGTGAAATTCAAGGACCTGGGGTTGCTGATCGTGGATGAGGAACACCGTTTCGGGGTTCAGCACAAGGAGCGGTTAAAAAGATTCAGGCAGACTGTTGATTGCCTTACACTCACCGCAACACCAATCCCAAGGACTCTTCAACTCTCTCTTCTGGGAATCCGGGATCTTTCAGTAATCAATACCCCTCCCAGGAATCGCATGCCCGTCAAGACATTCGTGGCCGAGTTTGATGATTTGTTAATAAAAGAGGCCATAGAGCGGGAGATGAGCCGCGGCGGCCAGATATTTTTCGTCCATAACCGGATAAAAGGCCTGTACAGGCTGGCAGAGCATATCCGGCGCCTGGCCCCTGAAGCCAGGACAGAGGTCATCCACGGGCAAATGAATCCCTGTGAACTGGAGGAGATAATGATCCGGTTTGTAAGGGGAGAGATTGACTGCCTTATGTGCACCACCATAATAGAATCCGGTATAGATATCCCTTCGGCAAACACCACGATTATAAACCGGGCTGACATGCTTGGGCTTGCCGACTTGTATCAGCTCAGAGGCAGGGTTGGAAGGGCCGGCGAGCAGGCCTATGCCTATCTGCTCGTTCCGCGGATATCCGGAATGGGCAAAGAATCCATAAAAAGGCTCAAGGCCATTATGGAACTCTCAGTGTCCGGAGGCGGCTTCCGCCTTGCGATGCAGGATCTTCAGATACGCGGGGCCGGGAATATACTGGGAGTTTCCCAATCAGGAAATATTGCAGATGTAGGGTATGAACTCTATCTTGAATTATTGCAGAATGCTGTGGACGAACTCAAGGGGCTTCCCCAGAGAGACGAAATAGACCCGGAAGTAAACCTGGGTGTACCCGCATTTATCCCTGAAGAATATGTTCCGGATGTGGAGCAGCGTCTGCTCTTATACCGGAGAATGGCCCGGCTGAAAGACAAGGAGGAAGATGCGGATTTTTCACTGGAACTCAGGGACCGCTTCGGCCCGATACCGGGAGAAGTTGCATCCCTGCTTGAGGTGATGGAGATAAAGCGCATACTGAGACTGCTGAACGTGATACGGCTTGACAGGAGTTTTTCTAATAAGAAAGAGCGGATTTTCCTGAGTCTTGGACCTGAAGGTCCGCCTCATCCTGAAAAACTCATAGAGGCAGTACAAAAGGACCGGCGGTGGCGCCTGTTGCCGGATGGCAGATTGATTATTCTTCCTGAACCTGTTGAAGAGAACGGGGATAGTCTCGCATGCATCAGGCAGACCTTGCAAGTACTGCTAAAAATGGCTACAAAGGAGTAATTTCGCTTAAAACTTAAAACTGGAAAATAGAAATCGGAGATTTTGCCTTCATGCTCTTGTTTCATCTCTCCCAAATTTTTACTTTTCAATTTCAACATCAGGTCCTGATTTTTCGGAGTAAGCATATGAGACATATATTCCCTCTTACCCTTTTTATTGCTTTGGCTGTCCTGGCATTTGAGGCCCGCCCGGCATGCGGTGCCATAGTCGACAGGATAGCCGCGATAGTGAACGGTGACGTGATCACGCTTTCCGAGCTAGAAGGCTGGGCACAGCCCCTGATCCAGAAGTACACTAATAAAGAAATGAGCAAAGAAGAGATGGAGAGAAAGAGGCAGGAGATCCTTGCCCAGGTCCTGCCGCAACTGATAGATGATCGACTTGCAAAGGAAGAGGCCAAAAAACTGGGCATAAAGATAGGTGAACGGGAAATAGAGAGGGCCCTGGACCAGATATGTAAAGACAATCATATGACCAGAGACGAGATTTCAGCAAAACTCGCATCAGAAGGCCACACGCTCGAAGAATACAAAAAGGAGTTGGGGCAACAAATTGAGAGGGCAGAACTTATAGATGCACAGGTGCGTGCAAAAATAGTAATAACTGATGAACAGGTTAATGAATATCTAAAGGAACATTCTCTTTTAAAGGGCCATAACGAACCACTCTATATAATGCAACACATATGTACGACATTTGAAAAGGATGATCCCGGATCCAGGGAGAAGGCCGGAAGGAGGATCAAGGAGGCCTATAATGCATTGAAGGAAGGAGAGAATTTTGAAGAAGTGGCAAGGCGCTATTCCGATCTCCCGTCGGGCCAAGACGGTGGATACCTGGGTTCCTTTACCCTGGAAGAGATGGCGCCCTTTGTCAAACAGGCCGTAGCCGACCTTAAGCCCGGCGACTTCAGCAAAATAGTTTATACCCAGGTGGGTTGGCAGATCTTCAGATTGAAAGAAATAGTGCAAAACGGACAGGCCGAGCCCAGCCCGGCCCAAATAAAGGAAGTCAGAGAAAAACTTTACCGCAGACAAATAAATACCCAATTTGAAGAGTGGATTAAGGAGTTGCGCTCTAAATCGGCTATTCAGATACTTCTTTGATTTTTTCTCTGGCATTCCGAAAAGAGAATATGTTTAAGGAATCTTTAGGAGAATATCTCAGGCAGGAACGAGAACTGCGCCAGATTTCCCTGGAGGAGGTTGCAGAAGGCACCAAGATCGCGATTTACAGGTTGAGGGCCATGGAAGCAGACCGCTGGGAAGAACTGCCTGCGGAGGTCTTTAAAAAAGGCTTTATCAAGAGCTATGCTGAATTCATAGGCCTTGTCCCGGAAGATGTCATCCTTCGTTACCAGGAGATGCAGTCTGCCGATGAAAAAAGTGTTGACGAGCCAACCGGACCGGCAAACAAAACATTGTTTAATTATGTAAATAAAGTTGCCCTGTTCAATAATAAATCAGTCAGTGCTGCAGCAGCGATTTTCCTCATCCTTTTATTGCTTGTACTGGCGTTTTGGTTTTTCCGGTTCATGGAATAACGAACAATATGCCCGGTATCTTCAAGAGCCCTGCATTTGTAATTTCAGGCCGGGATATGGGAGAATCCGACCGGATTATCACCTTTTACACAATGGCTGGAGGAAAAGTGCGGGCTGTTGCCAGGGGGGCGAAAAGGAGCCGGCGCCGCTTTGTAAATGCACTCGAGCCTTTTACCATGCTCAACTTGTCTCTGGCCCTGCCACGCACCACTGGTTTGAGCAGGATTGAATCCGCCGGAATACTGGACAGTTTTCCATCTCTGAGACATAAGGTCGAGTGCTATGTCCTGGCCAGCCTGTGCTGCGAACTGGTAAATCTCTGGACAAAGGAAAACGATCCACAGGAAGACCTTTTCAAACTCCTTCGATGGTGCCTTAACTGCCTTAACGAAGGTCTCCATCCGCGAAAGACCGCGCTCTTTTTCAAGATTCTGCTCCTGACCCTGGCAGGCTATGCCCCTGGTTTTGACCTGTGCCTCCGTTGCAAAAAGCCGCCGGTGGGCAATCATGTATTTTTCAGACTCCATGCAGGAGGATTCATTTGTGGCGAATGCCTGAAATCAAGGGAAAGGAGCCATAAAATAAGCCTGGGGGCACTAAGGTCATTGAGATACATTCAGAACGGATCTCTTGACAGGCTTTACAGACTGACCATGACAGATGCGGCGTTCGAAGAGGCCTGGTCTCTCATTAAAAGTCTTCATTGCCACCATTTGGATCAGGTGCCTGCTTCTTATGCAGCCGTTGACGGCCTGAAACCTGAAATTGGAAAGTAGAAATTTGGGAGAGATGAAACAAGAGCACGAAGTCCAAATTTCCAATTTCTATTTTCTGGCTTCAATGTTCCTTAAACGTCTATTATAAATGAATGTACGCACAGGTCTTGAGGTTTTTCTGGAAGATCCGCCATCATGGGTAAGGGGAAGAAGGCTGGGGCTCCTCTGCAACCAGGCCTCGGTCGACACACTCTTGAGGCATTCCAAGGATTTGATATTCTCCACTATGTTGCCGGGCCAACTGAAGTGTCTTTTCAGCCCCCAGCACGGCCTTTACGCCGAAAAGCAGGACAACATGAAAGAGTCTCCGGATGATTTTGCCCAGACTCTTAATATCCCTGTCTTCAGTCTCTATGGAAAGGACAGAGAGCCTTCTCCCGACCAATTGTCAGGAATAGACCTTCTTGTTGTGGACCTTCAGGATGTAGGCTGCCGGGTATACACGTTCATCTGGACTCTTTACCTGGCCATGAAGGCCTGCGCCAAGGCAGGTGTAGGCATAGCAGTGCTGGATCGTCCCAATCCTCTGGGAGGCGAGGTGATAGAAGGCAATCTTCTGGCCCGGGACTGCCGATCCTTTGTGGGGCTTGCCCCTCTTCCAATGCGCCATGGCATGACTATTGGCGAAATAGCCGGTTTTTTCATGGAAGAGCAGGGCCTGGACCTTGAATTTCACATTGTGAAGATGCAGGGCTGGAGCAGGGAGATGGATTTTGCCGCAACAGGTCTGCCCTGGATATGGCCTTCTCCGAACATGCCTACCCTTGATACGGCAACGGTATATCCAGGACAGGTCGTCTGGGAAGGCACAAATGTCTCGGAAGGAAGGGGGACAACCCGGCCTTTTGAGATATTCGGCGCCCCTTTTCTGGACCCAGATGCCGTGAGAAAAGAGGCAGAAAAGTGGAGTCTGCCGGGCTTTATCCTGAGAGAGCAGTCTTTCGAACCGGCCTTCCACAAGTGGTCCGGGAAACGGTGCAGAGGCTTTCAGATACACGTAACAAATAGACTTGAATACCGGCCATATATCACGACCCTTGCCGTTTTGGCCGCAGTCAAAAGGATGCATCCAAAGGACTTCGCATGGAAAGACCCTCCCTATGAATACGAGTTCGAGCGCCTTCCCGCGGATCTGATTATAGGAGACAAGAGGGTGAGAGAGGCCCTGGATGCCGGAACAGGCCCTATGGATATCCAGTCTGTCTGGGCCAGGGATTTAAAAGACTTCGAGCAGGCCCGGCCGGCCTGGCTGCTATATCCGTAACTACTCAGGTTGTCAGATTCACGGTTGGCTACTTTGTGCTCTTCAGCACATAAGGAGGTCGAAATGACAACCTAAAATTGACCACCTGTGCTAACCCAATTTTGACTACCCGGGAGTTGGATAAAAGCAGAACAAACTATTCGGCTTTTCCAAGGATGATCTAACTCTGTTACCATTGAGGGTACATAAGGAGGAGACGCTGAGAGGATATCTCTTTTTGATGTTTTTGACCCTTGTGGTATTTACCATGTTAAGGAAAGGGCTTCAAAATAAGTACACAGTAGAAGAAGCCCTTATGTGTATGAGAAATCTAAAATGCAAAGTCTTTGATAAGGAGGTCTTGGTAGGAAAGACCTCAAAACAGCAGAAAGAAATATTATCCCTCCTTAATATCATAGTGCCTAAAAAAGTGGGAATTTAGGAATTTCGGTGCAGTGATTCGCTTCAGTCTGCTGACCACTTCGTTTACCCGGTCATCATCAAGCCACGGTCTTCCTCCATCATCAAGATTGATCTTCTTGATTGCATCGCGTAATCTTCCGGTCAGCAACACGTCACGGAAGCTCTCGCGCTCCGTGAGATACGGCACATCAATATCACCCTCGATATGATCCCAGCCCATCCCCTTTAACTGCTCAATAAAGGGGATCTCCACATAAGTCTTTTCATCAGGTGATTGTGCCATGCGTCTTGTTACCCTCTTTATTACCCTTTTTAAAGGGTATTACCCTTTTTCCGCCAAACCGCCCCGGGACCCCGGCCCAGACATTCCACGAATCCTGCCTTTTGTAGATCCCTTAACACTCTTCGTACCATGTCCCGGCTAACCCCCAGGCACGCGCGTTCAAGCTCATGGAGAGTGAATGTTCCGGCAAATGCCTTAACTGCTGCCCCGACCTGCTCTGTTTTGGCTCCGCGGGGGCTTTTCAGTTGATCGACACGATTTTCGAATTCACGATAAGCGTTTTTGAGAATGGAGAGAATGTAATTGATATAAGGCCATGGGTCATGCCTGCCTTCATGCCAGCCCTGCGAGCTTTGCTCAAGCGTTTCGTAATAACGTTCCTTGTTTTGTTCAATCAGCCGTTCCAGGCTGATATAGCGGCCGACTTCAATTTCCGAGTGGTAACAGGTCAGCAACAAAAGGAGCCGCGAGACGCGGCCATTGCCATCACGAAAGGGATGGATGCACAGAAAATCGAGATTCAAGGCAGCCAGTAGGATAAAAGGGTGAGCCCATCGTTCCCGAAGCCCTCGTGACCAGAGTTCAATCATTTCGCTCATAGCTTGAGGCGTTTGATCTGCGGAAACAGTTTCAAAACGCACTCGCCGGCGACCATCGGGGTATTTCTGGATGATGTCAATGTTCTTTTCCTTATATTTGCCCGCATCCCATATTTGCCCGCGCGAAAGTTTATGAAATTTCAGGATAGTTTCCTCTGAAACGGGAATTTCCCCGGCCTTTTCATGGATGAGTCGCAAAGCGTCAC
>Ga0180301_10004527_pt1 | contig 10719 bp, 9 predicted proteins | sample GuaBasSediGuay16_FD_121797 | JGI IMG/M metagenome (GOLD analysis project Ga0180301, IMG submission 121797) | Subseafloor sediment microbial communities from Guaymas Basin, Gulf of California, Mexico - Guay16, Core 4569-2, 12-15 cm | ecosystem: Environmental > Aquatic > Marine > Hydrothermal... | reverse complement strand
GCATTTATCCTCAGAACACTGGGACCAAGACCCACCATGCTCCCCCCCAACAATTTCCCTGTTTCCATATCCCAATTGAGCTTTACCGTGAAGCGCCCCCCCTCCGGATAATAATGGGCCCTATCCCTGGCCACAACAGTAGCGGTATCGTAGGGTGTCCCCCTACTCTTTAACTCAGCCTCTGTAAATCCTGTCTTAGCAAGACCTATTTCAAACACCTTGATGACGGTAGTGCCCAAAGTCCCCTTATAAACTGCACCTCCACCTGCCGCATTGGTGCCTGCCACCCTACCCATCCTATTGGCCGTGGTACCCAAAGGCTTATAGTAGGGCTCACCCGTCAAAAAGTGAAGGGTCTCGGCACAATCGCCAGCAGCAAAGACACCTGGTATATTAGTCTCCACCCTCTCATTGGTGGCTATACCCCCATAGGGACCCAGCATTATACCTGCCTGGACAGCCAGCTCCACATTAGGTCTAATCCCCTTGCTTATAAGCACAAGATCAGCCTCAATCCGCTCTCCATCAACAACAACAGCCTCTACCCTATCCCCACCCACCAGGGCATCCACGCGACAACCGGTAAGAATGGTAACACCGTGCCTTTCCAAAGCCTCCTTGGCCGCCTTTGAAACCACATCGTCAAAATCCCCCAGAACCTTCTCGGACTCCTTCACCATCACCACATCCAAATCCCAGTTCCTGAAGGCCTCCGCTACCTCTGTACCAATAAATCCCCCTCCCACTATTACAGCCTTTCTCACCTCTCCTAACTCCAGGTCATTTCTAATCTCCACCCCATCAGAGAAGCGACGCAGGGTGTATACTCCTTTGAGATCTACACCCGGAATAGGAGGCTTAACGGGGATAGCACCAGTAGCAATCACCAAGGAGTCAAAAGCATACACCTCCTCCCTGCCCTCTGAAGAGTTAAAAACCGAGACCTCTCCTTTACCCACATCTATGGACTTTACCTCACTCTTGAGATGGACACTTATACCTTGACTCTCAAATTGCTCAGGGGTCCTAACAATGAGTTTCTCCGCCTTCTCTATGACACCCCCTATGTAATAAGGAATGCCACAAGCCCCATAGGAAACGTACTCTCCTTTTTCGAAAACATCGACTTGAAGATTTGGGTCCACCCTCTTGGCCTTGGCGGCAGCACTGGCTCCCCCCGCCACTCCCCCAACAACGACCAATCTCTTAGCCATGGATCTCCTCCTCCACTACCTTCACTAAATCATCATGCGAAAGGCCCAGCATTCTGTAAAGCTCATGGGGGGTACCTGACGAGGCATAACCCTTCACACCCATTTTCCGGATCCTGACAGAAAGGCCCATCTCCACAGCCAAGTCTGACAGGATGGACCCCAAACCAGAAAAGAGATTATGATCCTCATAAACTATGACGGGGCCTTTGGCAGCTGCCCTCACTAAAGCCTCTCTATCGGGATGAAGGGGAGTAGACATGTTTAACAGCTCCACTTCCATCCCCTTCTCGGACAAGGTCTCCCAAGCCTTTAAGGCCCTATGAACCATCTGACCGTAGGTAATAATGGTAGCCTTATCCCCTTTCCTCACCACATCGGCCTGGCCATACACAAAACGGTAACCATAGCCAAAAAGAGGCTCCCCTTTCTCATCCACGATGATGGGTTGCCCCGATCTCCCCATGCCTATGGCGTAGTTCCCATATCTAGTGAATATATACCTCACTGCCCTATCCATCTGATTGGCATCAGCAGGTACCACCAGATGAAAGCCGTAGAGGTTCTTCAAAAGTCCTATGTAGTCTATACATTGGTGTGTCTTACCGTCCTGGCCAACGTCCAGCCCTAAATGGGTTAGAATCAACTTTATGTTACTACCGTTTATATCATTGAGCCTGTGCTGGTTATAGACCTCGTCTATACCGAAGACCCCAAAATCAGCAAACAACGCCACTACACCCTGAGTGGAAAGGGCACCGGCCAAGGTAGCAGTGTTATGCTCCGACACCCCCGACTCAAAAAAGTAGCTGGGTAGATCCTGGGCAAACCAGCTGGCTCTCACAGAATCAGCCAAGTCACAGTCAAAAACAGCAATAGGTGTTTGACCCTCTACACCACAGTTTCTCAGCCCTACATCCCGCAAAGCCTTTCCAAAAGCTGACCTATTGTCCACCTTGTCCTCGGGACGGTAAGTGAAGGGCTGGCCAGGGTCTACCCTAGGAGTGTAGCGAGCCATGGACACAGGCTCATTGGGGGCAGAAAAAGCCTCCCTGATGGAGAGGAGTCTAGGTCTGTCATTCTCCACCTCCAACTCTCTAAAGGCCTGGGCCAGCTCTCCCTCCTTCAAAGCCCGTCCGTGATACTCCTCGTCCCCCTCCATGAAAGAGACCCCTTTGCCCATGACTGTGTGGGCGACGATGACCACAGGACCTTCCCTTCTCAGAGACTCTCTTACGGCTTTATAAAGGGCCTGATGATCGTGGCCATCTACCTCCATCACTTCCCAGCCGTCAGAGAGGTAATTGCCCTTTATGTTCACGGGCATCACCTCATGGACAGAGCCACCTATCTGGAGCTCATTGTAATCTATAATCACCGTGATATTGGAAAGGCCAAACTTTTTAGCAAAACGCCGGGCCTCGGCCACCTGTCCCTTGGCCTGTTCAGCGTCACTCATGACCACATAAACGTGATAGGGAACGCCCGTGAGCCTAGAGGCCAGGGCAAAGCCGCACCCCACAGAGAGACCCTGACCCAAGTTGCCTGTAGTCCACTCCACTCCAGGGATCAGCCGCTCTACATGACCTTCAAAGAGGCTCCCAGCCTTCCTGAAAGTAGCAATAGCCTCCTCCCTGGAGAAGAAACCCAGGCGAGCCAAAACAGAATAAACCCCGGGAGAGGTGTGACCGTGGCTCACCACTACCCTGTCCCTGTCAGGCCTCTCCGGCTCATGGGGATAAACTTTAGCACAGGTGTAAAGTACCAGATAGATATCCAGGGAAGAAAGGGACCCTCCCGGATGGCCTGAGCCGGCCAAAGAGGTCATCTTCAGAATGTCCCCCTTACACAGGCGGGAAAGCTCCCTCAACTTCTCCAGCTCTTCCTCTGTTAGAGCCTTGGCACCAAAGCCTCTAGACTCTACGAAAAGATCCCCCAATTCATCTTTAACGGCCATAACCCACTCCCCTTTACCCTACCGCTCCAGGGTTGATCTACGGATTCATTACTCAGGAACACCAACGAACCCCCAAATCCCGAAATCCTCAAAGGGCCATCAGCTCCTTGTAAATACACCTATCCATCACCACAGGGATACCCGCCTCCTCAGCAAGCCGAGCAGCCTGTGGATTGACCACTCCCTCCTGCATCCATATGAGTTTTACCCTTTTCTTTACAGCACCCTCCAGCACCTTATCCTTCCGTCTGAAGAGATCTACATCCTCCTCTATTGCCAGAAGAGAAGGGTACGTGGGATCACCATCCACCGAAGGGCAATTGGGATTTACGGGAAAAACCCGGTATCCCCTCTCTTTAAGGAACCTATAAATTCTGAGACTGGGCCTACCCTCCCTAGGAGATGCACCCACAACGGCTATGGTCCTCGCCTTTTTCACAATCTCCATAAGGTGCTCAGACACCATTAAAGAGACTCCTGATCACTCTGCTGAATAATCTTATCCAGCTCCTCCTTCAAAGCATCGGGTAGTCCCATAATATCTACGTTGAGAAAGCCCCTAACAATGGCAGCCGTAGCCTCATCCTCGGTGAGCCCTCGGGCCATGAGATACTCCACCTTCTCCTGAGCGATCTTGCCTACAGCGGCTTCGTGGGTCATCTCCAGCTCAACAGTCCTTCCCTCCAGCTCCGGGACAGCGTGTATGAGGCCCCCCTCTTTAAGAAGAAGTCCTCTACACTCCAGATGGGCTCTAACGTGAGGTTGCTCGCCTATGAGGTGCCCTCGGGTTATAATGGTACCTCCCATGGACACCGCCCTGGAAACAACCTCTGCTCTGGTATCGGAAGCCTGAAGATAAACCCTGGAGCCCACGTCCATAATGGCCCCAGGAACAGCCACCAAAACGCTATGGAACCGGGCCGTAGCCCCACGGCCCACAAGATGGGCCGTAGGATACATCTTGATCCTCTTACCGGGATGCATACAGATATAATCCGAAATGAAGACCCCATCTTCCTCCACTATCACCCCGGTCCTCGGCATGGTTTCCACCTCGTCTCCCCAAGCATGGATCATGGTGAAGTGGAGTTTTCCTCCCTTTTTAACGTAAAACTCCGACACCCCTACATGGACACCCCTTCTCACACTACTAGTACAGCCGGTAATGACGTGAAGTTCAGCTCCCTCTTCCACCACCACTATATTATGGACATGCTGCCTCATCCCCTCCCGGGACATGTAGAGACAGCTCTGGACAGGAAAGAAAGGCTTAACACCCTTACGGGCCCTAATGAAATAGCCGTTCTGGAACTCACCCAGCTCCGGATCTTCTCTGAGGGCCCTCCACAGGTACTCTCGAGCCTCTGGAAGAACATCCAGAGCCTCACGAGTAGAGAGAAGATCCACACCCTCCTGGTGCACACCACAGAGCACCACCTTGTCGCTGTCTTGAAGAAAAGTGCCGCACCTCTCCTTCTCTTCGGGGTCCACCCCCACCCGCAAAAGGTCCCGCTGGGCAGGCAAGGTCTTCTCTATCTCAGACATTTGGCACACTCCTCGTAACCATACCTCTCTACCGTCCTCAGTATCTCCTTGGGATTACCGGAACACACTATGTGACCATCTATGAGAACATAGCCCACGTCAGCGTTCACATACTGAAGGATATGACCTGTGTGGGTAATAATCAAAGCCGATTTCTTCCTCTGGGCCCTCAGCTCCTTCAGACTTTTTCCCTCTGTGGGCTTCAGATCCCTCTCCAAAAGGCGATTTATGGCCTTTCCAAGGAGGGAGATGTTCTCGAGGTCCACCCCAGACTCGGGCTCGTCCAGCAGTACCAGTTCGGGATTTTGGGCCATGAGTTGAACCAGTTCCGAGCGTTTCATCTCCCCACCCGAGAAGCCCAGGTTCACGTCCCTGTCCAGAAATTCCGTAAAGTTCAGTTCCCCAGCTATAGCCTCCACATCCACCTCCCTGCCACCCGCGCACATCTCCACAAGCTGACGGGTCTTAATTCCCCTCACAATGGGAGGACGTTGAAAGGCCAGCCCAATGCCCATCCTGGCCCGTTCATGGACGGGCAAATCCGTTATATCCTTCCCCTTGAAATAGATCCTACCCCGGGTCACCTTGTAGCGACTAAAGCCCACGACAGTCATAATAAGAGTGGTCTTACCTGAACCGTTGGGCCCCATGAGAGCATGAACCTTTCCCCTGGGAAGATGGAGATTTATTCCATGGAGCACCTCTTTCCCCCCCACCTCCACCTTCAACTTCTCAATCTTAAGCATCTCTCCTCCCTACCTCCAACATGGGCAGAATGTTACCCATCACCCTCTTCCCAGTCAACGGCAGGCAGCAAAGTACATCATTCTGACAAGGGATCTCCCCAGATCCCAAGGGAGGGTTATATACCACCTTCACAGGCTAAGGTAAAGATCCTAAATGAAAAGGGGCACCCTATGGGATAGGGTGCCCCCAAACTCCAAAATCCAGACTCTAAACATCGAAGTAAAGGGCAAACTCGTAGGGATGGGGTCTTAGTCTAATGGCATCCACCTCGTTCTCTCTCTTGTAGCTGATGTAGGTCTCCAGCAGATCTTCGGTGAAAACGTCCCCCTTCTTGAGGAAGTCACAGTCCGCCTCTAGTTCATTAAGGGCCTCCTCCAGGGAAGCAGGAGTGGTGGGTACCCCAGCCAGCTCCTCAGTGGTGAGAGCATAAATGTCCTTGTCCAAAGGCTCACCAGGATCGATCCTATTCTGGATCCCATCCAGTCCAGCCATAAGCATAGCAGCAAAAGCCAGATAGGGACACGCCGAAGGATCGGGGAAACGGATCTCAATCCTCTTGGTCTTGGGGCTGGGTGAGTACATAGGTACCCTGATCCCAGCACTCCTGTTCCTGGCGGAATAAGCCAGATTTACAGGGGCCTCAAAACCAGGCACCAACCTCTTGTAAGAGTTGGTGGTAGGATTGGTGAAGGCACACATAGCCCTGGCATGCTTCAGAACACCACCTATGAAGTAGAGAGCCAATTCTGAAAGGCCAGCGTACTCATGGCCGGCAAAGAGGGGCTTGCCATCTTTCCAAAGAGAAAGATGGGTATGCATACCCGTCCCGTTGTCCTCGAAGAGAGGCTTGGGCATGAAGGTTACCGTCTTGCCATACTTTTTGGCCGTGCCTCTCAGGATGTACTTGTACTTCATAACCATGTCGCCCATCTCCACCAGAGGGGCGTAACGCATATCTATCTCTCCTTGACCAGCAGTGGCCACTTCATGATGGTGAACTTCCACCTTCACACCAGCCTCCATCAGGTTGAGGACCATCTCGCTTCTGAGATCCTGCATCTGATCATGGGGAGGAACAGGGAAGTATCCCCTCTTGGCAGGGATCTTATAACCCAGGTTGGGCATCTCCTCTCGGTCCGAGTTCCACCAACCCTCAATGGAATCCACCTGATGATAGGAGTAGTTGCTGTCGTAGCCATACTTCACGTCATCAAAGATGAAGAACTCCAGCTCAGGACCATAGTAAGCGGTATCAGCAATGCCCAGGGACTGCATGTAAGCCTCCGCTTTCTTGGCCACATACCTGGGATCCCTGGTGTAGGGCTCCTTAGTAATAGGGTCAACCACGTCACACACCACCACCAGGGTGGGTTCCTTGAAGAAGGGGTCCACAAAAGCGCCTTTGGAATCAGGGAATATGATCATGTCGGAAAGATTGATGGTCTGCCATCCCCGAATGGAGGATCCATCGAACCCAATCCCCTCTTCAAAGATCTCCTCATCAAACTCATCGGCGGGAAGGGTGAAGTGCTGCCAGGTGCCGAAGAGGTCACAGAACCTTACGTCTATAAACTTCACTTCTCCACTCTTAACCAACTTCAGAAATTGCCCCTTCTCCACAACTACAACCTCCCTGTGTTATTTACCCTTTTTAGGAGCTAACAGTAACCGCCACCTCGGCAAAAGACCAAAAGCTGAACAAATTTGGTGCAGTTCCTCCACTCAATAAAGCCAGCACCTCACCCTACCACCGGGCACATCCTTCACGGGAGGAAGCTCACCAGAGCACTTCTCCCGAGCTTCCGAACAGTAGGCAAAGAAGGGACAACCCTCCCCCTCGCCATCCTCTCTCACTTTGGGAAGCTCAAAAGATCTAGACCTTCTGTCCCAATGGGGCAACACTTCCAGAAGGGCTTTCGTATAGGGATGGAGAGGATCAGAATAGAGGCGCTCCACGCCTGCCTCCTCCAACAATATCCCGTCCTTTATTACACCTACCCTATGAGCTATCTCAGCCACCACCCCAAGATCATGGGTGATGAAGAAGATGGTCGTTCCTTTCTCCCTCTGAAGCCTCTTGAGAAGAGAAATGATCTGGGCCTGAACAGTCACATCCAAAGCAGTGGTGGGTTCATCGGCGATAAGCATCCGAGGGCCCGCCGCCATAGCCATGGCAATGAGAACCCTTTGACGCATACCCCCACTCATTTGATGGGGATAATCATCCACCCTCACCTCAGGATTGGGGATACCCATTTCCCCCAAAAGCTTCACCGTTTCTCCAAGAGCCTTCCTGCCGTCCATCCCCTCGTGAAGCATGAAAACCTCTGCTACCTGGCGCCCTACTTTCATGGTGGGATTAAGGGCCGTCATAGGCTCCTGGAAGACCATAGAGATCTTCCTTCCCCTCACCTTACACCATTCCCGAGGAGAGAGAGAAAAAAGATCCTCTCCCTGAAAGAGGATAGATCCCTCCACACGAGCGTAGGGAGGAAGAAGCCCCATGAAAGCATATCCAGTAACGCTCTTTCCAGATCCCGACTCCCCCACAAAGGCAAAGACCTCACCCTTAAAAAGGGTGAGGTCCAACCCCCTTAAAGCCCACTTCCTTCCTTTGAGCAGGGGAAAAGAGATCCGAAGATTCCGGACCTCCACCAATATCCCCGTAGAGCTCATTTACCCATCAACTTCTTGCCCACACTGTTCCAGGACTTCAGCAAATTGTAGAGAGGTCCCTTCCCCTCAGGGGCCACACCAGCCTGAGGTTTGACCACCTTTTTCTGGGGCTTGGCAGCAACCTCTTCCTTGGGAGCCTTCTTTACCACTGCCTCCTTTGTGGATGGTTTGGCTTCAGGAACAGGGGCAACGGCAGGGGCAGGAAGGGCCACCTTTGGGGCCTCCCTCATTTTGTCTGTCACAAACTGGATCTGGGCCACCAAACCAGGAATGGGACTAGGTCCCTTGGCCACCTCTCTCTTCAAAGCTCCCAATAAAGCCTCAAGCTCGCTCATGCTTTGGGCAGAGTAATAAGCTTTCAAAGAGTCTACCTGACCCTCCATGGCAGAAAGTACCCGGGCAGCAGCCTCGTAATTCCTCTCTCCCATGGTGAGCACGTAAATCCTATGAGCCTCCATCTGGAGCTGGGACAAAAGGGCCTGGGCCTGAACCCCTGCCAGGGTCTTCTCCAAAGCCTCGGTTTTTTGCTCTAGCACATTCTCCCGCTTCTCCAAAACTTTAACCACTCTCTGAACACCCACATTCCAGAAACTGAGCACAAGAGCCACAATAGCAAAGACTAAAGCAAGATAGATGAGTCCTCTCCCTCCCTTTTGCTCCTCTATGGCTTCTACCTGGGCCTTCTCCTCCATGGGTCCTACCTCCTCAACCTGAGTTTGGTTTTCTTCCTCCACTTCCCCCTGGACCTCTTCAACCGTCTCTTCTTTTATCTCTTCCTGCTCCTCTATCTCCCCCTGGGGCTTATCCTTTTGCTCCTGATTCTCCATAATCACCTCCGCCCCTTTTTTGGGGCAAGCCTAGTGCAAGGACCAGGCCCTGTCAAGCCTTGACCGCCATCGCAAACATGAGCTATAAGCCTCAGACTATGAAAAAAGAAGAGGCCTTCTTAATAGACATCCTCACCATAGAAGCCGAAAGACTGGAACCCCACCCAGAGCTGCCCGTACCCTACTACGGAGCAATCCAATGGGAAAAACACGTCCAAGACTTCACTCCAGATAAAGAAAAAAACCTTTTTAGAAGGCTACATCCCTCCCTTCAAAACCTCATGAGGATGACCTCAATTCTCAGAGACAAACACCCCTCTCTCATGGACCCCCGCAGAAGATGGGCCATCCTCACAGCATCCCAGCTGGAGAAAGAAAGGGACCAGGAACACTTGAGAGCTTTAGAATCCCCCAGAAAAGTAACCCCCACAGCAGGCCTGGCTTTGACAGCCACGGGGCTAAACTTCCTCATAGCCAGAACCCTCGACATCAGATTTTACCAAGGAGAAAGCATAGCCCACGTATGCGCTTCAGGAAATCACCTACTGAAAATGGCCCGGGACGCCATCCGGGAAGGCGCCCATCTGGTTCTCATAGCCAGTATCAACAACATGGCTAGTATAGTGAGAGCCGCTTACCACAACCGTCTGGGTATCATCTCAAAAAAGGGAGTAATTAGGCCTTTTCATAAAGACAGAGACGGTACCATTATGGCCGATGGCCTGGCTGTAGCACTGGTGGCCTCTTCCTCTCTAGTGAAGGCTACAGGGACTCCTCCTCTGGCCCGAATCGCCGGAGCGGGAGGTCTGGCCGACGCCTACCACATGTATGGGCTAGACCCCGAAGGAGAAGTCCTCCAGTTGTCCATAGAAAAAGCCCTATCAGAAGCAGGCATCCTGACTCCAGAGGTGAGGGTGATAAAAAGCCACGGCACAGGAACTCAGCAGAACGACGCCGTAGAAGCGGGGGTCATAAAACGCCTCTTCTCAAGGCATCCTCCATACGTCACCGCTTTAAAGCCATACTTCGGCCACAGCGTGGTAGCCTCGGCTCTGGTGGAACTTTCCCACCTCTTGAAAAATATAAATGAAAGGAACGAGATAGTACCTATACATACTACATCCCCAGAGGATGTAGATCCCCAGTGCAAAGATCTCAACCTGGTACTGGAAAGTCCCTGTGCTTTTCCCGGGGGATACCTCCTCTCCCTGGCCGCCGGTTTCGGTGGATTTCACAGCGCCGTTGTGCTAGAAATCCTGCCATGAGCACCAGAAAACTCATAGCGTGTCCCCAATGCGGGACCTCAATAGAGGTTTTCAAGAACCCCGTGCCCACAGTGGACATTATAATCCAATGGCAGGGGAGGATCGTTCTCATCCAGAGGAAGAATCCCCCTTATGGTTGGGCTCTTCCCGGGGGGTTCGTAGACTACGGAGAGAGTCTGGAAGAGGCAGCAGTAAGGGAGGCCAAAGAGGAGACAGGCTTAGATGTGGAACTCATCCGCCAATTTCACACCTACTCTGACCCTCGAAGGGATCCACGGCAGCACACCATCACCACAGTCTACATTGCAAAGGGCAAAGGTGACCCTCAGGCGGGAGACGACGCTAAAGAACTGGGACTCTTCTCGCCCAAGGAACTACCCCAGGACATGGCCTTTGACCACGCTCAAATCCTGAAAGACTACCTCGAAGGTAAATACTAAAAGGAGAGAGACATGGATCTTCCCTTTCTCCCCAAAACCTGGAATGAAAAG
>Ga0180301_10004525_pt1 | contig 10721 bp, 10 predicted proteins | sample GuaBasSediGuay16_FD_121797 | JGI IMG/M metagenome (GOLD analysis project Ga0180301, IMG submission 121797) | Subseafloor sediment microbial communities from Guaymas Basin, Gulf of California, Mexico - Guay16, Core 4569-2, 12-15 cm | ecosystem: Environmental > Aquatic > Marine > Hydrothermal... | reverse complement strand
GGCAGAGAAGCTTGTAAATTCTGATATAGCATTTGTTAAAATAAAAGAAATCAAAAAAATAAATTATAAGGGCAGAATGATTGACTTTTATGTTCCAGTAACTAATTCATTCATAGCTAATGGGGTAGTAGTTCATAATTGTATAGTTCAAGCTGCGGTCTTTGGTGTAAGTACTAAAGGTGCAACGTTATACACTACTCACTTTCCTTGTTCGATTTGCGCTAAACTGTTGATAAATGCAGAAATATCCGAGATAGTTTATGAAGAAGAATATGAAGATAAACTTGCCAAAGAACTTCTTCAGGAAGCTGGTATCAAAGTAAGAAGATTCAAACTCAGTGAACCTCCAGAGATCGTATAAAGGACATTAACAATCGAACTTCTTACCACAGGTCAAGGACAACTCATTATAAGTAGCGCAATGAACAATAATCAAATTCTGAAAACTGTATATCCCTAAAAATAATGCTTAATCACAAGCAGTAACATTAACGCAGACTGTCGTTTAATCAATTGAAACAAAAGAAAAATCTTATTTTTGAACATATAAGAACTAAATGACAGGTGATATCAGTGTCAATTAAGAATAAGATTCCATGCGCGTTGACAATTGCTGGGTCGGATTCGGGTGGAGGTGCGGGTATACAAGCAGATTTGAAAACTTTTTCAGCATTAGGAGTGCATGGAATGTCAGCCATAACCGCAATAACCGCCCAGAATACCGTTAGCGTAACAGCTGTCCATGCTATTCCACCAGAAATAGTAAGAGAGCAAATTGAAGCTGTTGTCACCGACATCGGTGTAGATGCTGCAAAAACTGGTATGCTTTACTCAAGTGAAATCATCGAAGTGGTTGTTGAAGAAGTAAAAAAACACAGGTTCCCGCTAGTTGTTGATCCCGTAATGATTGCAAAAAGTGGAGCACCATTGCTTAGAGAAGATGCTAGGAAAGTTCTGATAGATGAACTAATTCCATTGGCAACAGTTGTAACTCCAAATTCAATGGAAGCTCAAGAGATAACCAATATGAGAATTCGAAGCATGGAAGACGCAAAAGTAGCAGCGAAAAAAATAGTTGAGTTAGGTGCAAAAGCCGCAGTGGTTAAGGGTGGTCATATAATAGAGGGTGGTAAAGCGATAGATGTACTTTATTACAATGGAGAATACTTCTACTTTGAGCGCAAACGTGTAGAAACAAAAACCACCCACGGTACGGGCTGTTGTTTTTCCGCTGCTATAGCTGCAGAACTTGCAAAAGGTAAAAGAATACCAGAAGCTGTTAAAGTAGCTAAAGAAGTTGTAACTATGGGTATTAAATTCGGATTAAATATCGGCAAGGGGTATGGCCCTGCAAATCCCATGGCTCAACTATACAAGGAAGCCGAGAAATACAAGGTTTGGAAAAATGTCAAAGAAGCCGTAAAACTACTTGAAAATGCTCCCGGTGTTTCTAAGCTTATCCCAGAAGTCAAAATGAATGTTGTTATGGCTTTGCCATATGCCGAAACACTAGAAGATGTTGTAGGTATCGACGGACGTATAACAGTGGTTAGTGGGAAAGCTAAAGCAGCTGGTTGTCCAGATTTCGGAGTTTCACGTCACCTTGCAAAATATGTTCTAACCGCTATGAAATACGATTCTTCGACTAGAGCAGCCATAAATATTAGATACTCCACAAACATCTTAAACGTTTGCAGAAAATCCGGATTAATTATTTCGTTTTATGACCGAAGGAGGGAACCCGAAGAAATTAAAAAGATTGAAGGCATGTCAGTTCCATGGGGAACAGAACAAGCAATAAAAGCAATCGGAAAAGTTCCCGATGTCATTTACCATGAAGGTGATTGGGGCAAAGAGCCTATGATAGTCCTACTTGGAAAAAACGCAACAGATCTCGCCAAACTTGCAATTAAACTTGCTCAAAAACTAGAATAAACTTGAGCAATGGATGAACATAATAAAACCTAACAATTAAGGTGTTTTAAACAACGTTATTCACGATTTAAAAGCCTAACATCATTCCACAAGGTCGATAACCGTATATTTGATTAGAATCTCTCGGAAAGCTTAAACCTTCTCCTTTGCTTTAAAGTAGAACCTTCCTATAAAAGGTGAGAAAAGTGGTTCATAGAAAATTTATAGTCAGACAAATTTCTCTTGCCGCAATGTTAATTGCCCTAGGCGTAGTTCTCGCACCAATGCTATGGTTTCCTTTCCTTACAACGAAAGCTTATCCAGGCCAACATGCAGTAAATGTCCTAGCAGGTGTGTTATTGGGACCCTTATGGGCAGCCTTCATAGCCTTCTGTATTGGTGTCATTAGAATGGGCCTAGGTATAGGAACTATATACTCTATGCCTGGGGGAATACCTGGAGGAGTTGTTGTAGGTATTTTTTACTCTGTGTTTAAAAAATTTAAAATAAAACACCCTGAAATTGCAGCTTTCACCGAGCCGATAGGTACTGTGATTATAGGGGGCACCTTAGCATTGATCCTAGTAGCACCACTAATTGGAGACATAAGGCTAATCGGTATTCCGCTTCTCATATTCTGGATGGGATGGGCTGTTAGCTCGATTCCAGGCTGCATTATGGGATTTATTTTGGTGGAGGCTCTTAAACTTGCAGGAATCACCAGAGAAACTTTTTGTGAATGAATTATTAAAAAGAAAGGTGCTAATAGTGGGGGATGTAGGAACCGGGAAAACAGCGCTTACAGCTCAAATACTTGAAAAACTTATCGATTTAGGTTTAGAAAACGACATCACAATAATTGATATGGCTCCAAAAACCTTTTTTATCTATGGTAAGCGAATTGGAGGTAGACTAGACGAATACACCGACCTAGTTAAAAAAGTGAAATATTTGACACCCACCATTATTTATGCCCCCAGACTAACTTCTAAAGATGCTCAAGAACTCCTATACTTTATAAATGAGAACCTAAAAAACTTAGATCCACTAATTGATGAATATATTGAGAATCCAACAAAAATATTAATAATTAACGACTTATCCATATATTTCCACGCAGGTGAACTATCTAAAATACTTCAATGCATAAGTAAAGCGGAAACCTTTTTAGCCAACAGTTACTACGGCGAAACTATAAAAAACGACTTTGAAACGGGAGTTTCTTATAGAGAAAAAACTCTTGTAGAAAGCCTGATGAAATATGTGGATAAGGTAATTATGTTAAGAGAAAACTACCACTTTGAAATAATCTAATTTTCAATAATAATTTTATGAAGTATGGCACTTATTTAAGAAACTGCAGCCGAGGGAGTTCAAAAATCGATTAACTAAGTGTAGCATAAAATAAGGTCGCGCGTAAACTGGTAATTGCGTTGAAGGTAAGGACGTCAAAGTAATTTAAGAGAATGAAAGAAAATATTATGTACTTGGAAAGGGTAATCAGAAACCTAGATTGTTGGTTGGTGGTGAAATGTGAAGGTTCTAAACAAGTTCATTGAAGAGTTACTCGATCAGTTAGAGGGGAACATCAAGAAAATTGATAGAAAACAAGTCGAGGATGTTCTAAAAGTATTGCAAGGTGCTAAACGAGTGATAACTGTTGGTATGGGCAGATCGGCTGTAGTAGCCCGAAACCTTGCTATCAGACTTTTACAAGCTGGATTTAATGTTATATCAATTAGAGAAGATTTAATAGGCCTTGTTCCAATGATAAGAGGTGGAGAGGACGTAGTTGTTGCTATTTCAGGATCAGGGGAAACAGAAGAGGTCATTACGATATGCAAAGTCGCTAAGGAAAGAGGAGCAAAAATAGTAGCAGTAACGTCTTTTCCCGACTCTACACTAGGAAAACTATCTGATTACATACTTTGCATTGGTGGTAGAACAAGGAGATGGAAATATAGGGGATTCTTAGAAAGAGAAGTTGAAGGTGAAAGAGAACCTCTCTCACCTTCAGGTTCTCTCTTTGAAGTAAGCTCAATCATAGTATTAGAAGGACTAGTAGCAGAGCTTGTTTACTCGAAACAGGGTAGAGGAGGCTGAAATATTGAATAAAATTAAAGATCTCGTAAAGCAGTTTTTAGAATCTTCAAATGAAGTAATAAGCCAATTAGACAGCAAAGTTATCAAAAACTTCACTGAACAGTTAAAAAAAGCTAAACGTGTATATACGGTTGGAGTAGGGTCACTTGGACTTCTTGCCAAAGGATTTACCACAAAACTCACATATTTAGGTTACGAAACATATTTTATTGGCGAAACGCTTATGCCCTCTCCAGGTAAGAACGATCTTTTAATAGCGATTTCTGAGAGCGGCGAAGCAGACTACACCGTAAGAGCTGCCCGCATCGCAAAAAATCTTGGGGCAACAGTCGTAGCTATAACATCTTGTCCCCAATCAACTTTAGGAAAACTAGCTGACTTAAATATAGAAATCAAATGGAAAGAAGAAATACCAAAAGATGAACTTAAAGAACGTGAAGGAGAACTTCTAACGCCAAACTCAAGCTTATTCGAGATAACAACGCTTGTACTTCTAAACGCAATTATGTCTGAACTCGCCGATAAAAAAATCAAAATAAAGGGACAAACAAAAATACAACATAACTAACGTGAATTCTCAAAAGAAAACAAAACGCAGAGGTAGAACACTATAAGTAACCGATTATCATATTTTATCTTTTACAGCTTCTACGATTCTGGAAACTTCAACCTTTTCCTGCAACCTGGTTTTCATATCCCTCAGAACCAGATATCCCTCTTTAAGATCTTTTGGACCTACAATGATCACAAAAGGAATTCCTCTTTTATCGGCATACTCGAGAGATTTATCCAATTTTCGCCTCATTAGATCTATGTCTGTTGGTATGTTTTCACGCCTCAACTTTTGAGCTATTTTTATGGCTTCCAACCTAGCTTCTTCTTTCGCAGGAATGACGTAAATCTTAGTTAATGTCTCTTCTTTTGAAACACTGCTTTCTAAAACTTCCATAATTCTTTCAACGCCCAAAGAAACACCAGTAGCGGGGATGTGGGGTCCGCCGTAGAGTTCGATCAAATTGTCGTATCTACCTCCTCCTGCTATTGCAAGTCTAAATTGCTCTCCGCTTGGGCTCTCCTTTAAAACATATTCAAATATGGGACCAGTATAGTAGTCTAATCCTCTAACTATGCTTAGATCTATTTTAACATAGTTACGGGCGTTGTAAGCCTCTAAAATGCCTAGAATACTGATTAATTCTTCTACTCCCTCTTCCCCTACTTTTAACCCCTTTAAAAGACTTCTAACTTTTTCAAGTACTTCCACATCTTCACCATTCATTGAAATGAACTCTAATAGTTTTTCCGATATGTTTTTGGGAATACCCTTTGAGGAAAGTTCTTCCTTAACTCCCTCTAGCCCTATCTTATCCAGCTTATCAATAGATCTAAATGCATCCAAAACTTTATCGCTTGGAACGCCTGCTTTAAGAGCCATGCCCTCCAATATCTTCCTATTGTTTAACCTAACCTCAATATTACTTAATCCTAAAGCCTTTAGAGCATCTACACCAACAGCAATTACTTCGGCATCGGCATCAGGCAACGATGAACCTGCAATATCTACATCAGCTTGCCAAAACTCACGATACCTACCAGTTTGCGGCCTTTCATACCTCCAAACACGAGAAATACAATACCTCTTAAACGGCTTTGGAAGATATGGGTTCTGAGCTACAACTCTCGCGAAAGGTACAGTTAAATCAAATCTTAAACCAACATCACGCCCACCTTTATCTTTAAACTTAAATATTTGCTTTTCCACGTCTTCTCCACACTTTCTAGATAAAACTTCCCAATACTCAATTGCGGGAGTTTCTAAAGGTTCAAACCCATAACTTTCGAAAACCTTTCTTATAATACGAAGTACCTTTTCTCTCTTTATCATATCCCGCGGTAAGAAGTCTCTCATACCTCTTAAAGTTCTAAACTCCTTCAAAGTACCCACCACTACAATTAACTTAACAACTAAGTGTACCAACAATATTTAAACTTCAACCTTTAAAGCACAAACAATTGGGAGCTATACTTGAAGTTTACTTAAATTAATCAACGTTATTCACCGACCACCTGTACTATTAGACGTCGAGATCTAGGCCTTACATCTAACTCCACAAAAACTATCTGCTGCCACGTTCCCAAGATCAAGTTACCATTGGCAATAGGCACCGATAAACTTGGACCTAAAATTGAAGCCCTTAAGTGGCTATGACCATTTATGGGATGCCTATAACGACCAGTCTTCGGTACAAGCTTCTCTAAAACATCCTTAAAATCCTGAACAAGGTTTGGCTCAAATTCAATTGTTGTTATAGCACCAGTAGCCCCTGGAATAAACACCGTAACCAAACCATTCTTTATTCCAGAATCTTTAACCACTCCTTCAACCATGCCAGTTATATCTATAACATCAATTTCACCCATCGTTTTAATATGGAGCTCCTTTTTTATCACCTTCATCCATAACACCCTCCTTAAACTTTCTGTAAAATTCGCAAAATCTGGTAATCGGACATTCATTACACAAAGGTTCTCTGCTCCTACAAACATTTCTACCATGTAATATTAAAAGTATATGTGCAGTAGCATATTTCCCGCGTGGGAGCGTCTTTTCCCAAGCATGTCTAATTTTCTCATAGTCGGGCTTTCCCTTAACTATTCCTAATCTTTTAGAAACTCTCATAATATGGGTGTCAACCGGGAACACTGGCTTATTAGCTGCAAAAAGCAAAATAACATCTGCGGTTTTAAAACCTACCCCGGGAAGACTTAAAAGTTCTTTTCTGGCATCCTCTAGGGGTAAATTCAAAATTCTACCCAAATCACCACCATATTTCTCCACAATGATCTTTGAGATTTCTCTAATTCTGACGCTTTTCATGTTATACAAACCAGCTACCCGAATGCTTTCTTTTATACTTTCAAGATCAGCCCTAACAATACTTTGAGGAGTAATACCAATTTTCCCTTCTAATCTTTCTACCGCTTTTTTAACATTTATCCAACTAGTTCTTTGAGAAAGGATTGTAGAAACCAAAATTTTAAACGGGTCGCGGATTTCCCACTTCCAAGGAACATACACTTTCTCCAAAACCTCGATAACCTCCCGCATCGCCCTTCCTTCCATCTTTACAACACCACGCAAAGATAATAAGTGACACCATTATACAACATATTTTAGTGTTCATGTATTAGAATGAACAAATAGTTTAATAATAGATTAAAATGTCATCGCCACATTCAATATAAACTAGTATGTGGAAGGAGGTTTATGTGCCAAATCATAGCTTTTTGTATTCTCAGCTTACTTGGTGTTCTTTCTCTTATTCATGGTCTTGAAATCAATACCAGAAGTGACAGAAGAGAGTTACTTTCATCTATACTTACAGCAATCATTCTTTTTTATCTCGCAATCAACATCTACTTAAAAGTTACAGGCTTCCTTCCACTGGTCATAACTTTGAGCATACCTATAACTATGCTTCTTGTCGTAGCGCTAAATGCATTTAAATCTTCATTTCAAAAAGTAAAATTACGCATCGGAAGATATGTAAAGGATAGCAAGACAAGGGAAGTTCTTCGAAAACTTTTTCATTTACTTTCCCTTGTTCTTATCGTAACTTACATATATTTTGGTGAAGAAATAACAGTCCAAATAACGTATCTTGCTCTCATTTTCTTTTATCTCACAGATATTTTAAGATTCTGGATACCAAGATACTATCCCTTCACAATTATGGCTGACTTAATCTTAAGAAAAGGGGAGACACAGAAAATAGGGCCACACACCTACTATGTTATCAGTGCAAGTCTCGCATTTGTGTTATTTTCCACATATACGGCTGTAGCCGCACTGATAGCAGCAGCAATAGGAGATGCTTCAGCAGCAATAGCTGGAAAAACTTTAGGGAGACACAAATTACCGTGGAAAAGGGAAAAGACTGTCGAAGGATCAATAGCAGCTTTCGCAACAACTTTCATTACTCTCACTATGTTAACAGTAATTGAAAAAGCTCTGATAGGAGCGTTACTACTCCTAGCCATAGACCTTATAGATCCACCCATTAACGACAATCTTCTCAATGGTTTAGCCATAGCAGCTGGTCTAACATTACTTTAGGTTCACTAAAATTAAATATCAAGTCTTTAATCTCGAATTTAATTGTATGCTAATAGTCTATCTTCTTGAAATGAAACTTCAGCCCAAGAATGATTTAAGCGAAGTTAAAACCGGATTAAAGTTCAAACTTCTTTCTTTACCATGTATAAAGAGCGCTTAAACTTTAATCATTACACCTCACATGTTTTGTGATGTACCAATATTTTTACGTAATGTTTAAATAATAATGAAAGGTTCAATTCTAACTACAGCCATACATAATTTATTGACGCCTCTAAATCAATTAACCTACATAATATTCACGAATTTTACTACATCCATAAACCTTAAAATATCACACTTTAAATAAAACCATAAGACGGGAGTGAAACCCATGGTTAGAATAAAACAACCAGAGGAAGTAATCGAACTAGTAACAAGAGGACCATTTGAAACAAAACGAATATTCAGTATAGTCGCTCACATCGACCATGGAAAAACCACAACAACAGACTATCTACTAAGAAGAGCAGGTTTAATGTCATTTGACGCTGCAGGACAAGTACTAATGACAGACTACGACGAAGAAGAACAGCAAAGAGGAATAACCATATTCACATCCGTAGTAAACCTAAGCTACGAATACAACGGCAAAAACTACATATTCCAAATTAACGACACACCAGGACACATATCCTTCACAGGAGAAGTATCAAGAGCACTAAGAGCCAGCGATGGAGCAATAATCCTAGTGGATGCTCTCGAAGGAGTAATGACACAAACAGAAACAAACATACGCCTATCAGTAGGAGAAGAACTTTGCAAACCCGTACTCTTCATCAACAAAGTCGACAGATTAATCAGCGAACTCAGACTGCAACCAAGGGAAGTCGGTCAAAAACTAGATAAAATAGTTAGAAAAGTTAATGCTCTCATAAGAAAAGTAGCGCCGCCACAATTCAAAAAAGAATGGCAAGTATCCTTCCAAAACGGAACAGTAGCAATAGGATCAGCAAAACACGGATGGGGATTCACAATTGACATACTTAAAGAAAAGGGAATCGACGCTAACATAATATTCCAGAAATATAAAGAAGGAGAAATTGAATGGCTACGCAAAAACTTACCACTGGATGATGCATTACTAAGAATGGTCATCCATCATTTACCAGACCCAAAAACAGCGCAAAAATACAGGATACCAAAAATATGGACGGGAGATGTAAACACACCAGAGGGTCAGGCACTCATAAACTGCGATCCAGATGGGCCTCTAATTGGCATGATAACAAAAATATTCATCCATCCCAAAACAAAAAGGCCTACTTTAATCGGACGAGTATTTTCAGGGACACTGAAAGCAGGGGAAGAAATATACTTTGTTAATCAGAGAAACACCGTAAGAGTTCGAAGACTAGGAGTCATGGAAATAACAGACCTACTTGACGTAGAAGAAATACCTGCGGGGAACCTTTTCGCAATCTACGGTACTCTATGTCCAGCCGGAGAAACGTTCATCAGACCCGGTTCTAACATTCCAGTATTCGAAAAAATCAAATACGTAGCAGAACCTGTCGTTTCAAGAAAAATAGAACCAGTAGATCCGCAAGACCTAGCAAGACTAGGAGAAGTCGTCAAAATGTGGGTTCTAGCAGACCCAACAGCATCCTTCTACCTAGACCAAGAAGCAAGACAATACATACTATCAGGAATCGATCCATTGCAGATAGAAATACTCACAAAAAGAATAAACGAACAAGTGCCGATCAGAGTGTCTCCACCAATCATCGTGTACCGTGAAGTACCAACCAAAAGAGGCATGGAAGTCCATACAAAATCACCTAACACGCACAATAAACTAAAACTCTACATAGAACCACTAGACCAAGAAACAATAGAATTAATCAAACAAGGAAAAATATGGGCTGAACAAGACAGAAAAGAAAGAGCAAAAATACTAAGAGAAATAGGATGGGACGCAAACGAAGCAAAAAACATTTGGGATATCTGGGGGAACAACATACTCGTAGACCTAACAAAAGGAGTCCAAAGACTAGACAGAATAAAATCGTATATCATCTCAGCATGGAGAGACTGGTGCTCAAATGCTACCCTAGCTCAAGAGCCAGCAATGGGAGTAAAAGCTGTAATGACAGACGCTGTTGTACACGTAGACCCAGCACATACAGGAATGGGACAAATAGCGCCAATGACACATGCAGCACTACACATAAGCTTCCTAACATCTAATCCAAAACTATATGAACCAATACTAAAAATAGACATAAAAGCACCAAGCGACATGCAGGGAGCTGTCATCAAAATCTTAACCCAACATCGAGGCGTGGTCACAAACGTAATTACTGAAGAGGACTGGGTTACAATACAAGGAAATATCCCAACTGCAGAAACGCTAGGAATTGCAGATGAGTTTAGATCTGCAACAGCTGGAAAAGCTTTCTGGGGCTATGAGTTTCTAGAATTCAGACCAGTACCAGATAACATGCAAGAAAAACTTATCCTAGAGATTAGAAAAAGAAAAGGTTTACCAACACAGCTACCAACACCGAAACTATGGGAGAGACTACTATACGTCAGGACATGAATG
>Ga0180301_10004524_pt1 | contig 10722 bp, 11 predicted proteins | sample GuaBasSediGuay16_FD_121797 | JGI IMG/M metagenome (GOLD analysis project Ga0180301, IMG submission 121797) | Subseafloor sediment microbial communities from Guaymas Basin, Gulf of California, Mexico - Guay16, Core 4569-2, 12-15 cm | ecosystem: Environmental > Aquatic > Marine > Hydrothermal... | reverse complement strand
GCGCCGATCTTTTTGAGGTCTTGAAAAAATTCTTTTATCCGAGTCCACACAAAGGACGCTAAATCGTAAATTTTCTTACGTTAACTTTTAACTACTGTTAAATTTTGAAAACAATACAGCGGTTGAGTTAACCCTTGCGCTGTGACACCTACCTGCCGTTGAATTCTTCCTCCCTTTTGAAAAGTCAAGCATTTCCATTTGCTAGCGGGGTTAAGCGCTCTCCTCGAAAAGTGGTCTTTTTTTGGCATCGACCTTGCATATTCAACATAAGGTGGACAAGGGCATATTCCAAACCGTAAGTGAGATGGTTCATGGCCCACGCCTGTTATCTAATGTTTAAATAATGAAGGAGAAATATTATGATTGATCCCATTATTCACGATCCACCTATAAGCGTGGTCGATTTGGTGGGATTGAAGAAGCAATGTGCGGAGGTTTCGGTCCAAAACGAATTCGAAGTCAATAGAACCGAATTTACCCACGAAGGATATCCTTACGATGCCTTTGTGTTTTACTCGCGTTTCAGCGGGACCATAGACGGAGATGAGTATTCCTTCAGAAAGTGCTACGCCCGGGGGTGCGATAGAAACCTCTGTCCCCACGTGTCCCAGGCGGTCCTGATCGCCAACAGGTATCTGCAAAGGGATTATGCCGAGCTCAAAAAGGCGGGAATTCAGGTGGAGGAAAAGCTGTTCACCCTGGAGGGTATGCTGGTCCGCTATGACCGCAAACGCGACGAGTTCGTCTCCCCGCTCATTCTGGACGATTACATCCGAATGGCAAAGGAGGGGGCTTCCGTTTCGACGGAGATTTCGCTGGAATACTTGCCCGCCGTGGAATATTTCGAGCACCGTGAAGAAAAACGCGTGTTTTTCACCGCGAATTTCCGTGTCCGTTATCTGGAAAAGACACACATATGCCAGAGATGCGTGGCCTGCTTTGATATGAAAGAAGAGGCGGTGGAGAAGGGCCCCGCCATGGAGTTGGCCAACTCGAGGCTTGCCGCCATCTACGAAGAACTGGATGCGGCCAATATCCGGTACGAGCCGGTTTACTTTTCCTGAGGGAGGAGTTTTCAGACCTGGATTTTCTTTTCCACGTGGATCTCGTGTGCCTTGAGCCACTTCCAGAGGGTGACGCGGCTCACTCCGAGGAGCCGGGCGGCTTCCGACTTGTTACCGCCCGCTTCTTTGAGCGCATGCAGGATGTCCTCCCTCCGGACCCTGGTTCTTCGGGGCCTCACAGCGGGTTTCTTGCCCACGGGGGAGGAAATTTTTCCCCCTAGGTCCGGGGGCAGGTGCGAGGGCCCGATCAGGCCTCCCGGGCAGAGGACGAAAGCGTATTCCAGCGCATTGATTAATTCGCGGACGTTCCCCGGCCAGTCGCAGCCCGCCAAGCGCTCCATGGCCTCTTGATTTACGCCGGTGATTTTCTTTTTGCTCTTGAGCCCGATGCGGTGCACGAAGGTGTCCACCAGAAGGGGAATGTCTTCGCGGCGCTCCCGCAAGGGCGGCAGGTGTATCGGAATGACCCCGATGCGGTAATACAGGTCGTCACGGAATTTCCCTTCTTCCATGAGCTTGCCCAGGTCCTTGTTGGTGGCCGCGATGATGCGGACATCGATGGAGATGGGCTTGTGGTCCCCCACCTTTTCGATTTCCTTTTCCTGCAACACCCGCAGCAGCTTGACCTGCGTGGAGGGGGGCAGATCCCCGATCTCGTCCAGAAAGATGTCTCCCCCGCTGGCCGCCTCGAAGCGTCCCACCCGCGTCCGATCCGCGCCGGTAAAGGCACCCTTCACATGACCGAACAGCTCGCTCTCCAGGAGGGATTCATTGAGGGCCGCGCAATTCACCTTGATGAAGGGGCCTTCAGCCCGCGCACCCTGTCGATGGATGGCCGAGGCCACCAGTTCTTTTCCCGTGCCGCTTTCTCCGTAGATGACCACCGGGGCCTCGGATTGAGCTGCGTTCCGGATAAGGTCGAAGACTCGGAGCATGGGAACGGATTTTCCCACTATGCCCTCAAAGGAATCCTCTATGCTCAACGTCTCGCGAAGGGAGCGGATGACCTTCTCCTTGGCCACCAGTTCCGTGCAGTCGGCCAGTGTTTCCACTCCGCCCACCACGTTGCCCTCGCGGTCGCGGAGAACGGCCGCGTTCTTGAGGGCGTGTAACGGACTTCCATCTTTTCTCCGCAGGACGCAGCGGCTCTGACGAACCGATCCAATGCTGAACAGGGCGCAGTGTCTTTTCCCTCCCTCCAGAATGGTTCCGAAACACTGATTGCAGTTGAGTATCCTGCAGGGTTTGCCGATGAGTTCCTCCTTGCGGTATCCTGTGATCTCCTCCATGGCCCGGTTGACGGAGAGGATGATCCCATCGGGGTCCACCACCATTAGGCCGTCCAGCATGGTCTCTACAATGGTCTCCCAATAACGGTTGTATTCTTCTTGCAGCACGAGCCTTCCACCTCGTTTCCCTGAATTCCGGGGGGATCCATTAAAGTTAACTTTTTACTTATGTAAACGCCTGTTAACTGTAAGCACTCTTTTTCCAGGGGTCAAGAGCAAAAGGGTCAAATCAAAATTATGATATCAGGTCAATCAGTTATCAGCAGAACCGTCTACTTGCGAGGGGCTTGGCATCGTCATTGCATGCTGTTGAAAGTGCAGGTCAACGGGTCGATCGAAGATCGAGGAGGGATCGTGGGCGATGCTCAACAGGTGCACGGGGTCTTGGACTTGCGCGGGTGGCGCTGCCCCTGGTGCATACTCAAAGCACAAAGTCGTCTCCGCGGTATGAAGCAAGGCCAGATACTCGAGGTACTGCTGAGCGACCCGGATGTAGAATGGCATTTTCCCCGCATTCTCGAAAACAGTCAAGATCGTCTCATAGGATTGGAATGCTGCAAAGACGGGCTCTACAGGGTCCGGATCCTGAGAGGGCGGTCGGCGTAAGAACCTAAAACTTTAAGAATCCGGCCGGGGTCGGCGGGGCGTCTCCGGGGATACGAAGGAGGATAGTCATGGGAGAAGTAGATCTTCAGAGCATTAAACCGGCGAGCGTGGTGGATGCCAGGGGCGTGTCTTGCCCGGGGCCTCTGCTGGAGGCCAAGAAGGGCATCGGGAACGTCAAGGTCGGCGAGATTCTCGAGGTACTGTCCAACGATCCGGGATCCAGGAATGATATTCCCGCCTGGGCCAAGAAAGTGGGGCATGAGTATCTGGGATACCTCAGCGTGGACGGGGCGGACCGGCTCTTTGTCAAGCGTCAAAAATAGGCGGGGGCTGCAATGTCAGGCCGGGAGAACGAGGCAAAGATCCTGATCTTAGCTACCGAAGACTGCGCCTACCCGGGTGCCAATGCGGTGGGTCAGGCACACATGAGCTATCCTGAAAACACTTACATCCTCAGGGTGCGGGCGCCGGTAATGTTTCCCGAGCGTTTTTATCTGGACTGCTTTGAAAAGGGAATTTACGGCATCATTATCGCTTCCTGCGGTGTGGAATGTCCGTACGAGGGTGCCTATGAAGCCTTGGCCTCCAGGATCGACAAGGTATATGGCATGATGAAAGAGCGGGGCCTCGACACCAGGAGACTCCGCCTTACCGGAATTTGTACCGTGTGCGCCAGGGCCTTTGTGAAAGAGGTCAATCAGATGAATGAACTCGTCACGGAACTGGGTCCCCCGGGTACGGAGAAAAAGGCGGCTTGATAAGCCCTTGATCAGCATTCCGACCACGGCCGCGGAATACGTCCCGCAGCACCGGACAAGAGCGAACGGCGCCATGGCGGGGGAGGCCGTTTTCGGTGACCCTTCCGGAAACGGACCTTGGTCGTGAGGCAAGGGAAAGGAATCTTCTATGTCCACAGAAACCATGAAATTCGATGCACTGATCTTGGGAGGAGGCATCGCCGGGCTCCAGGCGGCCCTGGACCTGGCGGACCAGGATTTCAAAGTGGCCATCGTGGAAAAGGACGCATCCATCGGGGGGAAGATGATTCGGCTTTCAAAGGTCTTTCCGACGCTCGATTGCGCGAGCTGCATCACGACACCCAAGATGGCCGCCGCTGCACACCATGAGAACGTGAAAATCTTTACGTACTGCGATCTGGAGTCTCTAGAAGGTACTGGAGGAAAGCTGACCGCCTCTGTTCGGCAAAAACCCAGATTCGTTGACGAGGACAAGTGTATCGGTTGCAGACAGTGCGAGTACAACTGCCCAGTGATGGTGTCGGACCCGGAACAGGGCGGTTTTTCCGCGCGCAAGGCCATCTACATCCCTTTTTCGAACGCCATTCCCCAGACCGCATTGATGGACGTGGAGAATTGCACGTTATGCGGCAAATGCTCCAAGGTCTGTCCCACCGAGGCCGTTGATTATTTTCAGGAGCCCAGGATCTTTACCATAGAGGCCAAGACGGCGGTTATGACCACGGGCTTCGAGCTGACGCCCCTGGAGAACAAGGTGCAGTATGGCGAGGGGAAGATTCCCAATGTGATCACGTCACTCGAGATGGAAAGACTTCTGGCGCCTCATGGGCCCTACAACCGGGTGTTGAGACCTTCGGACGGGATGGAGCCGGATTCCGTGGCCTTCATTCAATGCGCCGGTTCCCGGGACAAGAGCATGGGTATTTCCTATTGTTCCAGGGTCTGCTGCATGTACGCCATCAAACAGGCGATGCTGCTCTCCGGGGCCCTGCCCTTGGCCGATATCGCCATCTACTACATGGATATCAGGGCCTTCGGCAAAGGGTATGAACAGTTTTTTCAGAATGCGATGGCCATGGGCATCGCATTCATCAAAGGCAAGGTGGCCAGGATAGACGCCGGTGAGGGCGGGGCGGTTAGACTTCACTATGAGGCCCAGGGAGAAGACGGAGGCGTTCGTACCGCAGATCACGATCTCGTGGTTCTGTCCCTGGGCATGGTTCCCGCGTGGAATCCCGCCGGAACCTGTACGGTGTCCACGGGCGATGACGCCTTTATCAAAACGATTCGACCCAAGGTGGCTCCGACGTTGACCGATATGGAAGGCGTTTTCGTGGCAGGGGCGGCCGCCGGTCCCAAGGACATCGTAGATACCATCGTGGAGGCGGGGGCGGCGGCCATGGAGGCCTCCAAGTACCTGGCTTCATTGGCCCGGACCGTCAAAGCTGCTGCGTGAGGCGTGAGCTGAAGAAAAAGAAACCGGGAGAAACGGAAATGGTCGATGAGAAACGGGACCAAGTGACGGCACCAGGACCAAAGGTAGGAGTGTATGTCTGCCACTGCGGGGGCAACATTTCGGACCATGTGGATGTGGAAAAGGTCTGCGAAGACGCAAAAGGCATCCCCGGCGTGGTGACCGTCAAGAACAACATGTTCATGTGCTCGGACCCCGGCCAGGAACTGATAATGGAGGACTTGAAGAACGGCACCATTGATCGTGTGGTGGTGGCGTCCTGTGCGCCGAGTCTCCATGAAAGCACTTTTAGGAGTGCCATTTCCAGGGCGGGGGGCAATCCTTATACATATGAGCACGCAAATATTCGGGAGCAGGTCAGCTGGGTACACCATGGCGAAGGGGCCACGGAAAAGGCGACTCGGCTGGTGGCGGCTGCGGTGGGAAAGGCCAGGGAGTTGCATCCACTGGAACCCTTCCGCGTGGATGCCAAACGCCATGCCACCGTGATCGGAGGAGGCGTTGCGGGTCTCCGCGCCGCAAAGGACCTGGCCGACCGCGGAATTCAGGTGGTCCTGATCGAAAAATCTCCTTTCCTGGGGGGATGGACCGCGCACTGGGATCGGTTGTCTCCCACCGAAGACGACGTCTCCGAGCTCATTCCGGAGCTTTGCCGGCAGGTACTGGATGACCCGGCCGTCGAAGTGCATACCTGTTCACAGGTGATCTCCTTTGAAGGCTTTATCGGGAATTTCAGGCTGGGCTTCAGAAAAGAGCCCCCCGCCGAGGGCGCGTATGCGGAGGAAATCGAAAGAATGAAACAGTCGGGTGCGGATACGGGCGATTTCATTCCGCACGTCGGCGTCTGCCCGGAGCCTTTGCCCGAGGCAAGTGAGGAGCAGACGGTGGAAACCGGGGTCGTGGTCCTGGCCACGGGGTTCAGGCCTTACACGCCCCGCAAAGGCGAATACGGCTATGGAGAGATTAAGGAGGTCATCACACTTCCGGACCTGATCAGGATCATAGCGGAGAACCGACGTGCGGGCGGAGGGCAACTACTTCAAGTCAACGGCAGGAAGATCCGCGCCATGGCCATGATCCACTGTGTGGGGTCCAGACAGATTCCGGGAATCCACGAAGAGACGGAAGGCAGACCTCTCAACCAATATTGCTCCAGGGTCTGCTGCGGAGCCACCCTTCATGCCGCAAACCTGATCCGTGAAACGCACCCCGGCACACGCATATTCGATTTTTATCGGGATATCCGGACGTACGGGCGGGGGCAGGAAGAAGTCTATGAGAAGGCCTCGGACAACAAGGTCCTTTTTTTCCGTTTCGAGGCACAAGATCCGCCGGAAGTGTCCGGGAATGCAGGAGAGGGAGACTTTCCCGTATCCGTCAAGGTAAAGGACACCCTGACCTTCGGTGAAGAGATCGAGACCAAAGTGGACCTGGTGGTCCTTGCCGTGGGCATGGAACCCAATGACGTCTCCGATCTGGTGGAGATGATGAAACTCCCCGTAGGCGCGGACCGTTTCCTCCTGGAGGTTCATCCCAAGCTGCGACCTGTTGAGCTTTCCGTAAGCGGCGTTCTGGTGGCCGGCACGTCGCAGGCCCCGTTTGATGTGGGTGAGACCTGTGCCGCGGCTTCGGCCGCCGCTGTCAAGGCGTCGGCGGTCCTGGCAAGGGGGGGATTCGTGGAACTGGATCCCTTCATCGCGGAAATAGATATGGGCAAATGCAAAGGGACGGGTGCCTGCGTGGAGGCCTGTATCGTGGACGGCGCACTGCGTATGGTGGAGATGGATCTGGACGGCGAGAAAGTGCTTCGCCCCGAGGTCGTGCCCGCCTTGTGCCAGGGTTGCGGCGCATGCACGGCCGTGTGCCCGGAAAACGCCATCAATGTCTCCGGGTGGACCTTGAAGCAGTACGAAAAGATGGTCGAAATGATCGTCTCAGAGAAGCTTGCGGCCTGAGGCCGATGAACCCCGGGGAAAATAGAATAAGGAATGTTTCCGGAGATACCGCAATGAACGGGATGGGATCAGGGAAAGAGGGCCTGAAAGAAGCAATGAAAAGGCTCCGAAAAGAACGAAAAGAGATGATCGCCGCGGCTGCTGCAAAAGTTAAGGCCCAGAACAAGGCCGTCCGGGCCATCATGGAGCAACTGAGGGAGGGACCCAGGACCGTGCCCGAGATTGCCGATGCATCAGGCATCCCCACGGACCAGGTACTCTGGTATCTCGCTTCGTTGAAGAAATATGGAAAGGTCCTGGAGGGCGAGAAGGACGGCAGCTATTTTAGATACCAGGCGGCGGGGGCGGAAGAGGAACAGGCCGCCGGATGACGGTGAACGCCGCCGAGCCCGATCTGTTTGGAATTCCTCGGAGGGGGATTTGGTTATGACCCAGGTGAATCCCGAGTTTGCTGAAAAACTGGAAGATTTCGGCGTGGACACCACAACGGATTGTTTCAATTGTGGGACATGCGCCGCCATATGTCCGCTCATCTACGAGCATTTCCCGAGAAAGATAATCCGCTACGTCCAGATCGGAGCAAAGGACCGGATCCTGGACAACTACGAAGACCTCTGGAAATGCCTCCATTGCGGGCTTTGTATCCAGACCTGCCCGAGGGAGGCGGATCCGGGCGACATCATCATGGGGTTGCGACGCTTTGTGGTGGATCAGTGGAGGAGGTCGTAAGATGTATAACCCGAGATATATCATTGACGTACTGGCGGACAATATCCGCAAGACGCGCAATCCTTTTGGTGCGGGAAACGGTACGGTGAACAAGTGGTGGAAGGGCGTCAACCTGCGTACCGAAGGCGATGCCATGCTTTATACGGGTCTCATGTATCAACTGATGCCCTACATCAAGAAAACCACCAAGCAGATCGAGAAATTCGAAGACACCACCCTTGCCGATTACGTGGGTCTCCAGAAATATGTGCCCAAAGTGATGGTCAAATCCGCCTTCGTGTTCATGGCATCAAGGAAGGACAAGGAATACTTCGGCGGAATTCTGCGCAATATCGTGAAGCTGCTCGAGAGATCAGGCGTGGACTTTTTCTACCGTCCCAAACTGGACTACTACAGTGGGATCCTGCTTTATGACCTGGGAGATCTTCAGGGATTTATCGAGCATGCGAAGTTTGTGGCGGGAAAACTGAAAGAAAAGGGGATCAGAAAGGTGATTACGGTGGATCCTCATACCACCTATGCCCTGAAGGTGCTTTATCCGAAATACACGGGGATAAATTTCGAAGTGAAGACCTATTTCGAACGGCTGAATTTCAAGGGCAACGGGTATGGCAAACAGGTGACGCTTCACGACCCCTGTTTTTATGGAAGGTACCTGGAACTGTCCGATGTGCCCGCGAGGATCCTGGATGAGTTCGGGATTGAAAACGTCAAAGTCAGAAACTCCGGCAAGTTTACCGGTTGTTGCGGCGGTCCGGCCGAATCCATATCCCCCGCCCTGACCAAGGAGATCCTGAGCAGGAGATACGCGGACCTCAAGGAAACGGGCAAGCCCATTGTCGCCATGTGCCCCATCTGCCTGGGGAATCTAATCAAGGCCGGCGCTGACGTCCAGGATCTCTCCGCCCTGCTTGCGGACTGTGCGTAAATAGAGATAGGTTTCAGGAATCAGACCGGAAGGAAATTGGAAATCAAATTGAAAAAGGAGGAGGAAAAAGCGGAATGAGCCAGGAACCTAAGGAAAAGATTGTTTATATTGCAACTCATGCAGGAGAAGACCCGGAGAGGGCCACCCTTCCCTTTGCGCTGGCCAACGCCGCGTTGGCCATGGAGGTTGAAGCGATCGTATTCTTGCAGGGAACCGGCGTCTACCTGGCCAAAAAGGGTTACCTGGAGAATGTGCACGCGGGGGGCTTCGCACCACTCAAGGAATTAGTGGCGAGTTTCCTGGAAGGCGGAGGTAAGCTCATGGTGTGCGTGCCCTGTATCCAGCACCGGAACATCGAGGAGTCGGACTTGATCGAGGGGGCAACTCCCACGGCGGGCGGGACGATGACCCTGGAGATGCTCGATGCCAACGCCACCCTTGTGTATTGACCGTTTAGAGATCGGTTGATTTCGAAAAACCGGAAGCTTTAAAGGGCTCGCTTTCCGGTGAACATCACGGCGGAGCCGGTGATGCTCACGGGGAGCGAGCCTTTTCGGTTTCATCGACCGGAACGTCCTTGCGCATTTGCGGCAGGGCCCTTTTCCCGTTGGTGACGTCCCACAGGTGCCGGACCGCCCGGGGCTCCCGGCGCCGAGGAGAGCTTTGGAGTGGATCCCTGGTTTTCCGCCTGATTTTGCGCTATCATGGAGAGTGATGACCGGAGAGACACGGCTCTGGAAGCACCCGGTCATCCTGAAGAAATGTTTTAGCGCCGGGTTGGTTTGGGGCACCGGAAGACGACCTCGGCGGCGAAAGGAAGGGCGCACGCATGTTTCTCGAAGACGTGGAAGAAAGCTGGGATCTCGTGGTCATAGGCGGCGGAATCACGGGGGCCGGCATTCTCCTGGAAGCCGCCCGGGCGGGCCTGCGGGCCCTGCTGCTCGAGCAGCGGGACTTTGCCTGGGGAACATCCGGCCGTTCCTCCAAGCTGGTCCACGGGGGGCTGAGGTACATCAGGGACGGGCACCTGATGCTCACCAGGGTGTCGGTGCGGGAAAGGGAGCGGTTGCTCCGTGAGGCCGCGGGCCTCGTGGAGCCCCTGGAATTCGTTATTCCCATTTACGACGGCCACAAACTGGGGAAAAAGGCCCTGGGTTTCGCTCTCACGATTTACAGTATCCTGGCCCACAAGAGACAGCATGTCTACCTGGAAGCCGCCGAACTTCGTGAGCGTGCCTCGCTTCTGGTTTCCGAGGGGCTACAGGGCGGGTTTCAGTACCTGGACGCGCGTGTGGACGATGCGAGGCTGGTCCTGCGAGTGATTCAGGAGGCGGAATCCCTGGGCGCATGCGCCTTGAACTACTGCGCCGTAACAGAGGTGCGTCGGAGTCGAGCGGGCAAGATGCGCGGCGTGGGGGTGAGGGACGTGGAGACCGGCGTAGAGCGTTCGTTTTCAAGCCCGGTAGTGATCAACGCCACGGGGGCCTGGGCCGAGAGTCTCCACCCATGCCCGGAACCGGGCCGCCGCATTCGCCCTCTGCGGGGGAGTCACCTCGTGTTCCCGGCCTCCGTTATCCCCCTTGAACGGGCCCTCACACTGGAGCACCCCGTGGATCAGCGCCCTGTGTTCCTTATCCCCTGGGAAGGTGTGGTGGTGTACGGGACCACGGACCTGGATCACCACGAAGACCTTTGCTACGAGCCGGTCATCAGTACTGAAGAGGCGCGGTATCTCATGGAAGGCCTGCGGCATATTCTCCCGGGGGTTTCTACGGCGCAGTGCCTCTCATCGTACGCCGGCGTAAGGCCCGTGCTCAGCAGGGGGGACCGGCCTCCTTCCAAGGAATCGCGCGAACACGCGGTGTGGAAAGACGAAGGCCTGGTCACGGTCACGGGGGGCAAACTCACCACCTTCCGGC
>Ga0180301_10004523_pt1 | contig 10723 bp, 9 predicted proteins | sample GuaBasSediGuay16_FD_121797 | JGI IMG/M metagenome (GOLD analysis project Ga0180301, IMG submission 121797) | Subseafloor sediment microbial communities from Guaymas Basin, Gulf of California, Mexico - Guay16, Core 4569-2, 12-15 cm | ecosystem: Environmental > Aquatic > Marine > Hydrothermal... | reverse complement strand
GCATCTAATGGTTTCTCAAGAGAACTTATGTTAAGTATTAGTGCTAGAAGTTTCGGTAAATTTAAAGCGCCAGACCGAAGTTACAATATAGGAGCATTGGACTACCTAGTAATGTCAGCAATGCTAATTTATGCTACAATATACGTTATGGTGGAGTTTGTTGGGTATTCTTGAGCTAAGAAACATCTGGTTCAAATATCCTGGAATGGAGAATTACGTTTTGAAGGGAATAAGTTTAGAGTTAAAATCTGGGAAAACCTATTTCATAACGGGACCAAACGGAGCAGGCAAAACTACATTATTAATGGTTGCTGCAGGACTCCTTAAGCCTGAGAAAGGAGAAGTAATTTTTCAGGGAAAACCGTTAAGTAAGCAGCTTCCTGAAGCAAGACGTCACATTGGTGTTCTCTTTCAAAACCCTGAAGCAATGCTTTTTAACCCAACAGTTTATGATGAAGTAGCCTATGGTCTTAGACAAATACTCAGTAGTCAAGAAGAAATAGATCGTAAGGTTAAAGATACTATAAGAAGAATAGGTTTAAACGAAAACATCCTGTATAAGCTTGTTCACAAGTTGAGTTATGGTGAAAAGAAGTTAGTTGCTTTCGCATCAATAATATCCTATGATCCTAAAGTGCTTCTTCTCGACGAACCATTTACAAATCTCTCACATGAAAACATAGAACAAATAATGTCAATAATATTAGATTTTAAAAGTAAAGGAAAAACAATACTAATGGTAGGTCATGATAGTAGTGGCATGAAAGAGAACATAGTCGATAAAAAGTTTTATTTAGACAATGGTGAACTCAAATCACTATAATTGGCTTTTATTTAAGTAATACGCTTCCAACATCTATAATGAATAGAATGAACTAGTTCAAAATCAAAGCTTAAACAAGTTATCTGCCTAAATATTGGAAATAAAATTAAACTTAGACTACCTTTTTAGCAAGTTTAGTGAAGAACTTCTTGAAAACTATTGCAAAAATTATTCCCCTCAAATACACATCTATAAACATAGCTGTCCATGCGCCAATAACACCTAAGAATCCTATTAATATTGCCGCCGGTATTATTCGAAAAGTGTAAAGGCCTATAGCATTAATTGCCATAGGGACTACAGTGTTTCCTCCACCTCTTATTCCTCCACTTAACGTCATAGCTAAGGCTAAACCAGGCTCGCTTAAACCAGCCAATATTAAATATATGGCAGCTAACTCAGCAACTTTTTCTGTTGGAGAAAAAGGTTTAACAATGTGGTAGGATGTAATGGCAGCAATTAAACCTAGAAGAGTCATTACTACTGTAGCTACCTTGGCTGTTTCCCAACACACTTTCTTTGCTTCACTTATGTTTCCAGAACCTATTCTTTGACCTACTAGAGAAGAAGCGGCAACCATAAATGCAAAACCAGGCATGTAAATGAAGCTTTCAATTCTAATACCTATCTGATGAGCAGCTAATGCGATTTCACCACAGCGAGCAATGAAAGCTATGTACGCGTTTCCTCCGATGGAATGTATCGCTCTTTCAATAGCTGTTGGCGCTCCAAGCTTAACTATTTTAATAACATATTTTTCTTTAAAGCTGAATCTTGGAGCAATATTTGTTAGTTTTAGAAAAAAGAGCTCTAATGGTATAAGGTACGCTATGGATAATACAGTAGCTAATGCTGCACCTTTAACACCCATAGACGGCATCCCAAATAAACCAAATATAAGTATAGGATCAAGCACTATGTTTAATGTTGTACTAGATAATATGGCTACCATAGAGTACTTTGTCGCGCCAATAGCTCTAAGTGAAGAGTCCATAAGGAAAGCTGTAGCTAATAAAGGTAATCCAAGAATTCTCATGGAAAAGTAAGCTACACCATTCTCAATAACTTCAGGATTAGATCCCGCTATTAAGCTGATGAGGGGTAGGGAATTATAATGTATAAGCTGGGAAACTATGAAAGTTACAAGTAAACTGTAAATTATTGTTTCACCAATAGCTTTTCTTGCCTTATGGAGTTCTTTTGCACCATAACTTTGAGCAACATAAACAAGTAACCCTATGGAGAAAGGAATTATAATTACAAAGAAAAGCCATGACAAATAAGAACCAACACCAACACCTGCTAAGGCAGCTGTACCAAGTTTTGAAACAAAGTAAGTATCAGTTATAGAATATAAGCTATCGCTAAGCTCACTAATAACCATAGGCCAAGAAATCCTTATAACTTCTCTAACCAAACTTTTATCGCTCATGTTCCTTGCCCAAGTGGGAGTTCATTAAAAATTTTCTAATATACCATTCAACATTACCCTATAAAACTTAGCGCTCAATAACCTAGTTGAACAGAGCTAGAAACTTACATATATTATTAAGGCCATAAGTATTGAGGCTAAAACTGCAGGTACTATGAAACTGTATGTCCTCAAAAATTTCGCTTTAAAATAATCTACTGAAAGCACGAGACATAAGTGCATTGGCGTAAGCAGTACGCCCGCCATTCCACTTACATAAGCTAACACTAATGCTCCACCATCTATACTTCCATAACCTACAATCGGAACTAGTAGAGGAAAAGTTATTCCAACAAAAGCAAATGAAATTCCCGTAGCAAATCCTACGATGAAAGGCAGAGTCGTTAAAACTAAGTACTCTGGAATACTGTTTTCAGACAACATGTTGAATATTTGATGAGCTAAATTGGTATACTCAACTACGGCTTTATAAAACATTGTTGCTATAGGTAGAAAAACTATTTTCGGATTTAAAGCTTCCTTTAAAACTTTAACTACATCATTCACACTAAAATTGCTAGTAATAATAAGCAATGCAAGTGATGCTGGAAAAGCTATTGAAGCATCCACTTTTAGAAACAGTATAAGTGCTATTATGAGGAAAATGGGCCATGAAGACGCTACAAACTCCTTTATTAATAATGCTAGAGAATAATTTGTTCTTGCAACAATTTTTTCCGTGGAAGATCTCTTTTTAAAAATAAGATATCCCATGACTAAACCTATTAATGCGTTAGCGGCGGTCATGGGGGATAATGTTTTTACAACATCTACTATACTTATGGAGAAAATAACTCCTGTAAGAATTATTCCTTGATATATTGGCCAAGAATACTCTATGATGTGTCTAAACCAATAGTTTAAGAAAGCTGCTTCTTCCAAAGCTAAGCCGAGTTTTTTAGCAATATTTTTAACCATAGATGCCGAAACAACAGCTCCTGCAGGCATTGGAACAAGGCCTATTAGTGCTGGTGCAGTGTAAAGCGCTGCCTTTGCACCGATATTTTCTAAAGTTTCTGCAAGCCTCTTTAGCAAGCCTCTTAAATCCATAGCTACGCTAAGCCCAATAGCTGATGAGATAATTATTACAAGTCTCCATGTTTGCATGTCTAAAGAGGTTCTAAAAAGTAAGAAGAAAATATCGCTAAAATTACTTAAGCTTAGAAGTGCAAGTACAATAGCTCCGATAAATATAGCTCCGCTAACATGCAATCTAAACCTGAGCAGTACGAAAACAACTACTATGGATAATAGTAAAGCAACTAAAGCGTTCAAAGCTTTGGAAACACCTTTAACATGCTATGGTTAGGTTAGATTTAAACATTATCTACGGACATAGTGTTTTTAAAATACTTTAAAGTAATTTTAAATTAGATAACTTTGAATTAAAATTTATATAGAAGAGGTGGAGGATAGCAAAATCATATTATGATCTGATTAATGTGGGGGTGCTACTTTTTGGACAAATCCATGGAAAACGAGAAGGCAGCATCTTTGCTTTTAGGAAATCTCCTTTATACTGACAATAGAAGACTCATAGGATTTCATATTAGAGCTATTAATAAGCCAGGTGCATTGGCAGATATAGCTTCAGTATTTAAAGAATACGGAGTTAACATATGGACCATAGTATTTGGTTCAAGAGTTAAAGCAGGAGAGGAAGCTTCAATAACTATAATGACTGATTTATCAGATACTAAAATAAGTCTTGAAGAGTTAGTGAAGAAACTTATGAAATCAGATAAAGTGACACATGTTGACATAATACATCCACAAATGCCCATGATACTTACTGATACTTACCATTTCCCAGTAATTGACGATAAAGGCTTAAGATATATTCTAATACCAGAAAGTGGGATGAAGGCTATAGTTGTTGATTTTATGAAAAAATTTGGATCTACTGCTCAAGCATTCCTATTTCATCAAGGATACATTATTGGAGAATCTTTTGGAGAGCATTTAAAAAACATAGGCATTAAGGATCTAAAAAATGCGCTAAAAGCTTTAATGTTGTTTTCGATGGCTTTAGGAAGATATAAGGGGAAAATAGTAAGTTTCTCCTATAGCATCAACGGGGGAATCAAAGTTATTTTAGATATTTATGACAATTGGGAGTGCTCCATAGCAAGGAAGCATGATATTAAGGGTCCAGCATCACATTACGAAAGAGGAAAAGTAGCTGGTTTAATACATTACTTTACGGGAAAAGACGTTAAAGTTGTAGAAACAGAATGTATTGCTAAAGGCGATACACATTGTAGATTCGTAGTAGTTCTTTAAAGCGCTCTGATTTCTAAAAGCACCCCTAAACAATACCCTCTTTTGCTAAAATACTTCTTGCAGCTATAACTCCCGTAGCTGCTGCAACATTTATTCCTCTAGAGAGACCAGCTCCATCTCCAGCTACGAAAACGTTTTCTAATGTTGTTTCTAAGCCTCTATTAACAACGGCCTTGACGCTGTAGAATTTTATTTCGGGAGCATAAAGTAATGTTTGTGTTGATGCTATACCTGGCATTATTGTGTCTAATCTATGTATTGCCTCAATGATGTTAGCTACTACTCTGTAAGGTAAAGCCATACCTATGTCGCCTGGTGTAACATCTTTCAGCGTAGGTTCAATAGAGCTCCTACCTATTCTGTTCCAAGTGCTTCTTCTACCAGCCTCTAAGTCTCCAAATCTTTGAATAAGGGGTTTTCCGCCACCTAGTTTAGTGGCTAATCCTGCGACATATTTTCCATAGGTTATAGTGTCTTCTAATGGATTAGTTAGTTTTATAGTAACTAGTAATGCGAAATTTGTGTTTTTAGACTTAATATTGGCGTAAGATTCCCCATTAACCGCAACTATGCCATCTTCATATCTCTCCTCTACAACAAAACCGTTTGGATTTGTACAGAAAGTTCTAACTTTATCGTCATAGACTTTAGTGTACATTATTATTTTAGGGTCTCTAACAATGTTTGTTATTGGTTCTGAAATGTAAGCTGGTATTTCAACCCTAACCCCTATGTCTAATGGTCCAGGCTCAATTTTAATACCCCTTCTTCTAGCTAAATTGGCGAACCATGAAGCACCGCTTCTTCCAGGGGCTAATATCACATATTTTGCTTCAAGAATTCCTGAAGTAGTTTTTACAATTAATGTTTCACCATTTTTAAATATGTCAAGTGCTTTAGTTCCTAAGATAATTTTTACACCGTTTCTTTCCAAGAAATCAGTAATATTCTCTATAACTAAAGGCGTGTTATCTGAGCCTATATGTCTTTGAGGTGTTGGTATGAATTTAGCACCTGCTTTCGCTACTAACCTTTCCAGCTCAGCAATTTTTTCTCCTAAAGCAAGATATAATCTATCCTTTGGTGCACCAAATTTTACGAAAACATTGTCAACATACTTCACTAATTCCTCAGCTTTGCGCCAGCTACCTAGAAGCTTATGTAAGTCCCCTCCAACATCCGGTCTTAAATTTATCGTTCCACTACTTAAAGCTCCAGCTCCACCTATCCCCTGCATAATATGGCATGGACTACATTTAGTGCATTTTAATGCGTTAAAGTTTTCCTTTTCAAACAGTAGCGGGCATTTACGCTGAAAAACCCTAAAACCCCTTTCCACAATGGCTACTTTTAATTTCCTCCTACCTCCTACAACTAGTTCATGAGCTGCGAACAATCCAGCTGGGCCAGCACCAACAATTACAACATCATACAACATGGTTTAATACACCTTTAAATTAAACCGTACTCTTTTCTTCTATCAATGATGTGGCTGGATTCTTCGCCAGTACTTATCAATGTTATTGGTGTCTTAATTTCCTCTTCAATTTCCTCTATCCATATACGTGCATCATGTGGTAATTTTGACCACTCAGTGATCCCTCGAGCCTCTGGAAATAAAGCATCAATTTTCGTTAAAGCTACTTGAGTTGCTGAATTTAGCATTATAGCTCTTTTAGCTAAGTTAAGATTAAACGGCGCGGCTCTCCTAACTCTTCCAGTAACTGTTGCTCGTTCTACCCATCCTCTTTTCACTATTTCCTCATAAGATAACTCGTTAGGTAATGGACCACTCCCAACTCTCGTAACATAAGCTTTAAACACCACAATTACTTCGTCTACACGCTTAGGACCTATACCAACTTCTGAAGCAAATGCTGAAGCTATGGTATCACGGCTTGTAACGTAGGGATACGTTCCATGGTAAAGACTTAAGAACGTTCCCTGAGTACCTTCAATTATAACCTTTAACCCACTATCCAATGCTTCATTAATATGTAAAGGAACGTCTTTAACCATACTTTTCAGCTCCTTAAGCTCATGAGCTAATCTAAGTTTTCTAAGAACCCTATCAGCCATTGCTTCTCCAACTCCTTGAAGTGTTGAGCCTATTTTAGAAGAGAGATATATGCTTCGTCTTTCACGCTCAACATGTTCCATTTCAATAATTCCAGTGTTTCTATCAAGAAACACTCTACCTTCAGCATTTGTTTCTTTAATTTCTTTAAATAGCACGTCTAATCTTATAAGAGCGCCTGGTGCTATCAATAACTCTGTTGACCTATTTAGAAATGCTGAAGGTATTGCTCGAAGTTTCCATTTCCTTCCATTATAAATAACGGTGTGTCCAGCATTTACCGCGCCGCATCTAACTGCGATAGCTGGATTATCCGCTAGGCTTAGGTATGAAACAATTTTCCCTTTACCTTCATCACCAAAGAATCCGCCAACAACTATGGTAAGCACTTATCTATTCCCTCCAAGAACTTCTTTGGCATAGTTTAGAGTTCTCTCAATAAGCTCCCTATACTTTCCTAAGTAAGCTTCGTAATTGAAACACTCTTCAATATCTTCTACCGGTAACATGGATGATACATTACTTTCCAAAACGACTTCCTTAAAACTTCTCTTTTCAGCAAGTGCCTTATTTGAAAGTTGAGTAAGAAGCTCATGTGCCTTGTGCCTATACATGTTAGCTTTCAACACTAACTTCGTCATTAAACATTCCGACATTATTACGCCATGAAGCACTTCAAGATTTCTCTTCATAGCTTTGCTGCTAACGTTTAAATTGCTGATCATGTTTAATGTATCGGTTAACATTTGGTCTACAATAAGTAAGGTATGTGGGATTATTATTCTCTCGCTACTGCTATTCGTTAAATCTCTCTCATGCATTAATGGAATGTTTTCAAAAGCCGTTATAGCTAATGCTCTAACAACCTTGGCTAAGCCTGAAATTCTTTCAGCTACTGTAGGGTTTTTCTTATGAGGCATAGTGCTACTACCTATTTTCGCATATGTAATTGTAATTTCCGAAATCTCAGGTCTACTAAGCTCCCTTATTTCAAGAGCTAATCTGTCAAGTTGGCTTCCAAGAATAGCAAGTGAAGAAATAAGCTCGGCAAACCCGTCTCTGGGAGCTATTTGGGTAGATATTAGGTGAGGTTTTAGGTTAAGCTCCTTGCAAACATAATATTCTACCTGTAAACCCTTATCACCCCAGGCGGCCATAGTACCTACGGCGCCAGACATTTTACATTTTATAAGCCTCTCTTCTAACTCGGAAATTCTTTCATAACTTCTTGAAAATTCATAGACGTAATTAGCAAGTTTAAACCCGAAAGTTATTGGTAAAGCATGCTGGCCATGAGTCCTACCAACCATTAAGAGGTTCTCATACTTACGTGAAAGCTTAGTTAATTTCTCAATAACCTCTTTTAGCTTTCTCTTAATGATTTTTAATGCGTCTCTCAACACTAAAGCCCATGCCGTATCAACTATATCATAACTAGTGGCGCCTAAATGTACATATTTACCACATTCACCGCTGAGTTCAGCAAGTAAAATAGCTAAGGAAGCAATATCATGCCCTAACTTCTTCTCTAACTCATCAATGTCCTTAGGCTTTATTCTACCTCTTAATTTGGCGATTTCCCCGCTACATCCCTTAGGCGCAATTCCCACTTCTTCAAGAGCCTTTATAAGAGCTAATTCAACTTCAACAAGTCTCTCTAAGAAGCTCTCTCTGCATAAAATTTTCCGCATTTCTTCTGAACCATACCTGTACTCTAATGGGCATATAGACACTTTTCACAATCCCCTTCTAAGATACGTTATTAGAGAGTTCTTTAAGCACTTAGGAGTTAGGGGAACCTCTTTAATGCCAAGTTGCCTAATTATTTCTGAAGCAATATTAACCACGTTATTAGGGCTACGGCTTTTAGCCAAGCTATAAATCGTTTCAGAAAAAGACCACGGATAAAAAATCCACACCCATTTCTCTACTTTTTCAACGTAATAATCTGGAACTAATTTACTTCTAACTTTATAATGTAGCGTTGCTGTCTTAAGCTCTTTTGCACCTAAACCTTTAAGTACGTTTAAAGCTTTACTCATGGTTTTCCCCGTATCAACAACCTCATCGACAACAAGAACTTTTTTATCTTTAACCTCAAGAGTTCTAGGTACTTTAACTACTGGTTCAGGAAATATCATGCCCCCTATTCCCCAGAATCGCGAATTAATAACGTAAAGGTCATATACTCCTAAGACATCGCTAACTATGCGTGCTGGAATAAGCCCTCCACGTGAAATAGCAACTATTACTTCAAAATCTTCGTTTGATTCGAGAATTTTTTCAGATAACTCATAACACATTCTTATGGCTTTATCCCAAGAAATATAAATTATGTCCATACGAGAATACACCTTCAACATGGTTCTATAGTGCTTGGAGGTTTAGAGGATACAGCATAGGTAACCATTGAAACAGAATCTATTTCACTAGTTATTCTCCTAGCTATTTTATCGAGAACATCATAAGGTATTTTGAACCAATCAGCTGTCATAGCATCTTCGCTGATAACTATTCTCACTGTTACTATGTAGCCCACATCTCTGGAATCTCCTTTAACACCAACCCAGCGGTCATCTCCGACAACAGCAAATGCCTGCCAAACCTTATCGTAGAGTCCATTTTTCCTAAGCTCTTCCTCTACGATCTTAGTTGCCTTCTTCACTATTCTTAACTTTTCCAATGTGAATTCACCAATAATTCTAACAGCAAATCCTGGACCAGGAAATGGATGTTTCTTAATTATTTCTTCAGGAACACTAAGTATCTTAGCTATTCCCCTTACTTCATCCTTATAAAGGAACTTGAGCGGTTCAATAACTTTTAAACCTAGCCATGAAGGTAAACCAGCAACATTATGGTGACTTTTTATTCTATCAGCTCTTTCAACACGTCCACTTTCAATAACGTCCGGATAGGTTGTTCCCTGAACTAAATACTTTATTGACGGGTCTTTTTCAGAAATTTCCTTGAATATTTTTGCAAATAATTCTCCCACTATTTTTCTACGTTCTTCACAATCTCTTGTACCTTGGAGTTTACTAATAAATTCCTCCTTAGCGTCTATGACTATAGGTTCTATTCCGATTTTCCTAAGATTAGCTATGGTTTCTTCAACTTCGCCCTCACGTAATAATCCATGATCAACAAATACGGGAACAAGCCTATTACCAACAATTTTCTTTACAAGCAATGTTGCCACGGTTGAATCTACTCCTCCACTAACAGCAGCTAATACTTTAGCATTAGGCTCTATAGAAGCCTTAACTTCACTTAAAATGTTGTCAATAATGTTGTTTAAAGTCCACTTTTTAGAAATACCAGCTATTCTCAGAAAATTCTCTAGCAGAATCTTTCCCTTAACCGTGTGTGTAACTTCAGGGTGGAATTGAACACCATAAACCGGTTTTCCCTTTACTTTAAACGAGGCAATATAGCCTCTCTCTGAAATAGCTAAAACCTTAGCCTCATTAGGTAATTTTGATACGTAATCCTTATGACTCATCCACACTACTTCGTTATTATTCCAGCCTCTAAAAAGTTCATTGGCATCCATTACCTTTACTATTGTTCGTCCATACTCTCCTTTTCCTCTCGCAACTTTCCCTCCAAGAAACTTGGCAATTAATTGATGCCCATAACAAATACCTAAAACTGGTTTATCTAAGTTCAGAATCGTACGGAGTTTTTCAATATCATCTAGGTTTTCATAAACACTTGAAGGTCCTCCCGAAAGAACTATGGCCTTAGATTGCTTAAGCAAGTCCTTACCATAACTCCTCGTCAACTCATTGCATGAAATAACCTCTGTGTAAACACCCAGCTCTCTTAGCCTACGAGATATCAAATGAGCATATTGTCCTCCAAAGTTAATTACTATAACAACATCTGGTTTCAGCAGTGAACACCGCGTATATGAGGCTTTACACAGATATTTAAACTTTTATATAATTACTCACATTGAAATTTATATATTCGTTTAAATATTGCTTAGTTTTAGATACTAAATAACATACTTGCTCTTTTAAGTAAAATCCGCTAATCACATTAATATATCGACAGAAAATTC
>Ga0180301_10004522_pt1 | contig 10724 bp, 16 predicted proteins | sample GuaBasSediGuay16_FD_121797 | JGI IMG/M metagenome (GOLD analysis project Ga0180301, IMG submission 121797) | Subseafloor sediment microbial communities from Guaymas Basin, Gulf of California, Mexico - Guay16, Core 4569-2, 12-15 cm | ecosystem: Environmental > Aquatic > Marine > Hydrothermal... | reverse complement strand
TTATAATGCTTTCAGGCTGGTAGATCGTTGCGTGCGGTGCTTCTGGCAGGCAGCAACTGGAATAATGGGACGAATTGCAGTTCCCGGTCTCGTAATGCGAGTAACTATCGCTGGAATACGAATTCGAATATCGGCAGTCGCAGGCAGTCAGATCCAGGATTTAGGGAGCTTAACTCCTGGCTGGATCTATCAGCCTTGTTAAGCAATAGCTTAGCAAAACACAAAACGGAGGATGTGGGGTAGTTAGTAGTAAATTGCGAAAGCTACCCTCATCAAAAAAACTATGAGACGACACGGTAGGCTTTGGGAAAGAATCTTTGATATAGACAACATCTATTATGCCTACAAATTGGCACGGAAAGGGAAGTCCTGGCAGGATACCATCAAACGATTTGACAGGAATTTTGATGAGAACCTTTTCGCTATTCAAAATTTATTGATAAGCAAGACATTCACAACATCGAAATACAAAGAGAAGATTATTTATGAACCAAAGAAACGTGTTATCTATAAATTACCGTTCAATCCTGACAGGATTGTACAACATGCTTTGATGAATGTGGTTGAGCCCATTTGGGATGCTATGTTTATCCATGATTCTTATGCATGCAGGAAAAATAAAGGCATTCATGCGGGAAGCCGCCGCACAATGGAGTTTATTCGCAAAAATAAATATTGCCTAAAGATGGATATCTCTAAATTTTATCCTTCTGTGGACCATGATATTTTGTATGAGATCGTTCAGAAAAAGATTAAATGCCGGAATACTCTTTGGTTGATCAAGGATATTATATATTCATTTCCGGGCGGGAAAAATGTGCCGATAGGCAATTATACGAGCCAATGGTTTGGGAATCTCTATTTAAATGAGTTGGACCAGTTCCTCAAGCATGAACAGAAGGTGAAATACTACATCCGATATTGCGATGATTTTTGCCTTTTTCATAACGATAAAGGCTGGCTTAATGAGATGTCTGATAAGATCAGGAGGTTTCTGCATTCAAAACTTAAACTGGAATTGAGCAAATGTGACCTGTTTCCGGTATCGAGAGGCGTTGATTTCTTGGGATATCGGCATTTCCCTAAATATATCTTGGTGAGGAAATCTACAGTCAAAAGAATTCGGCGTGGGCTGAAAAGGCTTCCCGGATTATTAGCTAAAGGTCGTATAACGATAGACCGATTTAGATCATCTTTAGCATCTACTATGGGTTGGTTGAAATGGGCTAACACTTATAATTTGAGAAAGAGCCTACGATTAGACGAGTTGCAGGAGATATTAAACTGTGCATGAAGTTAAAAAGCGGTTCAGTGATTTTGCAAAGGTTATATGATTTTAGTGAGAGTAAGTAAAAGCAATTTGCGCTAGTAAGTCTTTAAATAGACTTGGGTTTGAATAAATAGTGTGTAACTATCTAGGAGGCAAGATAACCGATGATATTTCAACATAAGGACGGTGAGCTTAGGCTCTATGATGGGACTAGTGGCACCCCTTACTACTACCAAGTCCTCTTCACCAACGCCAATCTGACGGGGCCTATAGCACGGGCTAAGACAACCGAGAGATTGGTGATGGATAGAGGGGTTATGGATTCTAATGCCCACTACGTGGAATCCGATGATACTCCTCTCATGGCTCCACTGAGGGTAACCTTTTCCTGCCTTATGGAGGACACTGGCAGTTATGCGACTTTGGACGCACTGCTGAGGGGTAATACCACTGTAGCTGGAAAGACCATTGTCAGCACCCAGGGTTCTACCCAGAACGATGGCTCTAATAACAATCCCACTTTCAAAGATTCCTCAAAGAGGACTCTGAACATTGAGGTTCTATGGGATGGAACTAATGATGAGGGCATTAGATGGGCTGAGTGTTATTTTCCACCCGAACAGCAGTCCATAACCGAAGGAGCGGATGGGGTGACCCTGAGTATAGTGGCTGACTGCTATGGCACTATCACGAGAATCAACTCCTTTAGCACTGGAACTCCACTGAGCTAAGAGGTAGAGGATTATGGCTGTTTACAAGACTGATGGAGGTCAGAAATATACCGCTAATGATTACCTGTATGTTCCAGACCCTAATAAGCCTTCTACCTGGAAGTTGCGAGTTGCTGAGTATGTCAATGGCAAGAAGCAGATAACAGTGGCTCAGTTGGGCAGGGCGGCTGCAGCACTGTCTCCTGGGGGTTTCAGGGGACAGAAGGTTCAGCTACCCCCAGGGGAAATCTCTAAGGTAAAATCTAAACTTCGTAGTCTGTATAAAAAGCTTGGAGTTAAGCCAGAGGACATGCCCGCTTCTATTAAAGCGAGCGAGAATTTGAGCTTCAATCTGCTTGAGGATATAGACAACATTGGTGAAGCTTTTACTAATACTCATGTAGAGGAAGGCAGTAACAATGTGTTCAGGGATGTCTGTATCTTTGGAAGCAGAAACTCCAGAAACGGAAGAGTTTATTCTGATAAGGCTATAGAGTCAATAGCTCGACTTGCTGAGGGGGCTGCTGTCTATGAGAATCATCCCTCCGACTTCGAGTCCCGTGACCGTCACGGTGTTCGGAGAGTTCGGGACTTTTTAGGCACGGTAAACGGTATAACTCGGAGAGGAGAGAAGATTTACGCTAGCGAGTTCAGAGTCCACTCCAGCAAGGTCGATTTGATTAAGGATTTCGTGGAAAACTTCTCCGACAAAGTGGGGTTTTCCATAAATGGTTCTGGAACATTGGTAAAGGATAAAGGTAAGGTAGTGGTTGAGGATGTAACTAAACTGAACAGTGTAGATTTGGTTACTAGTCCTGCGACTACTACATCGCTTTGGGAATGGAACGATGGCAACACTGATGAGGAGGTTATAGACAACATGGATATCACTTTAGAAGTCTTAAAGAATGATTATCCTCATCTTGTCGAGCAGATTCTTGCAGAGTCCAAGCAGTCTGAGAGACTGACTGAGTTAGAGAAAGAGAATGGGAATCTGAAAGCTAAAATAGATGAACTAGAAAAGGAAAAAGAGAATAAAGTCAAAGAACTGGATGAAGCTCGCAAGATGGTGGAGGAAAAAGACAAAGAGATAGATAATCTCAAGAAGGAACTGACTACGGCTCAAGGAAAGTTGGATGTGTATGCAGCTAAGGAAGCAGCTGCTGCAAAGGAAGCCGAGATAGACGCTGTAATGGAGGAGAAGAAAGTTCCTGAAGAGGTACGGAAATCTAAGGCTATCAGGGAAGCTCTCCGAGCAATCAAAGAACCTGTTAAAGTCAAGGACGAAAAAGGTAACGAGAAAGAGCTTTCCGTCAAGGAGCAGATGATAGCTACTATTGACGAGTTTATGGGCATACTTGCTAAACCTCCTGAGGTCAAAGGTGCTGGAGCCAAAGACAAGGAGGGGGGCAAGATTTCCGTTGACGATTTTGTTAAGATAGTGAAAAAGTAGGAGGTTATAGACGATATGGCTGATAAATATAGATTTCTCAAAGGCCCAATGAACACGATCGTTGTTCCAGTGCAGCCTAACACTGAGATAGAAGTTGGGGATTTTGTGTTTTTGGATGCTGTGGACAATCTTCGGAACAATGATAGTTCCACGGCTTCTCACAAGGCATATCCCTTTGACAGTTTGGACGCTGCTGCGGGACATGCCGCTGCGGCGGTAGATGCTTCTGATTATTTTCTTGGTATAGCTTTGGAGGCTCATGATTCCGACAGCGTGGATGATAACATCCTTGTGGGTACTGACGGTGATTGGGTGATGGATCTCGACACTACGACTTCTGTCAAAGTCGGTTACAGTATCGAGCCTTACAGTGCTTCTGGAGTAGAAGTTTACGATCAGAAGTGTAAAGCGGTGCCCATAGGGTCACAGGCTAATCCGCTTGGATGGTGCATAAAAGAAGAGGATAACGCTACGGAAGTACAATTCCGAATGCGGTCTAAATACGGTCTTGGCGGACTCATAAAATAAATTCATAATGGAGGTTGGATATAGAGATGGCTATAAACGTTGTTAAGGACGATTTAAGAGAGGTAGTGAAATCTCTCGGACCTCAGGGCTTTTTAGATATGGTTAATGAAAGCCTTGACTCCGGGAAAGCTAAACCAGAAGACTTTAGTATAAAAGAGCTCTGGATAGCCTGCACGGGAGACGCTCCACTCGATTCCCGTGACCCAGGACTGGATTTCCGATACATGGAGGCTCAGGCTCTGGATGAGGCTATCGGGGGTATGGGCACAAGCCTGTTCGTCAAGGCTACCGGAGCTTTGATAAACAAGAAAGTGCGGGAAGCTTATGACGCAGTTTATGGCGTAGGCGATAGGCTCGTGACGGTTGTGCCTTCACGGTTAAAGAGGGAGACTATAGTCGGATTTACTCGGATGGGAGCTGTAGAGGAAGTCCGAGAGCTGGAAGAGTATAAGTCTAGAGGTATGCAGGAACTTTACTTCACTGTCGAGAACCACAAATATGGTGGACTCATCGGTATCAGTGAAGAGACTGTAAGGATGGATCAGACTGGGCAGATACTGCTTCAGGCGGCTCGGATCGGTGAGGAATGCCGACAGCACAAGGAAAAGCTTATATTGGAAGGCGTCATAGGACCTGCTGTCGATTCTTCTACTAACTCCGTGTTCAAGCCTGAGGGGACTGCAGCGATTCTCTACAAGTCCACTGCACGGACTTCCTTAGCCGAGGGTGGCAAAGGAGGCCCCAATGGGTTGACCGGCTACGGTGATATTAACCACGCAGCTCTCGATGCTGTCAAAGCCCTGGTGGCGAAACAGTATGACGGGGAGACTGATCAGTATGTGAACCTTGGTGGAATGCAGGGATGGATACTCCTTTGTCCTGCTGAATTGCATGATACAGCATGGGAAATCACCAATACTCAGAAGACTCCATTCTCTGCTGATAATGCAGAGAACTATTGGAGGCAGTTCCAGTTCGTGCCTGAGTGGTCTCCTTACTTCGGTTCCACTACCACGACCTGGTTGATTGGGGACTTCAGGAAAGACTTCATCTGGACTGAGGTGTTCCCTCTTGAAGTCAAGCGGCTGGCACGTGGGACTGAGGTGGAGTTCACACGAGATATGATTGCCTGCTACAAAGCCCGATTTATGGGAGGCATAGGGTGTATCGATTATCACCATGTTTACAAGGTAGAATAGTATAATAATTTCAATAAGTTAGAGATATGCAAGAATTACCTCTTTGCCAATGTGGATGCGGTTTGCAGGTGACGAAACCTGGAAACCGCTTCCTCAAAGGGCATAACAGATATTGGAAGGGCAAGACTCTGCCTGATTATGTGAAAGCTAAAATATCAGAAAAGCTTTCAGGTAAAAATAACCCTTTTATGGAAGAAAACATACTGAAGAAACCAAGAGGAAGATTTCTGAAGCCAATAAAGGAAATACTCCCTGGAATAAGGGTTTGACTAAAGAAACAGATGGGAGAATAAAATCTTCTTGGTGTAAAGGCTTAACTAAAGATACTGATAAGCGACTTGCTGTTATAAGCGAGAAGTTAAGGGTAAAGAGACAATACAGTAAACCATTTCTTGGGAAATGCCACTCGGAAGAAACCCGAAAGAAGATGTCTGAGATAGCTAAACAGCTTTGGGAATCAGGTGTTAAAGATCGGGAATCTTATCGTTTGCGGTTTTTAGGGCCTCAAAATCCGAGCTGGCAAGGTGGAATAAGCAAAGAACCCTACTGTGCCGAGTGGACAGAGTGGTTGAAAGAGCAGATCAAGGAGAGAGATGGTTACAGATGTCAAAATCCTGACTGTTACGGGAATTGCAGTGAGCTTACTGTTCACCATATAGATTATGACAAGAAGAACTGCTCTCCTGACAATTTGATAACCTTATGTAAGAGCTGTAACAGCAGAGCTAACAGCGATCGGGATTTTTGGAAGTTTCTGTATGGATTGGGTGTTTCGTTTTTCAAATACGGGGACGGTCAATTTCAAGAAGCAAATGCCTGAACTAGACAAGACTTACCGAGGGCATTCAAGCTGGTTGAAGCGTGAGGGTTTCCCGGTACGCCACGGGAGTCTTCTCCAGTTTCAACCGCTTTAGTAAGAGATAGCAACTGAGCCCATTCGGGTGCTATCTTGTCATCTCATAGAGGAGCAAACAATATGGCGAGACGAGGTACTAACGTAGGTCGAAAAGGGCCATTGAGGATAGATACTACTCATGGATGGTATATAGGGAATACCCAAGTTACATCCAGTGGTGCCGAGCTTAACCTTCTCGATGGTCTTACGGCTTTGATCAATGCAGCCAATAGTGGGGAGGAAATCAATCGAGGCAGGATTTCACTAGCAGCCAGTACAAGTTTCAGCCACGGTTGTGCGGCTACTCCAGCTGCCATGGCATTTAGTCTTGGTCATGACAACAATGCTAGTGTCTCCCTACAGAAGGAGACTGGAGTGCCAGTTTTCTTCAGATGGAAAGCCAACGGGAGCACTTCCGTAATAGTTTACGGCTTCCAAAGGGACGGCTCGGCAGCTACCCATGAAGCTAGTGTAGATTGGATAGCTATTGGAGATCAAAGCTAATTTTGCTGGTAGTTAAGGGTTACTGGTTTTGTGTGTTATCGATGGTGGGAGCAGAATCAACTTCTGCTCCTGCCTCTAAGTACATAATAAGCTAGACTATGGATAGGTTCTTGACTCTTTTAGATTACGAGAGATTCTTAAAAACAGTTCAGACTACTCACAAGATAGTCCCTCTCCATGAGTATAAGATGCTCGTAGAGAATGGAGAGAAGTCCATAGCTGGCTTGCGACATGATATAGATTATTCTTTAACTTTTTTGAAAGGCATAGTAAAGGTTGAGCAGGCTCTTGGAGTTTGTTCAACTATTTTTTTGCCTTCTTTCAGGAGCAATATTCCGCAGGGAGACGAGTGGAGCTATTTGAAGTCTTTGGAGGAAGTAGGTTTCGAAATTGGTTTGCACTATGCTACTATAACCGAGTATCTGACAAGCGGATTCCAAAGAACCCAAAAAGAAATTCTGGAGAGTTCTTTAAATAGGTTGAGAAAGGTCTTTAATGTCAAGGGTTGTTCAAGCCACGGGGATGATTATGCAAAAAAGTATGGTTACGTCAATTACTTGGTCTTCAAGGAGGGAGCTGATAGTTGGAGACAAAAAGAAGGCTATGAAGATATAACAGCTATTGATGTCTTTGGGTTGACTCCAAACCCAGTGCCTATAGGAGAGCTGTCTCTTGCAGACGTGGGATTGGAGTATGAAGCTTATCTTCTTCCTATGGATGGGTATGTGAGTGATTGTAGTAAATTCGACTATGAGAACTATGTGGACAATTTGCTAAGTATGGTTGGCCCTGAGGATAATGTAGAGATATTGATCCATCCGATTAGGTGGCAACTCAGTAGAGAGCTTCTGCATCGATCCTGGATATTTCTGGAGTCTGATGAATAGGAAAAGGAAAGGGAGAAAGCATAGGTTAATAAGACCGGTTACTACTATGTTATCTCACCTATATTACTCGGAGAGTGGTAGGAAACAGGAAGCACTAAACAAGTTGCTAAAAATGACCGGTTTTAAATTAGCGGACAATTCCCATAAGTTAGAATTGGTAAAGAACTAATCTAAGTAACGGAGCTCAGCTATGTTTAGAAAGGAACTAATCGAATTAAAACCGGAAGAAACTCTTGATGAAGATCAAATAGCGAAAGCTTGCAAAATTAACGACTTCACAGGATATGAAAGAGTGTTTAGTCTTTTTCCTGACTATAAGTTTGATAAAGGGTTGGAGCTGTTTTCTGGTCAAGGACTCATAACAGTTTACCTTCATACTAAAGTCCGTAGGCTCACCTGCATAGATATAGTCCCGGAATTGAAGGATTGCGTCTGGAGATTCAAAAATGTTACGTTTATACCTGTAGATTCATTAGCTCTGGTTAGACGGCACTGGAATCAGATTGCTTATGATGTAGTGGATATTGACTGCAGTACTAATTGGGATGGAGAGGGGTTGCGGAGATACGAGTTTTATTGTTTTTTACCAGAAGTCCTTAAAATGGTCAGAAAGTTTATAGTTTTTACTTTTATTAAAGACCCTTTCAGTGAAGGCTTCCAACACTATCTGAATAGGTATCCTGGATACAATGAGAACTTAATTGACTACATAGCAGAGGCGAGATCGGCTTTCTGGGGAGTCTCAGGGTTTGTTACGGATGAAGTGATGGAAGAAAAGATGAATGCTGCTGCTAACAAGGTGGGAAAGAAAGTCAGGCTGCTATTGAGAGAGCCCAGGACTCCTTTGATGGACGCTCATGAGAGAATTTATTTTTTAGTGGAGAACGTATAATGGGTGAGATTTGGAAGGACTTTTGTGAGGAGATGACTAAGGAGTTTCAGAAAGCTACTCCCCATCTTATTCCTCATAGATTGACTGAATTTATAGACTTGATGGACGATGATGAGGATTATTGTGGAGATCGTATTCTATTTTGGGAGAAGTGGCTGGTGAAAACGAGAGCTCCGGTAGCTATGCTGTTGGTAAAGGAATATGAGGACGTAGATGACTATTTTAAGAGAGGTTATAATCAGACGGCAAGAAACAGGTTGCGGCATGCCAGGAAAGCTGGATACCGTTGCAGAGTGATGACTGCAGAAGAAAGAAACGACCGGCTTGACGAGTTGTATGAGATTAACACGAGCAAGGAGATCCGTCAAGGGAGACCTATGAGGGAAAATTACAGAAGGTATCCAGAAAAGGCAAAGGAGCCAGAATTTCACTGCAAACTTCATTTTGATAAGCTTTATGGATGCTTCACTAAAGAGGACAAGTGGGTGGGTTATATTTCGGGTAATTTTTGTGGAGAACTGGCTGCTGTTGCTCAGATACTAGGGCATGGAGACTATATGAAAGATGATTTCATGTATTTACTTTGGTATTATTTTATAGAAGACATTATGGATAACATACCTAATGTCAAGTATGTTATATATAGTCAGTGGCTTGATGGTACGGATGGTCTGAGGTACTGGAAAAGGTCTGTAGGACTAAAGCCAGTTATTACAAGTCAAGACAGGATGAGTTACGGTTATTGGGGAGGATAAGATGGATAAGGTAATAAAGAAAAAGATCAACTGGAATAAGTTAGGCACTATATTAGTCAACTTTGGAGTTTTCGCTGCATTAGTGGCTCAGGGTTTAGCTGGGGCGAATGTTATCAGCGAAAAAGAAGCAGCTATAGCTCTATCTGTAGGTAATGCTCTGGTGAGAATGTTTGGCAAAGACCCTGTCAGGATGGAAGAGGAGTAGGGGGTGTAGCTCAGTGGGTAGAGCATCTGCTTTGCAAGCAGAAGGTCAGGGGTTCGAATCCCCTTCACCTCCACTTGTTAGGAGAGGGCAGAAGGATTGGCTGAAGGTAAACTCAAAGATTGGATTCAAGGAAAGCTTGTACCTTATCGTTCCTGGTACAGCAAGAAGAAGCGGAATAAGAACCAGGGCAAACTGTATAAATTGAAACGTAAACGTAAGAAATATGCTGGGGGTAAGGAATGAAATTCCAAGTGCTTTGTGATAAATGTGGTAAGCCTTTATATACATCGGAAGTGAAAACCGGGAGTACTTGCACGCTTTACAGTGTGGAGAAATTATGTGATGAATGTAAGAAGAAAGAGGAAGTAAAGAAAGAAGTAGAGCTGTTAGAATGATGGGCTACTGAAATGAGGAGGAGATATAGGTGTATACGATGTGGTGTTTTGTTTGCAAGAGATCAAATTTTTAAATTGAAAAAGAACAGATTTATTTGTAGGAAATGTTTTGGAGAAATAATTAAAGAGAAGTGCGTCAAAAAGTTGGAGGAAATTAATAATGTGGGCAAGAAAACCAGTTAGCACTGATGAAGGGATAATGGATTTCATAGGTGATGACATAGATCAAGGACTGAAGGATTACATAGAATGTCTGGAGGAGCGGGCAAGGGATGTAGACGGGAAACCGAGCATAGAGACTATGGTTTTAAGCAATCTTTGTAGAGCTGTTTCTGACAATTACTTTTTCATACATGGTTACCATCCGAGAAGAGTTATCGATGTGGGTTGTGCTTTTGGGTATATTCTAAATAAAGTTAGAGGTTCGGTGAAAGTAGGGATTGATTTGTCTATGGAGCATCTGAGAAGGGGAAAGGATTTCATTAGGGTTAGAGCCAACGCTGAAGATATACCGATAGTGGGGAATTATTTTGATATAGCTATTTGTACAGATATATTTGAGCATGTGCTCAATCCTGAGAAATTAATATCAGAATGTTATAGAATACTGTCTTATGGAGGACTGCTTCTGTTTGCAAGTCCTTGGAAGCAGGATTTGTCTGTCTATGAAACTGAGGAATACAAAAGAAATTTCAAACAATACAAGTATAAACATCTACGGTCAGTGAACGAGGATACTATCAACAGTTATTTTGCAAAGTTCTGGAAAATATCTGAGATGGAAATAGAAGTTACTAAGAGGTTTCATAAGATAAAACCTTATTCAATAAAGTTCTTACAATTCATGAAGGAGGTTTGATGGGTTGCTATCCTGAGCAGAGCCTAAATCAAATAAAGCCTTTTAGCATACTATTTTATAAGGCTTCTTTTCGACAATCCAAAATAGGATGGTTCATAAGAAAGGTTACAGGTGACGAGGTCAATCACGTAGGCTGGTATCTTGGAAAGTGGCGGGGATTCAGGCTTTGTTA
>Ga0180301_10004520_pt1 | contig 10728 bp, 8 predicted proteins | sample GuaBasSediGuay16_FD_121797 | JGI IMG/M metagenome (GOLD analysis project Ga0180301, IMG submission 121797) | Subseafloor sediment microbial communities from Guaymas Basin, Gulf of California, Mexico - Guay16, Core 4569-2, 12-15 cm | ecosystem: Environmental > Aquatic > Marine > Hydrothermal... | reverse complement strand
GTAACAATCCCGGAATAACTGCTGCGGATGTCCATATCGCGACTTTTGGAACCGGCAGCGACGGCTTTTTTATCGTTTCCGGAACCGACAAGGGTGAGGAATTATTAAAATCGGCCGGTTTGAAAGCCGATACGGATACGACTTCCTGGGCGAAAGAAACCGCCGACCTTATCGAGAAGAGAACGAAAGCGAGAACCACCGCCACCGCGAAAATTAAAAAAGAAACGGGCGGTTTGACCAATTTTGCCGAAACGCTCGCAAAATGTATTTCCTGCCATAATTGTATGCGCGTCTGCCCAATATGCTACTGCCGCCGGTGCTATTTCGAATCGGACGTAACGGAATATTCTCCTAAACAATATATCGAACGTGCAAAACAAAAAGGAAGTGTTAGGTTCTCGCCGGATATTCTTTTATTCCATATCGGCAGGATGTCGCATATGACGACCTCGTGCGTTTCGTGCGGAACTTGCGAAGACGCCTGTCCGGTCGATATTCCGGTAGCGCAGTTGTTCAGCACGGTCGCTGATGACGCACAATCGGTATTCGATTACGTAGCGGGGATGAAACCGGACGAGCCGCTGCCGCTGAGGATATTTATCAAAGAGAAAGAACTAGATGAAATAGAAAGAATTTGTAAAGACCCATTGGCAAAAAGCCATAAATAAAGGAACTTAAATGAGCGGTAAACTTAAAATAAAAGGGGACCCCAACGATAGTATCCGAGGGTTTCTTCGCCACCTTCTCGAGAGTGGTAAAATCGACGGCGTATTCGCCTTGGGCAAAACCGGAAAAGGATTGAATTATCTTTTAGTTACGGACAAGGAAAAGGTCGATGAGTTATACCCGCTTTTCCCGTTTATGCCGGAGAATGCAGCGAATCTATTATCGCGGCTTACTTTCTCCGGGCCGCTTCCCGGGAAAATAGCCGTCGTAATTAAACCCTGCGAGTTAAGGGCTTTTGTGGAACTGGTCAAACGCGAACAGGCAAGCCGCGATAATCTGGTTTTCATATCTCCGGTCTGCGGCGGCGTTCTGGATTTCGTTCAGTATAAAAACGATGCTCTCGAAAAATCGGTTCCCGGCTATATGAAATCGTTCGCCAAACGAGAAAACGCGGAGAATATCCGCCCAACCTGCCGAGCGTGCGAGTATTTTATCCCGATTAATGCCGATATCACCGTAATTCCGGCCGAAGAGGCCTGTGAATTTTATTTAAATACGGATAAGGCCGGGGAGATTACAAAAGGCGCGCCGGGGGATTTATCGGACGGCGAACTCGACGAGGCCGCGTTCGAGCCTCTTATGGGGTCAAGAAAGGCCGAGAAGGAAAAACTTTTCGAGGAATTAAAACTCGAGGATTATGGAATAAAGGGTCTGGTGGAAGTTTTCGGGAAATGTCTCGGTTGCCACGGTTGCATGAGCGTTTGCCCGATTTGTTATTGCGCTCTCTGCGCTTTCGAGTCGAAAGATAATGAATTTACTCCCCCGGTTTTCGAGAGCGAACTAACAAAGCGAGGAGGGTTAAGGGTTCCGCCGAACACTATTTTCTATCATCTCGGGAGGATTACTCATATGGGTATATCCTGTGTCGGCTGCGGTATGTGCAGCGATGTTTGCCCGGTGGATATTCCCGTATCTTCGATATTCCTTCGCTCCGGCGATGCCGTGCAAAAGGTTTTCGACTACCTGCCCGGCAAAGACATCGAAGAACCCGTTCCGCTTTCGACTTTCATCGAGGACGAACTTACGGAGGTTGAAGACTAATGGCCACTGATAAGAACAACGATTTCACCCCTAATATTATCGGTTTTTTGTGTAACTGGTGCACTTACACCGGTGCCGACCTCGCGGGCACGAGCAGACTTCAATACCCGCCGTCGATTCTGCCGATACGCGTTATGTGTTCGAGCCGCGTGGACCCGCTCTTTCTGATATCGTCGATACTCCGGGGCGCAGACGCGGTTCTCGTGGGCGGTTGCCACCCCGGCGATTGCCATTACCAGAAAGGGAATTATTATACACGCCGCAGATTCGCTCTCCTTAAAAAGGTATTCGATACCTTCGGATTGGAATCGGACCGGATAAGGCTCTCGTGGATATCAGCGTCGGAAGGCCCGAGGTTCGCACAGGTCGTTACAGAATACACCGGTAAGATAAAGGAACTGGGACCGAATAAATACGCCGAAGAGGTCTTTTTATAAAGGTCCGAGAGCTATCTGGAGATTGTTTCGATGAAAAAAACGAAATCCGTTGTAGTCGTCGGTTCTGGAATCGCCGGAATTCAGGCGTCGCTCGATTTGGCCGAGATAGGCGCCGAGGTTCATTTAGTCGAAAAAACGCCGTCAATCGGCGGTCGAATGGCTCAGCTTGATAAGACTTTCCCGACTAACGACTGCTCTTTATGTATTCTCTCCCCTAAGATGAGCGAATGCGCGCGACATCCGGGTATCACGTTGCATATGAACTCGGAGTTGCTTTCTATCGACGGCGAATCGGGGGATTTCAGCGTTAAAATCAAAGAGAACGCGACCTATATCGATGCGGATAAATGCGTTAATTGCGGTCTTTGCGAGGAGAAGTGCCCCACCAAGGTTACCGATGAATTCGATGCCGAATTAAGGGAACGAAAGGCGATTTACCGCTATTTTCTTCAAAGCGTCCCAGCCAATTACGTTATCGACCCTAAATACTGTCTTAAGATTACAAAAGGTGTTTGCGGACTTTGCGAAAAGACCTGTCCCGCCGAAGCTATCGATTTTGACGACACGGATAAGGAAATCGCTATCGATTGCGGCGCAGTTATTCTCGCCACCGGAATCGACGCTTTCGACCCGTTGGTCTACGGTCAATACGGCTATAAAAAATTTCCCAATGTCGTAACCTCGCTCGAGTTCGAGAGGATGCTTTGCGCTTCCGGGCCGCTGATGGGGCATGTTGTCTGCCCGGGAAACGATAAAGAGCCGAAAAATATCGCGTTTATTCAATGTGTCGGCTCGAGAGACCGCGAAAATGCGAAGAACTACTGCTCGTCGGTCTGCTGTATGTATGCTATCAAAGAGGCGATTATCGCCCGCGAGCATATAAAGGGTCTCGACGCTACGATTTTCTTTATGGATGTTCGAGCCTACGGCAAGGATTTCGATAGGTATTACGAACGCGCTGAAAAGCAGTTCGGTGTGGAGTTTATCCGTTCGAGAGTGGCGAAAATAACGGAATTACCCGGCGGCGATTTACGGGTGCATTATGCTAATCCGGACGGCTCTAAAGATACGCGCGATTTCTCGCTGGTCGTGCTTTCCGTTGGGATTCAACCCAGGAAAGACATCCAGCAACTCGCCGAAAATACTGGAATCAAACTCGACGAATTCGGTTTCTGCCGAACGGGCGAATTCAATCCTCTCGACACTACACGCCCGGGCGTATTTGTTTGCGGAGCTATCGGCGGTCCGAAGGATATTCCGGAGTCGGTGATGGCGGCTTCCGGCGCGGTTTCCCGTGCTGCGAAATTGCTCGAGCTTAAACGGCAGGAAAAGGTCTCTAAAAAAGAATTTCCGCCGGAGAAGGACGTCTTCGGCGACAGGCCTCGTATCGGCGCGTTCATCTGCCACTGCGGCATCAATATCGGCGGTATCGTGGACGTCCCGTCGGTAGTCGAATACGCTCGGTCGCTTCCAAATGTCGAGCACGCCGAGGAGGTTCTCTACGCCTGCTCCGCCGATTGCTTAGAAACAATCAAACAGGCTATCGTGGAGAAGAATCTCAACCGCGTTCTCGTCGCGGCATGCACCCCCAGAACCCATGAACCTCTTTTCCGAGAAACGCTTCGAGAGGCCGGGCTGAATCAATATTTATTCGAGATGGCGAATATCCGCGACCAGTGTAGTTGGGCGCATATGAACGAACCGGAAATGGCGACGATAAAAGCGAAAGAGCTTGTAGAAATGGGTATAGCCAAAGCGAGGCGATTAACTCCTCTGCAGAAATTGCCGGTCGAGATAGACCCGAAGGCTCTCGTAATCGGCGGCGGATTGGCTGGTATCACCGCCGCTCTGGAACTTGCAGACGCGGGATTCCGCGTCTTCCTTGTCGAAAAGGAACCGCAACTCGGAGGCAATTTTGCGAGAGTCAAATTCGCTTTTAACGGAGGCGACCCGCAGGCTTTTCTCGCCGAGAAGATACGGGAGATTTCGGATAACGAACTGGTTACAGTCTATACCGGAGCAGGAATTAAGGGTATCGACGGTTATATCGGTAATTTTAAAACCACGGTCGCGCTTCCGGACGGAAAATCCATAGAACTGGAACACGGCGTCGTGATAGTAGCTACCGGTGCTCGAGAATACGAAACCGAGGAATATCAATATCGAAAAAGCAAGCGGGTCGTTACTCAACTCGAGTTCGAGAAATTGCTCGCGGAGGGTTATCTCACGGGAAAACCGATTCAGAATATTGTGATGATAAACTGCGTCGGTTCTCGCGAGGAAGGCCGCCAATATTGCAGTCGCCTTTGCTGTGCACAATCCATAAGGAACGCATTGAAGGTTAAGGAATTGCGCCCCGCTACAGATGTCTACGTTCTCTACCGTGATATTCGAACATACGGAACTAAAGAAAAGTATTTCGGTGAAGCCCGCGAGAAAGGGGTTATTTTTAGCAGATACGACCTCGAGACTAAACCGACGGTCGAACCGATAAATCCTGAAAACCCGCGTAGCAAGCTTCGTGTTACCTCTTTCGACCCGATTCTCGGGAGAAAATTCGCAATCGATGCCGACCTGGTCGTTCTGGCGGTTTCGATAGACGCCCCGGCGGAAAACGAGGAACTCGCGAAGATGCTCAAGGTTCCGCTGAACGCGGATAGGTTTTTCCTGGAGGCTCACGTAAAACTCCGCCCCGTGGATTTCGCTACCGATGGCGTATTTGTATGCGGATTGGCGCATTGCCCCAAAAACAGCGCGGAATCTATTACTCAAGCGACCGCCGCCGCCGCACGCGCGATGACCGTTCTGAATAAGATGGTTATCGAGGCGGAGGGTTCGATTTGTGAGGTCAACCCGGAGCTTTGCGCCGGCTGCGGATTGTGTGTCGAGGTTTGTCCCTATGCTGCCGCTCAAATGGACGAAGAGAAAGGGGTCGCCGTTATTAACGAGGCACTATGTAAAGGTTGCGGCGCGTGTGCGGCTTCCTGTCGAAGCGGCGCGATAGACCTGAGAGGATTTACCAATCAACAGATATATCTTGCGATAGATTCATTAGAGACTGTCGAAATAGAAGGATAGGAGAACCACAAAGTCCACGGAGAAGGGAATGATGTGAGGGAATAGCCCACGACTTCAGTCGTGGGACTGAAACGAACGGAGACAATTACCATAACCGTTTTAACGGTTTCCCGATGTGGTTAAGTCTAAAATAAACCGATAAATCGGTTAACTGGTTACCTTATATTATATACCCACGATTAAAATCGTGGGCTACGGAATAGAAAAATGATTTTATTATAATATCTTTGGTATTTTCTCCGTGTTCTCTGTGCTTAGCTCTGTGCTCTCTATGGTTAGATTCTGAAAGGTAAAAATGTCAGATTTCGAACCGAAAATAATGACGTTCCTGTGCAACTGGTGTTCTTACGCCGGCGCGGATTTAGCGGGAGTTTCGCGGATACAATATCCGCCTAATACGCGTGTTATACGTGTCCCCTGCTCCGGGAGAGTCGACCCCTTGTTTATTCTGAAGTGTTTGCAGGACGGTTATGACGGCGTTCTCGTTTCAGGGTGTCATCCGGGGGATTGCCACTATATTTCCGGTAATTACGTCGCACGGCGCAAATTCGCGGTCCTTAAAAAGGCACTGGAATTTATGGGTATGGAACCCGATAGAGTGCAGTTTTCGTGGGTCTCCGCGGGTGAGGGCGAAAAATTCTCGCAGGTTATATCGAAAGTTACGGAAACGGTCAAGGCACTCGGTCCGGCGAAAAAGCTAGTCAAGAGAATTGGTCGATAGTCGCGAAAGAACGGCCACGCCGATGCGGTTCTGAATTGTCGAACTCGACCGATACGATTTAAATATGAGGGAAAACCCGTGAGCGAATTAACCGAAAAAATAAAAAAGATATTTACCGACGAAAAACTCGACATTCTTATCGGCTACGAGAAAGGCAGTTTGCCTTTACGCGGCACACCCTGTTTTATCGAATCGGCCGAAGACGCCGATAAACTGATATTCGACTCGACCTGTCATAACAATCTCGCAAAATACTTGACCGACCAGAAAAAAACCGAGGTTGATGCTCGCAAAATAGGTATCGTGGTCAAGGGGTGCGATGCTCGCGCGGTCGTGCAACTCGTCGTCGAAAAGCAGTTCGAACGAGAGAACATAGTGATTATCGGAGTTCCGTGCAAAGGCGTAATAGACCCATCCAAACTGCGCGCGAAACTCCGCGACAAAGAGATATCCGATTTTAGGTTCGATGGTAATAAGATTATCGTATCGGGAGAGAATTTTCAGGAAACATTCGATAAGAACGAACTTCTTTCCGACGGTTGCTTAAGCTGCAAATACCCGAATGCGCCGCAATACGACTATTTTATAGGCGACCCTGCGGAACCTATCGCGAGCAAAGATGAATATGCTGATATAGATGAATTCGAGAAAAAACCGCCTGATGAAAGATGGGAGTATTTTGAGAAGGAATATGGGAAATGTATTCGTTGTTACGCCTGCCGCAATGCCTGTCCTATGTGTTATTGCGAACAGTGTTTCGTAGATTGCAGTATGCCACAATGGATTGGTAAAGGCGGGAATCTCTCTGATAAGATGATTTTTCACATCGTTCGTGCTATGCATCTGGCTGGAAGATGTGTCGATTGCGGAGCTTGTGCGGCGGCCTGCCCACTGAATATCGATGTTCGTCTGCTTGGTAAAAGAATAGAAAGAGAGGTTGCCGAGCGTTTCGATTTCACCGCTGGAATGGATTTCGAGACACCACCGGCCTTGGCAACATTCCGCGAGGACGACAAGCAAGAGTTTATAATGTAGGGAAGAATTTCGGGTTTTCTGCGTAGATTATCTCAAATTGGAAGCGACTATGAGCGTATACAGAATCAAAAAAGATGATTTAAGCTTATTTCTCGAAAAACTCCGCGAGGATTTCGCCGTTTATGCGCCCGTGGAATCGGATGGAATAACGTCGTTCGCCGAACTCGAACCCGGACAGGAACCTGCTTTCGGTATTCTTAAAACGCAGAAGCCGCCGAAAGAGGTTTTCTATCCGCAGAACGAGATTATGTTTCGGTTTAACGAGGAGGGTATGACGCCCGAACTATATGATGGTAAACCGATTGCCCTTTTCGGAGTCAGGCCGTGCGATGCCAAGGGTTTTAATATAATTGAAAGAGTATTTATCGACCCGAAATACGAGGACCCATACTGGAGCGCCAGGCGAAAAGGCTCGTTGGTTTTCGCTCTCGCCTGTAACGAACCGTTACTCTCCTGTTTCTGCAACTGGTTTGGTGGAGGGCCTTTCGATAAAACAGGTTCGGATGTTCTGGTTATCGATACAGGCGAGGATTATCTGTTCGAACCGACGAATGAAGGTGCTGAGAAACTTCTCTCGAATATCGGAGGATTCGAAAAGGCCGAAAAAGCAGATATCGAAAAGGCCGGAAAACTCAGAAAAAAGGCTGAATCTTCGATGGGCGAACCGCCGAAACTCGACTCGGTCAAAGAGACTCTGGATAATTCGTGGAACAGCCCTTTATGGGATAGGATTTCCGCTAAATGTCTCGGTTGCGCAGTTTGCACATTCTCCTGCCCGACCTGCTACTGTTTCGACATTCAGGACGAAACCCGGCGCGATAAGGGAACGAGGGTGCGTTTATGGGACACCTGTCAATTCCCGCTATTCACAAAAGAGGGGTCGGGGCATAATCCGAGAAAATCGCAAACATCGCGTTTAAGGCAACGTTTTATGCACAAGTTCAGTTATATGGTTGAAACGCTGAACGAGTTCGGTTGTGTCGGTTGCGGAAGATGCGTTACTCTGTGTCCGGTAAATCTCGATGTGAGGGATTTTCTTGAAAAAATTGCTGCTGAAAAAGATAAATAGCCTACGACTTCAAGGGAATAGTAGATATGGAAAACATATATATGCCACTACCTATAAGGGTTAAGAATGTCCGCGTCGAATCGGATGACAAGATGCTTCGGACGTTCGATTTCGAGTTCGTTAACGAAAAGGACGCTTTCGATTACCTGCCGGGGCAATTTTGCCAGCTTTCGATTCCCGGCGTGGGCGAAGCCCCGTTCGGAATAGCGTCCTCCCCCACCGAAGAGGGATTCCTCAGATTTACCGTTAATAGAGTGGGAGTTGTAACTACCGCTTTGCATCATCTTCAGGAAGGGGATATAATCGGTATTCGCGGGCCTCTCGGTAATTATTACCCAAAAGAGGAATTCAAAGGCAAGAACGTAGTTATTGTGAGCGGCGGATTCGCGCTGACGACCCTACGTTCGCTAACGGTCTATCTTCGAGACCCGGCCAACCGAGGCGATTACGGGGATATAACCCTGATTTACGGCGCTCGTAGACCGGGACTTATGATATATCGTGACGAACTGGAAAAATGGGAGAAGGAAAACGATATCGAGGTCCATCTTACAATCGACAGCGAGGTCGAGGGGTGGGACAAGCTGGTCGGTTTCGTTCCGACAGTAACCAAGGAGATTTCGCCAAGCCCGAAAGACGCGTGGGTTATGCTTTGCGGTCCGCCGATTATGATAAAATATACGCTCCCCGTCCTCGCCGAAATCGGTTTCCCGAAGGAGCGAATATACACATCGCTCGAAAGACGGATGAAATGCGGAATAGGCAAATGCGGAAGATGTAATATCGGCTCGAAATATATCTGTTTAGACGGCCCGGTATTCTCGTTCGCGGAATTAGAGAAAATACCCGAAGAAATTTAATAGATAAAGGGAGATAAAATGGATACGATAGTGTTAAACGAGCAGGACCCCAAGTTCAAATACGATATAGCTTCGAGGCCGGGAGCAGAGAATTTTAAGTTATGTTTTACGTGTGGGACTTGCACAGCAAGTTGCCCTGTCGCTGAAGTTAACGAGGACTACGACCCACGCAAGATAATTCGTATGTCTATTTTTGGGATGCGCAAAGATGTCCTTTCGTCGGATATAATCTGGATGTGCCAGAGGTGCTATATCTGCTATGCACGATGTCCTCAAAACGTGAAATTCGCCGATGTTATGGGCGCTATTCGCGATATGGCGGTAGAAGAAGGTTACGCCCCGAAAGAGCGAATAGAACAAATCGAGGAACTGGACCGTTTCGCGCAGGATTTAAGGTGTAATCTGGTAAAGCAAATGATTAAACCCGACGATAAGCGACGCAAGAATATCGAATCTATGCTGGCTGAGCGATTGAAATAGGATTTCTATAACGAAAAACAGAACGACGACGGAGAAATCGTGAAACAGAGCACGAAAATAAGTTTCGACGACCTTAAAAAAGATGTTATAGACAAGGGCTTATGCAACAAATGCGGCGCCTGCGTGGCTTTTTGCACCGCAAATCAGCTCGGAGCTATCGAGATGTGCGGTTGCGAGGATAATATTCCAGTTTATGTAGACGCGGATAAATGCTTCAAATGCGGTATTTGCTATCTTATTTGCCCCCAAACAGAGGAACTTAACGAGGAAATTCGGCATGAATATATCTGGTCTGCACCGGAAGGCCTTTATCGGGATGTGTTCTCGGCCCGGGCTACCGACGAGAAAATACGCGAGGTCGCTACCGACGGCGGGGTAGTTACCGCGCTTCTGGCGTATATGCTGGAGAACGATATAATCGACGGCGCGATAGTCTCCAAACGAACCGGTCTATTCAGTCGTGAGCCCGAGATAGCTGTCTCCCGCGAAAGCCTGATAGGAGCCGCAGGTTCGCAGTTCTCCGAGGCTATGCATCTCGACAAGGTCGGACAAAAATACTCGACCTACGTCCCGGTTCTTCCGGCAGTCAGGATGTTCGGTCCGAAAAGAAATGTAAAATTAGCGGTCGTGGGAACCCCCTGCCAAATTATGGCGATACGGAAGATGCAGGTGCTGAACATATTGCCGGCAGATATTATATACTTTACGGTCGGTCTCTTCTGTATGCAGTGTTTCTCTTTCGAGAACCTTATGGATAAGGAATTCGTAAAAAAGCATAAGATAAATCCCGGGGATATAACCAATATCAATGTTAAAGAGGATTTCAGGCTTAATATGAAAACCGGGGTTAGTATCCATGTCCCTTTCGAGGAAATCGAGGATATCGCAAGGCCGGCGTGCCTGAGATGTCGGGATTTCGCTAACGAATTCGCGGATATCTCGGTAGGCGGACTCGGTTCGCCCGATGGGTTCACCACAGCGTTGATACGGACTACGCTGGCAAAACGGCTTTTTTCCGAAGCTGTCAACGAGGATTATATCAAAACCAGAGATATATCCGACGCCGATAAGAAAGGGCTTATTAATCTGGTTAACTCTTTCGTCGAAAAGAAAAAAGAAAGGGCGGAAAAACGATACGAGGGGTATTACGAACCGGATACGTCCGGAACACAGAGAAAAACCGACCCGACAGAAAAAAAAAACGGGCTACTGAGCGGAGTTGATGTCGATAACCTGTGCGCCGAGTGCGAAAGGCTGAATCGACATCTAACCTGGGTAATC
>Ga0180301_10004519_pt1 | contig 10731 bp, 5 predicted proteins | sample GuaBasSediGuay16_FD_121797 | JGI IMG/M metagenome (GOLD analysis project Ga0180301, IMG submission 121797) | Subseafloor sediment microbial communities from Guaymas Basin, Gulf of California, Mexico - Guay16, Core 4569-2, 12-15 cm | ecosystem: Environmental > Aquatic > Marine > Hydrothermal... | reverse complement strand
TGATACAGGTTCTCATTCGGACTCCTATTGGGGCTCGCATTATTTAATCAATATCGTTTTATGCACAGTTGTCGGGCCATCCTCGAGAGAAAGCCGCAGGAAATATATCCCCGTAGGTAGTGCCCTACCGATGTCGTCCGTCCCTGTCCATAAGAACGAGTGAGCGCCCGCCGAAAGTTTCCCTTCATAAAGGCCCGCGACGCGTCTGCCGGTAATATCAAATACGGAAAGGGTTACATTTCCGCAAGCTGGAATAGAGGCTTTAATCAATGTCCGTGTGTTGAATGGATTCGGTTTCGTCTCGAGACTCAGTAATTTCGGGACTTTGGCGACATCCAGAGTGAGTTTGTATATACCGGGTGGGACGGTTACCCCATCGGTATAGATACGATAGACCGTCTCGCCGTTATCGGCGGCAAGCGGAGCGGAACCGGTGATTCTGCAGGTTTCGTTTATGACAAGTTTCCACTCCCCTTTTTCGGGACGAATATCAGACGAGAGATATCCCGGCGCGTTATCGGCGACGAGATAACCGAGGTTCCGACTACCGGGAATCGGCGGAACGAGCAACCTGTCGAACCGCATATCCGCTCCGACTTCGGCGTGCGGGTCGATACCGATAGTCAGTTTATTTTTAACGTTCGCAGTTACCAGTAATATATCTATCTCGGTTTCCGGTTCCCGGAGGTCGAGAGGTTTACAGCGACTGCCATCGCCATAGTCGGCATAAAGAATGGCGTCGTTCAAGGCGAATGCCCAATACGCCTTTCCTGGTTCGAGCCATTCCGATGCTATATAGCCGCCGCTTTCGAGGGTATACAGAGGGCTTACCCATAACGCGCTGTCCGGGTCGGTCGTCAACGCCGAGACGTGAACGGGGCCTGCCGACGGCCCGCCAATAAGGTTCCAGCCGGTATGAATTTCGGTTCTCGTCCAACTGGAATAGATGCCACAATAACTCTTTATAGTGGGCGAGGTCGCGAGAACGAAATAGCCTTTGCCCTCTCCAGTTTCATCGGGATTATAATAACCACCGAGAGTTTCATCGTAAGACCAGATATATATATCGTTTACGCCGAAGATATCGGACGGTTTATCACATAGCGGAATAGCATAAGGCGAAAGCATATTCCAGCCGTGTTCCGTGCTCGATTGGAAGAAAGTCGCGAAACCGCCGTTCGGTAGAAGTATATGCTCCCCTTCAGAAAGGTCGACAGTCGTGGTATCGAACATATCGACACCGTCGATTATGAGGTTGCCGGGTTCGAGGTCCGGAGGTATTGTCCACGACAGTGTTGCCGGTGCGGTCAGAATAAGGCGGACGGGTCTGGCGCCAGCGCCCGTTCCGACATAACAAGCGGATAGACCCACACCGAACGGACCATCGGGGTCATCGAGCGCCCAATAAGCGTGAGGTCCAAGCCCCGAAGGGACAAACGGTATATCGAGACCCGGGTCGAAACGGTCTGTAGCAGCGCTATCGAGAGTAATAACGAGGTCGGTTTCGACACCAGCGCCGAAGTCGACATGAAGACCGAGGCTTCTTCTCCCGCTTACGAACCAATCGCGGTATCCAACCCATACGGTATCGACATGCCATACGCCGGAGTATCTAACGGAGTCGGGCGGCGGACCGCCATATACGGTCGAGTCCGGATATGCCCAGACATCGTGCCATTCGCGTATTTCGCCATACCAGTATATATCCGGATAGCCGGGTCTCCCGAAAGCGTCGAGCCAATACCACGATTCTGTAGCCCACGGAGGCGGAGGAGGGTCGACATACGTATTCCAGCCGGGAAGGGGGGCATACCAGATTGGGATAGTATCTTCGTGAGTAGGTCGGCTATGGATAATATAGTATGTTAATGTATCGAGCCGGTCGGTAGAGTCGCAATCGGTTGAACTTGTCGGGAAGTATTCTTTGGCTTTCCAATTTACGAACCGGATTTCATCTCTCCAGAGTTCTGCACCGCCGTTGACTTTTTCGGAATGCAAAACGGAGAAATGAACGAGGCTATCTGTGCAATCGTTGGGATATGTTATCCAGTTTCTGAGGCCATCGACGTAATCTATAAGGACCATTCTATCTCGGTATTTTTTCATCGCGCCGGGTATGACGAGTGGGCTCGGTATATCGGTTCCCTCGAGGGATGTCGATGGAGCTCCCAGCGCGGTCGGGTCGGATACGTCGACAGCGAGCATAGCGTCGGTTTCGTCGCGGCCAATCAGCAGGTAATTGTCGAATCTTTCGATAGATAGAACATATCCCGTGGAGCCGGAGCCTATGTTATCGGCGAGAGTCATATTCTCGGGGTCGCTAATATCGAGCGTAACGATACCGCCGTCGAAGTAATTAACATAGGCGTAATCGTTTTCGGCGATAATCTGCCAGCAGCTTCCCGATGTGTGCTGGAACGTATCGAGCTGGGTAAAATTCAAGTCCATAGATATAACGCCCGAGTCGGTGGCGGCGGTGTATATTACATCACCGTTGATATCGAGAGTGTAGACCGGAGTGTCGAATGTCTGCGTGGCTACAGGTGAATGGGAGGCACCGAGGATAGGGATTTTGTAGATACCATAAGGTAAAGTCCCAGTGGCAACGTAGGCGAAGTTTCCGCTGACATCGGCATCCCAAACGGTCGCTCCGCCGAATCCGGCGACCTCTGTCCATATTTCGGCGGGTTTAGACGGGTCTGCGAGGGTATAGCATCTAATGCCGTCCAAGCCGATAGCCTGCAGAAGTAATCCGCCGGATTGGCACAGACCGAGCGCCTGCGAGGCGGGGTCGGTATCGGTTACGGTATTGGTTTTCAGGTCTATAGTAACGAGGCCGAGGATTTGAACAGAGACGTATGCATAGTCACCAATAACAATCATATCGACAGGGTTATGCGTAACGGATACAGCGGCGCCGTCCCAGGTAGTGGCGGGTTCGAGTTCTTCGCCTTGCGAGAGAAACTGGATGCCTCCATCGGAGCTATCTGCGACAGCGACCTGATGACTTACCGCGACAGTGCTCGTAGCCTCGCCGGTGCCGTGGTTCTGGGCAACGCCGACAGCTCTGACTTCTGTGAAATCGTCGGCGAGATAGACCATAGTTCCGACGGCGCCGCAAGCGGCGTAGATTTTACCGGACTGTTCGGAAGCCGAATAGCAATTGCCGGCGGTTCCCAGTCTATTGACGACAGTCGGAGCGGTGGGGTCTTCGATATTAATAATATACAGACTATCGCCCGCCGCGACGAGAGCGTGGAAACCGGATATGGAAACCCCTCTACAATCCGTTAGAGGCTCGACTTCGGCGACGAGGTTCGGAGCCGACGGGTCTAGGAGCGAGAAAATTTGTAGGCTATCGTTATCAACGACGAGGAGGTAAGGACCGTATTCTGCGATATCTCTTGCGTCGGATATAGCGAAAGTAGTATTGCCGCCCGTGAGGCCGGCTTTTGCGATAAGTCCTGTGGATGCCGCGATGTAGAGGTAACCACCGGTAGCTACGATTGCTCTGAGTTCCGTAGGCGCCAGGTCGGAATTCGGTGTCGATGAAAGCGCACCGGAGAGGTCTCCGCAGTCGATTTGCTCGATTTCGCCGGCATCGTCCACAAGATAGGCGTAGCGACCGTCGATAGCGACGCCCTGTTCGTTGTCGTCGGTAACGTAACTCGCCACCAGCCCGAACGTTTCGCTATTGAGGACATAAAGTCCGCCGTTGGCCGACCCGCCATCGTTCACGGACGCGCAGAATATGTATTTGCCGTTCGTAACGAGGTCGACGGTATATCCGCCGGCGTCGGTATATCCGACTTCGGTAGCTACGATTCTTCCGGGGGCGCCGATAGAGTCGTTGATATTCCAATCGGCGGTGGTTTTGTTCGTGTTGCAGAAGTCGAAGTTCTCGAATGGTTCGACGTAATAGTCGGTCGTGGCGAACGCCGCACCAGATAAGGCTGCTATGAGCAGTGCGACGAAGAATACCCGGTGGATTGTCATAGTATCACCTTTCAATCTGTGGTTATTGTCAATTCGCCGTCGGCGCCGCTCAGAATCCAGCATCCTTGTGTCGGTTCGAGCGAGTCGGCGACTTCGTAAATCTCGTTCCATACGAACGGTGGGTGGAGGATTATCCCCGGTGGAAACGTGCTGAAATCGGCTAAGGTTACGGTTTCTCCGGGGCTTCCAACCATATTCCACCCGTAGAAAAGGGGCACGGTCAAAGAATCGAGTGCCGTCCCGACGAAAGAGAACGTTTCATCGCTATATGAGAGCAGAAAATAACCTTTTCCAACGGATAGTGTATCGACGATAATATAATCGTGAATTACCGGGTCGAAGGTATAAATATAGTAAGTAGCTCCCGGGAAGATGTCTTCGGCATAGTTGCTACTTGGTGTCGCCGGAAGCGATATAAGGTTCCAGCCTTCGTGGACGGTAATATCGAAAAATGTCCCGCCGGGGTTAACGGTAATTTCCGAGGAGTCGCGGACGCCGCCGATGTTGGCCACGATATATCCGCCGCCGGGGAATGTGGCCTCGAAAAGGCCGTTATCGTCGATAGTCCCTCCGGTGCCGTGGTATTCCCACCCCACGAGGGTAATGCGTAATGAATCCGGGCCATGGTGGAGATACGCGCGGAATTGGCGGGTTTCGCCGACACGGACTATATCGCCGTCTGGATAAACGGATATTCGGTCGTAATAGTCCGGCTCGACACTAAGTTGCCATCGCTGGACTCCGGGTGGGAATACGCCGGTATAGCTATCCTCGACAAAAAGGTTTATGCTGTCGCCTGCCGGGGATATAAGAATCGGAAGGTAGTCCGCGGGGATGCTATCGAGTTCATCCCACCAGATAGTTACGGTTCTCGAATATGTATAGACCAGCGCGAGTTTCATATACCAGATATCCTTTGTGGTCAGCGGCGCACGGATATCGGAGGCGTAATCGCGGTTATAGGGCGCAGGCCAATAATCCGGTTCGGCCGGTTCGCGATGCGGGAAGAAGAGAATAGCATACTGCGGCGTCGGCGGATAGAATTTCTCGAAATCATATACATCGTGACCGTCGCTCGCTCCGAGCATAGCACCGGCGTAGTTCCAATCGTCGGTATATAACGAATCGGCGGTATATAATCCGAAGCGGATACGCCACCAGTTTTCTCCGCCTAAACTCGAGGAGATGAGAATAATCAGCGTTATTAGTATTGTCGTCAGTTTCAGCAAAATAATACTTATAATATATGTTAGATTAGGACCGTTAATTTCAATGGAATAGGATACAAAAGATAGAATCCACACCGCACGCGTCGATATAAGTCGTCGAAGTGATTATGTATTTCGGTTTCTGGATTCCTCACATCGAATACAGTTCTTTTTTCAGTAATTTCGAGTTGAAAATTTAGATTTATATTATGCCTTACATTATATAAAAAAAGATTCGTAGGTCAAGTATTCAGAACCGATTTTTGCGTGAATACACTCGTTTATTTTAGATATACTATCCGTTTTAATAGAATATAATCTCCGATTTTCAATTTTATTAGATACGTCCCAGATGGCATCGATTTGTCTGGACGCCATATCAGGGGCGTCGGCTCCCGCACTGAATCCGTATCACGGTCTTCACCATAGGCGAGATTTTCGCCGGATTCAGTGCGGGTGAAGGGCAGGTCGGCCACGAGTCGGCCATTTATATCGTAGATAGCGATTTCGACCTGCCCTTGCGACCGTTCGGTCGCGCCGACGCCCCTACCGGAGATGGTTGTGGTCAACGGCTCCGCCGATTCGCTTCGGTAGATAGAAATTGTTACCGAAGAATTAAACGGATTCGGAAAGACGTGGAAACCTAATTCCGCCGGTTTTTCGGTTTCGGCGATAGCCATAGGTTCGGAGCGCCACACGACGGCGTCGTAGGCGATATGGTTGCCGCTGGAGCCGGTCGAATCGCCGAGATAGACGAAGCTCGAACCGGAAACGGTGAAGTTGAACCTCCCGAGGTGCGCCCACTCGTCGGAGTAAGCCGACTGGTCTATCGAGATAACAGTCTCTCCCGCGGAGTGTCCTATCCTGTATTCGACTTCAGCTTCTGATTCCCCGGACGGGATAAAGGTGTAAATATCATAATCGCCGTCAGCCGGTAAACCGGGAACCCATATTCCAGAGTTGACATCGGGACTCGATATGCTTGCTGTCCAGTAATAGGTTCCTTCGGTTCCGCCGGAGACTATGCGGCGCCATTTAATCGGGCCGCCCCATCGGAAACCGTCGGAGAAGAGCGACACGAGAGTATCTGGTGACGGCAGCGCGCCTCGGTCGGACCACCATATAGCGTCGAACCCGATTCTCTCGCCGGACACTCCGGTGCCGTCACCCAGATATACGCGACTGCCCTGGCCGGCTTCGCAGGAGAACGTCCCGAGGCTGACCCACTCGTCGAAATAATCGGCCTGCCGAATAACCGTTTCGGTAACGCCACGGTCGTGGTAAACCCGGTATTTAGCGCTCGCGACGGCGTTGCTATTAGGGATAAAGGTAAAGACCTCATAATTCCTGCGGTCGGGTAGAACGGGAGTCCATGTCGTATAGCAGGTGTCGTCGGTGGTATCGGTCGCGTTTGTGGAATATGTCCACCACATATGGGAATCGAAACCGATATCGGCGCCGTGCCAGAAAACCGGGTCGCCATATTTGACAAAGCCCGAGCTTAAGTCATCGACGATAGTGTCGGCCTCCGAGCCGCTTCTATGGACATAAATAAATCCGCGAACCTCCGGGTCGTGATGGCCGTTGTCGTAGCCCATCCAATCGTAGGTGACATCCGCGCCGTCGTAGCCGAGCCATGGGCTTGTGTTCGCGTTGCCGTAGGGGTCGTTCGAGATATAGCTGTGGTCGGGGTTGTAACCTTTGATGACGGTAATATGGCCATAGCTTCCGAGGAAAGTGGAGCTTGTTACAATGATGTATCCGGCATCGATTTCTGCGATAAGGTCGGTCCAGGTCGGGTCGTAGTCGATGCCGCTCGGGATTAATGTCTGTTCGAGCCACTGCCGCATCAGGTCCCACCAGGCACCGCCGGTCGGGGAAATGAAACCGTGCGCGCCCTGGCAGCTATCGACCGGAGATGGACACTCGCCCCAGCCGTCGTAAGTGTAACCGTTGAAGCTATAGAGATTCGGGATATACCAGCCGTGGGTGCTCGTGTGCGAATACGGCGAGGAGCAGGTGATATCGTGGTTCGGGAGAATCGAGTATTTTTTCTGCGCCATCATACAGCTCGTCGGGCCACACGACCAGTTGCCGGGAAACCAGTCGGGGGTGTCGTAAATCTGATGTATATACGGGCAGTAGAGATTGACCATCGGTTCTGCGGGCCTCGGTCTTTCGGGGATTTCGATATTAAAGGAGCTTCCGGGGACGATTACCCGGTCGCCGAAAATTTGCGTCCCATTAAAATCGGCAATATGTATATCTCCTGTGGAGAGGTCGACAAAGGCTATTTTTTCTGCTGATTGGGAAATCGCCGGATAGCCGATAAGGAGACTTGTGCCGGTGATTTTGCGTTCGGAATTGTCATTCAAGAGATAAAGCTCGGAGGACACGAGCGTTTTACCTTCGGTAACCGCGCGGGTTACTATAATGCCGTTTCTTACCGGAACCGGGCTCAAGCCTTCGCCGAGAGGGAACCAATAGCCGTCAGAATACATATAAACGCCGCTATTGGAGGATTCAGCGTAAATGGTGCTATCGCTGCATACGGGGTTCCACAGCGGTATCGGTAACGGATACGATTCGATAGAGCCCGTTTCGATTTCGAACGAGAAAACGCGGCCATTCGCATCCGACCATAAAATAGAATTGCCGAACGGTCTTATTCTATGTGGGATTCCGGGAATAAAAACGCGGTCGACGAGTTCTAAATCTATATCGAATATAAGAAGGTTCTCATCGACGGTGCAGGCGTAATAATCGCCGACGATTATGGCGGTTCCCGCCGATGGGGATGGTTCCGCGAGATATATTGCCTCACCGGTTTCGATATTATAAATCACCGGTCGCTGGCCTTCCGGTGTAATAGTTTTAGCAGAAACTCTACCGTGCGAAACAAAGGCGTTTTTTCCGCGGACGCCTTCGAGTTCTATCTCTTTTATCTCCCCCGATATAATATCAACAAGCCACAAGCCGTCGCCGGAGCGGGAGGTTGCAAGAAGCGTGGCGCCGTCGTCCGACCAGAATAATCTTCCGGCGCTACTCGTGCAACCGACCGGGTCGATAGAAACAATATCACCCGCAAAAACGGAGATGGAGAATACCAGTATCAGGCATATTTGCAATTGACCGGGCTTCATATCTTTATTATTATATGAAATATGGAATTAAAAAGCAAGCAAGACATTGAACTTAACGAATATTATTCGGGGGCTGAAAATCCGCGCGAAAGGAAGCCGAAACAGTTTCCACGGTGGGTTTTCTCGGTTATCGTTCCGGGGCTCGGCCAGATAACGATGGGTAAAAAAGGAAGCGGATGGGCTTTTCTTGTGAGTTCGCTTATTTCGATGGCTTCGGGTCTTTATCTTGTCGTTACAGGATATATTAATTATATAGATATGGTTTTAAACATCGATGCCAACACGGCAGTACCGGACCCGCGAGAGGTTATGCATATAACGGGGATATTGGTTTTTCTTGGGATTACGGTAATAATTTATATCGCTTCGATAATCCACGCGGTAGTTGTCGGGAGGAGCCCGCGTTCTATCGGCAATTGAGATTGTCTACTTTTGTATAAAAAGTCTTCAATCCGTATAGGACAGTTCGTGAACGCCCGTTTTGTAATTACAAAGAAATCAAGATGGTATGAGTTTATCAATCGGTTCCCCCTTTGTAATCGGGTCGAGCAAACCCATAATTATAAACTCGAGATTGCTGATTTTTGGCGAAAACAGGGAATTAACCTTTCATTGCGAGGGGCGTAGCGACGAAGCAATAGCGGAATACAACATTACCCTAACCCCTATTGCCTGCCTTCTCTCTTATCTTCTTCCACGTATCCCTCAGCGTTACCGTGCGGTTGAATACCAGCCGGTCCTTCGTCGAGTTTTTGTCCGCGCAGAAATAGCCTTTCCGCATAAACTGAAAAATATCCCCCGGTGAGCATTCGGCAAGCCCCGGCTCGACGAGGCAATTTGTCAGGATTTTCAAGGAGTTCGGGTTGAGATAATCGAGATGGCTTTTGCCCTTCCTCGTGTTCGATGGGTCGGCGACTGTGATAAGTTTCTCGTATAGCCGGATTTCCGCAGGGATTGCGTGCGCCGCCGAGACGAAGTGCAGCGTCCCTTTAATTGTGCCCTTTTCTGGGTTCCAGCCGCCGCGCGATTTCGGGTCGTATTCGCAATGCAGTTCGACAATTTCCCCGGCGGCGTCCTTCACGACATCGGTGCAGGTTACGTAATACGCGTGTTTTAACCTGACCTCGTTTCCGGGATACAGCCGGAAGAACTTCTTCGGCGGGTTTTCCATAAAGTCGTCGCGTTCGATATAAATCTCGCGTGAAAACGGTATTTTGCGTGTCCCCGCAGATTCGTCCTCTGGGTTATTCTCGGCGTCGAGCCATTCGACCTTGCCATCGGGATAATTATCGATAATTAGTTTTAGCGGGTTCAGCACCGCCATCACGCGCGGCGCGGTTTTGTTCAACCGGTCTCGGACGTAGTATTCCAGCAGGGCTATATCGACTAGATTATCAGCTTTCGATACACCGATATGTGCGCAGAAATCGCGGATAGCCTCGGGCGGATAGCCGCGCCTGCGCATCGCCGAGAGCGTCGGCATTCGTGGGTCGTCCCAGCCGTCGACAACTCCTGATTCGACAAGCCCAAGCAGCTTGCGCTTGCTCATTACCGTGTGGCTCAGGTTGAGTCGCGCGAATTCGATTTGTCGCGGGTGATAGACCTCGAGCGCCTCGAGGAACCAGTCGTAGAGCGGTCTATGGTCCTCGAACTCCAGTGTGCAAATCGAGTGCGTGATACCCTCGATGGAGTCCGACTGACCGTGTGTCCAGTCGTAGCTCGGGTAGATACACCATTTGTCCCCCGTGCGATGGTGCTCTGCGTGCAGGATTCGATACATCACCGGGTCGCGCAGATTGATATTCGGTGCGGCCATATCGATTTTCGCCCGAAGCGTTTTCGCGCCGTCGGGGAATTCACCCGCTTTCATCCGGCGGAACAAATCGAGGTTCTCCTCGACCGACCTATCGCGGAACGGGCTGTTCTTGCCCGGCTCGGTCAGCGTGCCTCGATATTCGCGCATCTCGTCGGCGGAGAGGTCGCAGACGTAGGCCAGTCCCTTTTCGATGAGCCGCTCGGCCCACTCGTAGAGTTGGTCGAAATAGTCCGACGCAAAAAACAACCGGTCCTCCCAGTCGGCGCCGAGCCAGCGGATATCCTCGATTATCGAATCGACGAACTCCTGCTCCTCCTTGCACGGGTTCGTGTCGTCGAAACGGAGATTGAATTTGCCACCGTAGTCCTGCGCGATACCGTAGCTCAGCAGAATCGCCTTGGCGTGGCCGATATGCAGATAGCCGTTCGGTTCCGGCGGGAACCGCGTGTGGACGCGCCCGTCGAATTTGCCTGTGCGGTTGTCCTCGTCGATTATCTCGCGGATAAAGTCTTTGTGTTCTGACATAGTCGTTGTTCGCAGTTCGTTGTTCGCGGAACAATATATATTA
>Ga0180301_10004518_pt1 | contig 10732 bp, 5 predicted proteins | sample GuaBasSediGuay16_FD_121797 | JGI IMG/M metagenome (GOLD analysis project Ga0180301, IMG submission 121797) | Subseafloor sediment microbial communities from Guaymas Basin, Gulf of California, Mexico - Guay16, Core 4569-2, 12-15 cm | ecosystem: Environmental > Aquatic > Marine > Hydrothermal... | reverse complement strand
TTAAACATGATTTCACCTTTGTCAACCGTACAAAAAGAACCATTTCAATCTGAAAATTTAAATTCCACAAGGGCCAGGATAATACGCCTATGAACAAAAGTCAATCACTTATACTGTTATCCCTCCCGCCTCCTCAAATCAACGCCCGAAGCGGGCGGCATATTAGTCGATAGGGAATAGTGAATAGGGGGTTGATTCGCTGCGCGGGCTGTCTGAACAGATTCCTCCGATTCGGTCGGAAGACACCGGCGCTAAAAAAGTGAGATTTTTTTGGAATTTGTCATTTCATAAAGCCCTATGTGTTAATAGATTACAAAACACACAAAAACAGTTTAAAAATTCCCGAAAAAAGTGCTTGACACCGACCAAAAATCGGGTATAATACGCGTCCAGATGTCAGAAGACGGCCTGCGACGAGCATAGTCGAGTCGAAGACAGATGGCAGAGAAAATATCAACAATCCATTATTCACGAAACCCGAACCCCGAGCGACAAGCGACGAAATATCCCCGCGACTTGTACTTCGTAGCGAGTTTCGCGAAGTAGTAAGCGGCTCCTCGGTTTTTCGCTCTCCACTTTACAGGGCTTTCTGTGAAAATGGCACGGAAAAAGGGTTGACAAGGCCTGCAGGCAGTGATAGTTTGAAAGTAAGTAGGCGAGCAAAAAAGGACTGCGCCTTTATTAGCTTTGAACCAGTTTTTTGGGAGAGACTAAAAATGCTGACTCGAACAATTCTTTTAGGCGTTGTGGCCCTTGCCTTTGCCGCAACAGTATGCGTTGGCCAGGTTCCCGAATCGGAGCCGGTAATTAAGACAACTGCGGAAACGGCTGAGGCAAAAGAGGTTACATTTCCTTATGTCGGCGAGTTGATGGGCAGCGACGTTAACATTCGTTCCGGGGCAGGGACGGCGTATTATCGCTGCGGCAAGCTCAGCGCCCCGGCTCGAGTTATAGTGGTTGGCGTCGAGCACAGTTGGCTGAAGATTCTTCCGCCGGCGGGCAGCTTCTCATGGATTTCCAAGAATTTTGTCGAACTGGACCCGGATAATCCCGGGATAGGAATTGTAACCGGCGACTCAGTACGTGTTTGGGCGGGGTCGGACTATGTCGAGCCGATGCGTTCACACAGTCTGCAGGCAAAACTCAATAAAGGCGACCAGGTCAAGCTCGCCGGTGAAGAGGCCGGCAAAGGTGATTACTACAAGATAGTTCCCCCTCCCGGCGCCCACTTGTGGGTGAGCGCCCAATACGTAAAGTACATTGGGCCGGTTCCAAAGCCTGAGCCGCCTAAACTGCCGCCGAGACCTGAGCCGGTCGTTGAGCCGGAGCCAAAGGTCGAAACCGTGGTTAAGCCGGCCCCTAAGCCTAAGCCCGCCAAACCTGCACCGCCGCCGGTTGTTAAGCCGAAAAAGCCTTCTGCAGAAACGATTAGACTCAAACAATGCTACAAGTTGGCCGAACAAATCAACGCTGAGCTGAAAAAACCAATCGCCAAACAAAATTACGGCCCAATCAAAAAGGCACTTAACGCAATCAAAGACGACCCCCAGGCGGGTAAGGCCAAGCTCTACGCCGAGTACCAGCTTGATCTTGTAGGGCGATTTGAGTTGGCACTGCAGGTTGATAACGAAATTAAAAATCAGGACGCCAAACTGAAAAATGCGAGGGAGCAGATTAAGAACCGTTACGCGGTGAAGGTCGAAAATCTGCCGGACCCCGGCAAATTCATAGCAATTGGTCATCTGCGGCCTTCCAAAATATACACTGCCGAGACCGGCGGGCAGCGTTATCTGATAGTCGATGAAACCGGTAAAATCACATGTTACGCAGCGCCGGCGGACAGCGCTTCAGGAATTGATATAGACAAATTCATAAATCGCAAAGTCGGCCTGCTCGGTCAAGCGGTAAAAGACCCGTACAACGCAGTTAGCCTTGTGAAGTTCACACAGATTGTTGACTTAGAGGGTTGAGGTTCTCAAGACCTGCGGCAAAACCGTAGGCTAAATATTTAGCCTTATCGGTCATGAGTTTATCGAAGGGCCTTTTACGTGGGGTTTTGGCCAACTCGTCGCGATGCGCCGCAGCGGGCAAATTCAAGTTTGAAAGACCACTACCGCCTGGTACCGAGAATGCCCAGCGGGTCCCGGAACAAGGGCAGGGTTTTGGTCTGAATGTCCGGCTTTTCGATATCCCCTCGGACCTCGACTTTAACTACCGCCGAGCCCAAACCCTTGGCGAGGGATTCAAGAAATGAGGGTTCGGAAGTAATCTTTTTCCCGGAGGCGGTCAAATCCAGAACAATCTCATTACTATCCAAATCGAGTCGGCCGCTACCAGCCAGGACCGTAGATTTGCCGGACATATAAACCTCCTCAAAGACGATTTCGCTCTCTTTAAGGTATGCAGCCACGGTCATATCACTGAATATGAAATCGGTAGGCTCAGCGAGTTGCAGAGCGGTAAGTACTTTGCCGAGCAAAGAACGTCTGGCCAATTCCATATCAGTGATGCTGGCGTTCAGTCGTCCTATGCTTGAGGCTTTTTGGCCTAATGTACCAACGGCAGTGAAGGCGCCGTCAGCCAAACCGCGAGTGTGCGTTTCAGAGCGCTGCTGTTCGCCTTTGGCGGCTGCGGCGAGAATACCGGCGATGTCAATGTCGTCAAAAACCAGGCTGAGGACATACGGCGTCAACTTGCCGGTGGGTTGTTTTAGTTCAAGATCGCCTATTACCTTTCCGTGGTAACAATCGGCCGTAAAGCCGTTGCTTATGAAGGATGTGTTTTTGCGGTTGTAGGTTATAGGCGCCCGCAGAGATCGGAGTAATTGATTTCTGACACTCAAAGTATCGGCATTGAGGTCTGCGCTTGCGGACCACAGGCCGTGGCCGAGTTTGTAGGAAAGGTCGGCGGTCAATACGGCGTCAAAGTCATCGAGAGTTTGCCGAGAAACAAAGCTGCACTGCTTAAATGTTAATTGGGCGCCGGCGAATTTCAGCCACCGCTGGTTATTGGTATCTGTGTCGAAAATCGCCTCGTCAATATCCAGGTCAACTGTCCCGGCAGGTGAAATAGCATGGTAAATACTTGCCGGATACTCAGGGAGAGCGCGGGCAAGTGCATCATTTAACGCGATATTGTGCGCATGAAGACTTATCCGGCCGCTGACCACTTCTGCGTGGCGGGCAATTAGCCAACCGTCTAAGGTAATTTGAGGAGTCGATTGTGGACCAGCGGCGGTTTGGGCGCCTGTTGCAGTTAAGTTTTGCAATAAGATGTTTTCGGGTGTTACCGTAATCGAGCCTGTAACATTTTCAATCGGGTATGGAAATGCTTCTAAGTTGATGCTTGTTCCCAAACACTCAATGACCACTCTGTAAGGAGCACAATCGGCGGTTCCGGCACCGGCACTTATATCGGAAGATATATTCACTTTGCCGGTCGGATTCAGCTTTGCAACCAACTCGGTGGCCTCCACGGGCAGAGCTTTGAGCCATTGCCCGTCAAGCTCAAGGCCCTTTGCTTCAACATTCAAACAATAGCCGGGCATAGGCTCTTCCTGGTCAGGGGGCCAAACCGCACCTTTAACTGCAACAGTACTGTCGCCACTTTTGCCGGTCATGCTCTTGAGTCTGACAAGGTCGGGAGTCAAAATCGCCTCAACGTTGACATCAGTTAAGGGCAGAGGGAACTTTTCATATATCAGAGAGGCGTTTTTAACCCTTGCAGTAGCGATATATTCGACCAGGCGCGTGCCTACTTCATTAGGGAAAACCTTAATCTCGACATCTGTCAGGGCGTTCAACTCAACAAAACTTTCATAAAATTCCCTTTGTTTTGCAGGGAGCGCGGCCTTTAGTGTTGAATCTATAGGTACATCATCGGCGTCTATTGTAATATTGTATCTGGGCCTTTCGGTTTCGGTCCCGGTGATTTGGCCGTTTAAGGTTATGCTGCGTCCGTCATACTGCGAAACGACATGGTCAAGTTCAAGTGTGCCGGGCTCAATATATACGTTTCCGGTGAGGTTCTTCAGCGGATAAGGGAAGTGTTGATAAACGGCCTGAGCATCAAGAAGGGCAACGACCAGTGCAGTTGTCCTTTCCCCGTCGGGCCGGCGAGCCAGTTTGTAATGAATCCGGGCAAGTCCGGTGGGAGCGAAGGTGAACCAAAGCCTCTTTTGTTCGGTATTGAGGGCCTTGTACAAATCGTCATCCAGCACCATGTTTGAGCTGGTAATTTGCACATCGTAACACCACTGCCGGTTGAATTTCTCAGCACGTCCGTTGATGACGAGGTCCACAGTACCATGCTTGCATTTTAGGTTGTTCAGGGTAACACTTTTTTCGGTAACATCCAACAAGCCGGTCATGTGATCCAGTCGATATGGGAATTTTCGGTCGAGGACCGAAATGTCCCGGCACGTAACGGTTCCGAGCCAGGTGCTTTTGTCTAACAGGCCAAACGTGCCTTTGGTTCTGACATCAATATCACCCCAGCCGTGAGGATCGTATTGGGTGAGGAATTTGCGCAGGCCGGGGGCAAGTTTTTCAAGGATTGGAGGGGTATAGACAAGGGCGTTAAGCGTCGGCTTAGAAGTAAGCAGCAGGTCTTTGAAATGTATCTGGATATCATATTCGGCCCCGGGGGCCAAATCCGTAACGGTCCCGGCCAGAGCGAGTTGAGTTCTGCTGTCGAGGGCACATTTGAGCCGATTGATTGAAATCTGTTTCGGGTCGTAGCTGAGGTCCAGTACGAGGTTGTTTATCGCCCAGCGATTGCCGAGTACGGGCAAATTGGTCGGTGGTATGCGCCCACTCAGGATAACTTTACCGTGGGCGCCGCTTTCCCAGATGCCACGCACGAAATAGTATTGATCGGTAGTGTTGTCCTTTGATTCAAAATAGAAGCTGTATGTCCGGCCGGCAACTCGCGCCGGCTTTAGCTCACCATCAACCTCGATGACGGCGATGTCGCTAACCTGGTCGTGCTCAACTTTGGTAAGTTTCAGTATTCCATTTTTTACCTGGATGTGAGGCAACAGGCATTCGGCTTTGGCGGATTTCCTGATGTTGAGCGAGGCGATGTTCCATTGCATGGTTTGGGTATTGTATTGTGCGTTGACGATGTAATCTCTTAAGATAATTTTCTTAATTTGGGGCTTCAATCTGAGAATACTCGCCAATGAAAACCGGACGTCCACCTTATTGGCTCTCAGGACTTTGCTTTCGTAAGATTGTATCACCGGCTCGCCAATTACGAGGTAGTTCATCCTTACAAAGCCTGTGCTTTTGAAATCAATGGACTTTATCTCGACGGCCAGCCCGGTCAACTGCTCTATCCGGCGTCTTGCGATTGGCGCCAGCAGTTTATTCCCGGCAAGCGTGTAAAGGGCCCAACAAACAATGCAAACAATCAAGACGACCACAAGTCGCCAGAGGAACCCGATTCTTATGTGTAAGTTTGGGACAGTCACCTATTTATCCTTATTTTCCAACCAAAATCCGACAAAAATCGGTGCCTGTCCCCAACTACTTCAGTTAATTGCCTTATCGGCAATGTCTCGACGATAATAAGCCCCATCGAAGTTGATAGTGCCCGTTGCTTGATAAGCTCTTTCCTTTGCGTCGGCAATAGTATCACCGAGGGCGGTTACACCGAGCACTCGTCCGCCTGCGGTAACGATATCGCCGTCTTTGTCGGCTGTTCCTGCGTGAAAGACGACAACGTCTTTGAGTCGGTCGGCCTGAGCGAGACCGGATATTTTTTTGCCCTTTTCATAATCGCCTGGGTATCCGCCTGAGGCCATGACGACACAAACGGCCGGCCTCGGGTCCCACTCAAGAGCGACCTGTTCCAGGCAACCGTCACAGACTGCGAGCATCACCTCGAGAAGATTGCTCTTTAATCGCATCAGTATCGGCTGGGTTTCGGGGTCGCCGAATCTGACGTTAAATTCAAGCACCCTCGGACCGCCCTGGGTGAGCATAATGCCCGCATATAAAACTCCTTTATACGGGGTATCATTACGATTCATTCCGTCAACGGTGGGCACCAGGACTTCCTTGACAATCTGGTCCATAAGCTGCTCGGTCACAACCGGAGCGGGACTGTATGCACCCATACCTCCGGTATTTGGTCCGGTATCGCCGTCGCCGACAGGCTTATGGTCCTGTGAGCTTTCTAAGACGTAAATACTTTTGCCGTCAACAAATGCCAATATGGATGCCTCCTGTCCAAGCAGCTTATCTTCAACAATAATCTTGGCACCGGCGGCACCGAATATGTGATTGCGCATAATCTTCTCAGCGGCAAGGATTCCGTCAGCCGGGTCGTTACAGACAAAGACCCCCTTTCCCTTGGCCAGCCCGGCAGCCTTAACAACTACGGCCTCATCTCTGCTGGCTATATATGCCTTGGCATCTGAGAAATCGTCGAATATCCTGCTCTCGGCCGTGGGGATGGCATTGGCCCGCATTATTTTCTTTGCAAAGGTTTTGTCGGCCTCGAGCCGGGCAGCCCCTTTGCCGGGTCCAAAGGCCTTTATTCCGGCTTCAGTGAATGCATCAACCGCACCTGCTGCGAGGGGGTCTTCGGGACCAATCACTGCAAGACCAATATTCTCGGTTTTTGCAAAATCCACAAGGCCGGCAATATCGTTTGAGCCGATATCGACATTCGTGCCGCACATAGCGGTTCCGGGATTTCCGGGAGCGATGTAGAGCTGGCCGGTCATCGACTGAGCCAACTTCCAGGCAATGGCATGTTCACGTCCACCGCTGCCAACTAATAGTACATTCATATTCAGGACCTCAAAATTATCTCTTATTTTCGATTCAAACTATGGGCAAATTTACCATAAGGGACTGTTTTTCTCAAGTTTTGTTTGAATTTGGCAAAACTTCAAAAAAACACGGCCTATAGTCCTATAACCGGCCTTTCACAAAAGTCGAGTAACCAATCAACCGACATAGCCAGTGGCCGACTGTATTTACGCGAGTCATTGAAATACCCGGATAGAAAAGGGTAGATTTTTAAGGCTGTTTTAGGTATAATAGTATATTGAGGAGCACCTTCTACAATGAGGAAAAGGGTGACAAGGCTTTGTTTAATATTGATAGTTATCCTGGGCAGTTCTGTTGTCCGTGGAGAGGATTTGTGTGTACCCAGCCAATACCCTTCTATCCAGTCGGCGATTGATGATGCTGAAAACGGCGATGTGGTCATCGTAGATCCAAATACATATTACGAAAACATCAACTTCTCAGGCAAGGCAATTACCGTACGTTCGGCTGACCCAAACAATCCAAATATAGTCTCAGTGACAATTATCGACGGTAGTTTGCCGGCTGACCCAAACTACGCCTCTGTGGTAACGTTCAACTCCGGTGAAGGCAACGATTCGGTTCTTGAGGGCTTTACCATAACCGGCGGTACCGGCTCGTGGATACCGGTATCCTGGGAATTTCAGGGATTGCTTTGGAATCGCTGTGGAGGTGGCGTGGTTTGCTATAACATGTCCCAGCCAACAATTAGTAAGAACGTTTTTATCGGCAATATGGCAGGTCAGGGTGGAGGCGTTTACATCTACGGTGCCCCGGTTAATCCCGACGACCCCAGCAATCCTCCGGTCCATATAAGCCCGATAATCATCGGTAATGTATTTGAGGACAATTCCGCGATTGTGGAACATGGTTTTACCCCTCCCGACAGCAGTTATCCCCAGGATGACCATGGCGATGGCGGCGCAATCGTAGCTTTTCAGGGCTGCGACCCCATCGTTACCGATAACCTCATGCAAAACAACCACGCTGATTACTATGGCGGTGCGATTCACTTCAGGCAGTGGTCTAATGGACTCATTGAAAATAACCACATAATCAGCAACGATTCGGCGCTCGGAGCAGGTGTTCATATTACGTACATGTCAGAGCCCACTGTCAGAGACAATCTCATACAGGCCAACATCGCAGGCAACTTTGGTGGCGGCGGAGTTTACGTTTATTATCTGTCCAATCCTCTTATCGAACGAAATTTTATCACCGAAAACGAATCCGGCAATGGGGCAGGTATAGGTATTTTCCACTCCAGCAATCCGACCATCCGCAACAACTTGATTATCAATAATGTCGAAGGGGCCGGCATAAGGGTCAAAGGCGGCTCAACACCAACGATTATCGGTAATACCATCGCCGGAAATGAAGGTTCGGCCGCTTACGGAGGCGGCATAGAGTGCATCACAGACTCTGCCCCCGTTATCGAGAACAACATTATCGTGTCCGATGCATCTTATGGCATATATGCTTCAGTTGTCCCCCCTGTGGTGAAGTACAACAATGTATGGGACCATAGCGCTGGTAATTACTGTCCTCTTATCGGTGAGCAGACGGGGATAAACGGCAACATCAGCGCCGACCCTCAATTTGCAGGTGTCCAGGACTACCATTTACAGCTTAGTTCGGCTTGTATAAATGCCGGCGACCCAAATTATCTTCCGGAGCCGGGCGAGACCGACTATTATGGGGAACAGCGTCTTTTGGGCCAATGCGTGGATATTGGGGCCAATGAGGCTTGGCCGGTCTGGAACATCACCAGTGGCAGCCGGTATGATAACATTCAGCAGGCAATTAACGATGCAAATGATGGCGACGTTGTGGTTCTGGCGCGCGGACGATATACAGGTCAGGGCAACAGAGATATCGATTTCGGCGGAAAACCCGTTACTCTTCGCAGCACAGACCCTGAGGATTTTGACATCGTAGCGGCAACAATAATCGATTCCCAGGGCGCCACTGGAAACGCACATCGTGGATTTTATTTTCACAGCGGAGAAGATGCCAATTCTGTTGTCAGCGGCCTTACAATTACCGGCGGCGGCGGCGCCTACCAGGGCGGCGGAATCAACTGTATTTTCAACAGCAGTCCGACAATAACAAACTGTATTATCACAAACAATTTAACAATAGACCACGGCGGCGGAATACATTGCGGCTACGGAAGCAGCCCCACAATCACAAATTGTATTATCAGCTCAAACAGTTTTAATACCTATGGTTACGGCGGCGGGATATACTGTCGCCGTGGAAGTAGCCCGACAATTACAAACTGTATAATTACTAACAATTCAGCCATCGGCAATTCGCCTCCCGGTCACGGACACCACGGGGGCGGGATATGTTGTTGGGGCGACAGCGAGGACACACCCAGCAACCCAATAATAACGAACTGCATCATCAGCGGTAACTCGGCAGAACACCGCGGGGGTGGGCTGTATGCTTACTGGTCCAGCCCGATTGCTGTCAATTGTACAATCGTTGGCAATACGGCCTACGAAGGCGGCGGTATTGGTTCGTTCAGAGAGGCCAATCCCACGGCGGTCAATTGTATTGTCCGCGATAATACCGCCGTATTCGGCAACCAGTTGGCCCTGATTAACACCCTGCGTCTCTGGCCGTGGGAGGAGATTACAGAGATGACAATCTCATATAGTAATATCGAGGGCGGCCTGGGCGATGTATGTGTGGATGATAATATGGTCATCAACTGGGGGCAGGGCAATATCGATGCCGAACCAAATTTTGTTGACCCCGGCTATTGGGATGATGCGGGTACGAGCACCGACCCCAACGATGACTTTTTTGTAGTTGGCAATTATCATCTGCTGCCTGTCTCGCCTTGCATTGATGCAGGTGACAACGCTTCGGTCCCGCTCGTATCGATTGTCGATATAGACGATGAGCCGCGAATATTCAACGACACAGTTGATATGGGGGCTGATGAGTTCGTAACAAATCCGGCGGATTTTAACATCGATGGAATAGTTGGCTTCAACGACCTTGTAGTATTGGCCGTTGAGTGGCTCGACAGCGGCGCGGAACTTCAGAGCGACCTCGTAGATGACGATTTTGTTGACCTGGCCGATTATACTACGTTCGCCGAGCAGTGGTTACACCTGGCGGCATGGTACGAATAATCGCCCACCCCGCAAACAGATACCGTCTTGACAATTGCCAACCTGGCAGTATGATTAAAATATCGGATATAACGATGCCGTCAAATAACAAAAAAGGGGTAATGATAATGAAAATTATACGAATGTTAACAGTGCTGCTGGCCGTTTTGTTGGGCCTTGTTAGTCTTACAGGGTGTCAGGAAGAAACGAAATTGGGGAATGATAAACGGGCCAGGCTGATATTCGATGAAAACCTCAAGTTGAAAAAGCAAGTCCAACTGTTGGATACGCAAATTCAGGAGCAGAAAGATTTGCTTGCGGCATGCGAAAAAGAAAAAGCCGAAATACAAAAATATATGGAGGACTTCACTCGGGAACAGTTAAACGACCCTGTGCTGATGAAAATAATCGACGAAACCAGCAAGCAACTGGAAGACCTGGCCCTTGAAAACGAGCAGCTTAAGGGCAGAATCAAGGAACTTGAAGCCAAACTCGCCCAGAACTCCAATCAGCAGAATTCACCGTAGCTTCTGCATCTTCGTCCTATAACGCTTTTTCTCAAAAGTGCTGCCTTTTCTTAGACGATATGGAAGGTGGTAGCAATACGGACATAAAGTTTGTAGGACCGATAATGAAAAAAGCGTTTTCATTAGTAGAGTTGTTGATAGTCGTTGCGATTTTGGGCATTCTTGCGGCAATAGTTGTTCCGGAATTTCAGACTTACACCCAACAAGCCAAAGAGGCCGCTGCTAAGGATAACCTGCGGATATTACGAAACGCAAT
>Ga0180301_10004517_pt1 | contig 10734 bp, 8 predicted proteins | sample GuaBasSediGuay16_FD_121797 | JGI IMG/M metagenome (GOLD analysis project Ga0180301, IMG submission 121797) | Subseafloor sediment microbial communities from Guaymas Basin, Gulf of California, Mexico - Guay16, Core 4569-2, 12-15 cm | ecosystem: Environmental > Aquatic > Marine > Hydrothermal... | reverse complement strand
CAGGAACTCGTCTTTTATGAGGATTTAACGGCACGAGAAAACCTCATTTTCTTTGGGCAAATGCATGGATTTCCAAAAAATCAACTAAAAGAGGAAGCCGATCGAATTCTAAAGAAACTTGGATTCGCAGATCATAAAGGAAAAACCAAAAATTTCTCGGGTGGCATGAAGCGCCGGCTAAATATCGGAATTAATCTAATAATAAATCCACAAATATTATTCCTAGATGAACCAACTGCTGGCTTAGACCCTCAAGCGCGCCATGTTATATGGGATTATATCCGAGAGATAAAACAAGAAGGACGAACGATTGTTCTCACTACACATGATATGCAGGAGGCTGACATTCTATCTGATCGCGTGATTATCATTGATAACGGGAAAATCATCGCCGAGGGAACCCCAGATGCGTTGAAGGATCGGTATAGTGAGAAAAATATTGTCGAAATTGAGTTCAAAAATGCTCCTAAAATTTCGGAGATTAAGGAAAAACTGAAAGATCTTGAATTCATCAAAGATATTCTCGTACAAGGAAAGACCGTTTCCATCTTTTTTAATGGCGGAATTATCAATTTTACAACAATTTTAAATCGAGGCATTATCACCGATGTGAGTGAGCTAGAATCAATGCATCTTCGACAGAATACACTTGAGGATGTGTTTTTAAGATTAACAGGACGGAGGTTACACGATTGATTAAGACTGCCTTTGAACAAATTATGGCTATTACCATAAAAAATTTGAAAATTAAACTTCGGAATTATCAGACATATTTCTATTCCATAGGATTTCCCATATTATTCACTGTCTTGTTTTATTTCATGTTCGGAATGGAAGATGCATACGGCGGCTATAAGGTTTTTGACTATGCAATCGCTGGGATGTTCATCTACGCAGCATCATTTGGGACAATTAACGCGGCAACCAGTCTTACTCGAGAGAAAGAAACTGGGACCTTACTACGCCTCGACACAACTCCTGTTGGTCGGTCTAAAATTTTTATCGGTACCCTTCTATCCGAAGCTTTCTTTCTATTCATTCAATTAATAATCATGTTCCTACTTGGATACGTTGCGTTAGGTCTAAGATGGTACAATAATAACTTTAGTTTGCTCATTATAGGCTTTCTAATTATGCTATTCTTTGGTTTATCTACTTTAGGCATTGGTATTATTATTTCAGCATTTGCCAAAACATCAGATTCTGCCTTAGGTCTTGCAATGATGTATGCAATGCCGACAGTCTTTCTGAGTGGGGCATTAATTCCCTTTAATAATCCAATCATCTATTGCTTCCCTCCGTTCTATGCCTATATGCTTTACCAGCAGATTGTCCTCCTCGGAGACAATTTCTGGACAGCTACTCTACGATTCTATGATATGTCTCCAGATCCAAATGGAATCCCCCTCTGGAGTGCTTTTCTAATTCTCCTCAGCTTTTTAATTGTCACATTAGTTCTTGGAATCAAATTTTTCCAAAGAAAGACATTGACATAACGTTCAACGCTGAATAATCAATTATTTTTTTTATTCTATTAAATTTCGCCGATATTCATCCATATAGACAACTTTTCCTTCTACACGAGACTTTTCAGCAGCAAACGCCATTATATGGCTTTCTAAAGAAGCCCTGGCACTTGTTAAGGGGTTGGAAATATTTTTCCGAAGCAAATTAACGAATGCATCCATCAATTTCCAATCGCCTCCTCCATGCCCAATGGATTCATGCTCAAAAAGTCTTGCACTATAGATTTTTTCCTTTTTTCCAGTCAATTTATCATAGAAATAAAGGACTTCACCAGAATGCAGAAAATCGCCAATAAGAGTTCCTTTTGAGCCATCTACTCGGATGCTACGTCCTTCAAAAGCTGAATGCCCATGAACGGTTAAACTTGCGGTTACACCATTTTCAAATTCTATGGACGTCACCATATGATCGGGTTGATTATTATCACAGTAATATACACAGCGCCCCCAGGGTCCTTCTCTAAGTGCCTTCATCTTACCTTCGTAGGTTAAATCGTCTGTAATCACCGATACGGGCCACTCACGCCAATCCACCACCTGCTTCAACATAGGAATCAGATAACTAAAGGCTTTAAAAATCCGTTTGTGGTGAATCGCCAAATTAGAGAAAAATCGAATAAGACGCACATCTGAATCTGCGCCTATCCGAAGAAGAGGAATCACATCTATATACAAAAAAGGCGCATAATAGATGCAGGTTTCTGCATACGGACAGCCATCTAAGCAGCGCTTAGGCGCATCAGGAGGCGCATTTTCCGCCCGATAATGTGATAAACTCCCAAATGCATTAATTTTCTTGGGCAAAACCCCCACCATCCAATACAGCAAGTCCAAATCATGGCAGCATTTCGCAAGGATTAATGGAGAGGACTCATCTGAATTTCGCCAAAGGCCCCGAACGTAACTATGCGCAAAATGCCAATAACTGACATTTTCCTTACATTCAATGTTTATCAGTTCTCCAATTTTCCCGCTGTGAATTACGTTATATACGGTTGCATAGAAATCAGTATAACGCAAGACATGACAAATTTGTAAATGTTTCCCTGTTTCCTCTGATTTCTTCACTAATTGAACACATTCCTCTAATTTATTGGACATTGGCTTTTCTAAGAGGACATCATATCCTCGTTCCATGGCGAGGAGTGCTGGCTGTGTATGCATATCATCTTGGGTCGTTATAATTGCTGCATCGGCAAATTTCGGACGCGCGAGAATGTCTTCCCATGTTTTGTAACAAGCATCGGCTGGAAGATTGTGAATTTTTGCAAATTGCTCACGCCTTGCCCGAATAGGTTCCGCAACTCCAACAATCCTAATTCGATCACTATGTTTTACTGCATAACTCCCGTACGCATCACGCCCTCGACTTCCAGCGCCAATCACAATCGCGGTTAAAGGTTTTTCCATTTTTCACCACCTGCATTATTATACACATGCCTAAATAACTTAAATGTGGATCGATCTTTAATAAATAATAAATAAGTTTAAACTCGCATAGGATTTTATGTGAAGTTGATATTATGCCTGTCTCGATTGTTCGCTCAACTATCAAGGAAGTCGAAGAAAAAGTAAAGGAAGCTTTAGATCTTATTAATTACACACCACAGAAAGAGAAAATCTTTCTAAAACCGAATATTGTCGATGCTGCCAATCCTAAATTAGGCGTTACCACGCATCCGAAAGTGGTTGAAGCACTGCTAAAATACTTCCAAGGATTGGGAAAGGAAGTAACAATTGGTGAAGGGACTGGTTTTTTTAGTACTGATGAAAAATTTAGAAAATTGATAAAGGAATCCGGGTATGAGCGGCTGGAGAAAAAATATGGGATTGAAATCGTGAATTTAGAGAAAACTGAACGCGTGAAAAAGCCTTGGAAATATGGTGAAATCGCTCTACCAAAATTACTAGAAACCCATGAATATGTAAATGTTCCCACAATGAAAACCCACATACAATGTACGGTGACTTTGGCGTCTAAAAACCAAAAAGGGCTCCTAAAGGTGGCGGATAAAAAACGATTTCACCAAGTCGATTTAAATGGTATGATTCGTGAATTGGCGAGGATCGCAGTGCCGAGTTTGGTAGTAATGGATGGAATTTTTTGCTGTGAAGCAACGGGGCCTGCAGTTGTCGGTTCAAAACCAAAACGAATGGATCTTATAATTGCTGGTACCGATATTATCGAAATTGATAATGTTTGTGCGCGGATTATGGGATTTGATCCCGCAAAAATTCCACATATTCCCGAAAAGAAAGAAATTGATATCCGAGGACTCAGCGTCGCTGAAGTTCAATCCCCTTTCGAACCTCCCAAACCCTATCTTCAACTCAAGAATATCTATGCGTATTCTGATGATAAAGCCTGCACGAGCTGCTCGATTAATCTCTCCAGAGCCGCCCAAAAAATATTCTTTACTCCTGAACTTCGCGATGCCTTAGATAAAAAAGGAAAAATAGATTTATTGCTAGGAACATGTCCCGTTCCTAAAGATCCAAGTGAGACGATTATCTGTTTCGGAAAATGCGCAAAAAAAACCGCTGAAGAATATAATATCCCCCTAATTGATGGATGTCCTCCATCGTACCGCGATTTTATTAACTACCTCTTCGATAATTACTATGAACGGCAATCATCTAGCAATTAACTTTAAAAAACTCTTACTCAGGAGAAAAAAGGAATTGGAAGTAATTTTTTTCTTCTACTCATTTATTGTAATATAAATTAATGGCACACCCGTATTCCAATCATTTCCCTTTTCCCAAGACCAATCTTTTCCCTTAAGCTTCTCATGATCACTGAATTGTTCTTTTAAATATTTCTCGTAAACTTTGAGCACTTCTTCCTCTGGTATCCCAAGGATTTCTGCCATATTATATTTTAATTCGCCAAGCTGTTCTTCGGTTCCTTTAATTTTAACCGGCATAGTGGTTAATTTTTCTCCAATGAAAATCGTAATACATGGTTCAAATTTCCCTGGAACCATGTCCCAATACCAGTACCAAGTTTTTCCTCTTAGTTTTTTATGGTCACTCACTTCATCTCGGAGAATTTTATCTATATACTTATAGATTTCAATATCACTTTTGCCCTCGGTCTTAGAATCATCATATTTAATTTTTTCTATTTTCTTTTTCTTCTCTCCTTCTTCTAAATAAACCTTAAGCTTCATCTTGTTCTCCTCTTGCCTTAATTTGAAAACTGGTATGATCTCTTCCTAAACATTGTTATATAAACTTATTGACTTCTTATACGATTTAGGATTATTAAAAAACTAAAAAAAAGAGGAGATGGAAGGAAATTAGTAGGTTTAATCCGTTTCGAAAATGATTGAAGCAATATAATGCCCATTTAAGCCACCAAGTCCACCAAGAAGCCCGCCTAAAATCAATGATAGAAGTACTACGACAAATCCCATACCTGTCAGACCAAAAAGACCTGCTAGGACATCTGCGAATTCCCAAATAGGTCCAATAATCCAGTAAATGAGGAAATAGATGAGCCATGCTATGATTACGCCGAGAAATCCTACAAGGAATCCTTTTCCTGCCTTTTTTATGAGAAAGCCCCCTAAGAATCCTGCACCGACCATCAAGATCCAAGCATAGGTCCAAACCATTCCCAGAAATTGAAGCAATCCTGCTGCAAGAATAGTTATAAGAAGTCCTTTAAGAAAAGATTGTTCTTCTTTAAAAAATTCTCCGATACCCATCATCTCACCCCTTTACAAATGTCCATGTCGCCTCCACTATCGGAATTGTAGAGCGATACACATTATGATATTGGTTTGCTACGTAGAGATAAAAGAGGTCCCAGTAGTGACTTGAAACAGGATTGCTATTTTCACCACCTGGATAGATTAGATACGATCTATCGGAGGTTGAAGCGTCACCTAAATCAATTACTAATCTCATGCTAGGACCACCTGTTTCCCACTGATTGTTTAAAGTGCCTGAACGTCCATCAATTGGAATTCGCGGACTGCTGAGGGCTTCCATTCCCATTAAGTGTTCCACGTAAATCTGGTGATGGTTTCCCCAAACCCAATTTTCTATAGAACCATAATTTGCTTGCAAGTAAGCAACTGTTTCATTAAAGCTCTTTAACATGGTATAATTCCGCCCTTCTATAGTTCCAGCCGTTGAATTATCATCGAACCATCTCGAATCAGGTTGAAATTTGGTTAAATTTTCTAGAATTCCAACAGGAGGTAAACGCAATCCAGATGCCCCCCATGCACTGAACTCATCCCACGTATCTTGTTCAAATGTTCGGATCCATTGGTCATAAATTGTAGGTGCAATCCAGCTCTTATTAAAAAGATATCTCTGGTCTGATTGGTTCCATTTGAATAATTCATTCATTGCATCAGCTACCAGCGGGTCATATGTTTTTCCTTGCACATTCACCGAATAATTCCAAACATCAAGAAGAATTGGAAGGAATTGGCTTGCTGAAAAATCGTAAATGTCTAATTGAAATGTCTTGAAATCATCAATCGTAAATTTCGCTTTTGATTGCAATAAGGAATTAATCCGTCTGGCGCGATATCCCCTGTCAAAGGTATTTTCTCCGATGTAATATGGATAACTGCCATTAATTGATGGCTGGTTCGCTGATGAGACCCAACATCTGCTAGGATTTATTTCTCTTGGCAATTCATTAAATGGAATAAATCCTGCCCATTCCTCACCTACTCCCGTACCATTCTGAATCACATTTCCCTTTAATCTCCCATTAGCAACTCCAGTAACACCTTGCTTCCGAATTGGAAAAGGACCTGTAACCGTCATTGCAATCGTTCCTGAATCATCTGCGTATACCACGTTCTGCATTGCCCCAAAATAGCGAAGTCCTTCATTAAATTCTGCAAAATTCGTTGCCTTATTCATCTTATAAAGAGCAACCATTTCATTACTGAAATTGCCATTTAAATCGACATTGGTACCCGTCCATTTTAGGGATATATTGCAAGCTGGAAATCCTTTTTTCGTTAAGTTTACCACCAAATCATGGTCTGTAATTAAAGGTCCATGAATTGTTTCTCGAACCGTAAAGGTAACGCTTGGTCCGCCTTTTACCTGAATAACCTCTTCATAGGTCTTAAGAGGATGCCAACTGCCATTAAAATAATAATGTGTGCCATTTAGCATTTCTTCATAGAAATCAACATGTGAATCTCCTCCCACATTGGTTAATGACCAGGCAATATGGTCGTTATGCCCGATTAGAATAACTGGGGCTGCTGGAAAAGTCACCCCCGTGCAGTTGTATCCTTCATCACTCACCATATGCACTTCGTACCATAACGATGGTTGTTGAAATCCTAAATGAGGATCGCCTGCTAACAATGGATTACCTGAAACTGATTTTGAGCCATTTACAGCCCAATTATTACTGCCCAAATCTGCCCGAAGGTCCCCTAATATGTGTATACGGGTCTCTTCCAAAGCTTTTATTGCCTTGATTGTGCTTACCAATACATTTTCTTCTTGTAGAGTTGTGTATTCTTGGATAATGGGTTCTTGGAAGGGTTCCATCCCTAACGTATAATTTGGATATAATTCTTTGAAGACGGCAGGCGGTAACTTCTCTTGAAGCAAGGTAAAGTCCAAATCGGCAAGATTTCCGCTTAAGTCCCATGATTGAAGATACTTAAAGACAATGGTGTCAAAGGGTGACCAGGGCTCAGGCATTGTTCCCAACAATTTATATTCAAGTGGTATTTTCACGGGTGAGAGGGTACTAATGTATTTATTTACGCCATCTGCATATGCCTGAAGTAAATTGTACATATCTGTCTGATTCTCTCGCATGTATTCCACTACCTCTTGTGCTGCCCTGTGAAATCCTAGGATTCGGAAATATTTATCGGTATTAATCCAGCTTTCTCCAAGGAGCTCCGCCATTCTGCCAGCAGGTACCCTTCGAAAGATATCCATCTCGAAAAATCTATTCGAGGCATGTAAATATCCGAGTGCAAAGAATAGATCATGGTCCGTGGTCGCAAAAATATGGGGGACGCCATACTCATCAAAATATACTGTTACTGTTCCATTTAAACAGGCATCTTTAATCGTCATATCATGGTACTCTGCATTATTGGGAACCGTCCAAATACCGAATGGGTTCAAAAAGTTCCCTAACGCTGGAAGAACCCCAAAACTAATCGTAAGTATCACTATAAACCCGACCGTTCCCGTTGCTACTATTATTTCTTTGATAATAGTTCCTTTCATTGCAACACCTTCTTTTTTATCATTTTCTATTCTTTCGAATAGTCATTCATAACTGACTAGAAGATTAATATAAAATCTTGGAGATATAGATTATTGAATACAGGGACTATCCTCAATGCGCATAAAACTAGAAGTGAGAGAATGGTAAAGGTAGAGTTTTTTACTTCTCCTTTCTGAGGAAGCTGTAGATTTCAAGAAGCAATGATCAAGCAGGCGCAGGATAAGATAAAAATCGATGGAATTGAGTGGATTACACGAAATGTTATGGAACCTGAAGCAAGAAAAATAGCCATTTCTTATAAAATCCAGTTTGTACCAACGACTATCATCAACGGCGAAACCAAACTTGTCGGTGTTACCACGGTCGAACGTCTAGAAGAAGAAATCTTAAAGTTCAAGTAGGAGCTGGATGAATCCCTCATGGAAATTTCCGCGAGAATAGATGGGGGATGACAGCAAGGCAGCCCCTTTGCAAGTATTATCCGAAAAGTTTTTTATTTTCAAGAAGAATAACTTGTTAATTAGCTTTAAAAATAGATGAAGAGTTATGGGCTGGCTACGTAGAATATTATGGATAAGTGGTAGTATAGTTCTTATAACCACTTTCTTGACCTTAATCTCGCAAGTCTATTGGGAAGGTTTGGGATGGAGCGGGATTCAGCTTAACACGTATATCTTTTGGTTCATTTTTGGGGGGATCTTGATTGGAAGTATGTTCATCCATGACCTTATTTCTTACCTTCTTCTTCGATCACATGTTCATCAATTGATGGATGAAACCGAGCAAATTACCGCGGAAGAAGTCGCGAAAACCCTCAACGAACCTTTATGGAGAGTGCGCCCCATATTCCGGAAAAGAGATGAACCTGGCATCCTTATTGTTCAATCCGGAAAATATATGCATTTCAACGAGGTGTTTCAACAAAAGTTTCTGGCACAATATTCAAAGGGACAAACTATCGGAGAGATTGCCCATCATTTTAACCTCTCAAAAAATGAAGTTAATCTGATTATTGAAGAGTTGGATTATAAAGGAGTCCTTCCTGAAGTTGAAATACCTAAAGAACGTCCAAAACAAGAACAAACCACAAAGGGTCTTCGAAAAACAGTTCGCCTCCGAAAAAAACGAAAACCATCGCGCCGAAAATGATCTTGCCCCTCTTTATTCTTTTCAATCTTTTCTCTAAAAGAATTATATACAAATGATTCTTTAACTTTAATAAGAATGAACACATGTCTTGAAGTGAATTTTGGTGGTAAAAAGAAAGAGTGTGGTCTTTCTCATAGGGTTTTTGTTTCTCTTTCTCATAGCTAATTTACAATCTTATCATTTCACTCTTATACACCAAAAACTCTCTGATAATATCCCACAAATAAAATCGACCGCTAAATATACCTATATTGCATATATTTGTGGTGATAATAACCTCGAGTATTATTCGAAACAAGATGTTAATGAGATGGAAACTGGATTCAATGATAGTGTCACTGATGTGAATGTTCTTGTGCTTTTAGATCTGTTGAACGGTGGGACAACGGCTTACTACATTTCACATGACGATCAGCCCAGTACTATTACCTCAACGATTTTAACAGTAGATGGATTAAGCTCTGAAGAAAATATGGGTGATCCAAATACGTTGATAAAATTTGTAAATTGGTGTATGACCTATTATCCTGCGGAGCATTATGTGTTAGATCTGTGGGATCATGGCTCTGGATGGGCGATTTGTTTCGATGAAACATCTGATGATGATGCCCTTACGATGGCAGAACTCCGAACCGCTCTTGCCGCTATAAATGCCACCACTAACAACACTATAGATATTCTGGCAATGGATGCCTGCCTTATGGGAACCCTGGAGGTGGCTTATGAAATAAGAAACTATGCTTCAATACTTGTCGCTTCAGAAGATGCCATTCTGGCAGCAGGATTCCCTTATGATGATATAATTGACTATTTATGTGATAATCCTTCCCAGAACATCACTCAATTTGCCAGTACTATTATCGATCTATTCTATAATAGTATGACTTTCTGGTCCTGTACTCTTTCAGCCATTAATTTAACGTTAGTTAATGATTTCCTATTCCCTCACTTCTCATCCTTTGCCCAAAACCTTTACAGCTACCTTGATCAAGGAATAAAACATGAACTTTATACCGCCCGAGGCGCCTCACAAGAATTTTACTACCCCGAATTCATCGATTTATATGACTTTGCAGCTGAAACGAAAAAGCAAGCATCTAATTTTACAATTCGGCAATTAGCACAAGCTTTGATGGACAATATTACCGTTACGATTATCAATGAAAAACATCGGAGCAATCCCGATGCGCATGGGTTGAGTATTTATTATCCTGAAGTTCAAGCGTCCTATCTTTCTGACTATGCGACAAGTTTTTCTCTCTCTAACGATTCACTATGGGATGAGTTCTTAGAGAAATATTACACAAGTGCTAATTTCGGACTCGGACTCCGTTTGTATACCATTAATGACACGCTCGGTAATAATAATGATACTCCTGATCCTGGGGAGACACTGCAACTGGAAATTTTTTTGGAGAATGTGGGTGACATTGATGCTACATTCGTTAATGGTACTCTACTTTGTCTTGATACGGAAAATGTCACAATCTTTGACGCCTTAAAAAGTTACGGTAATATTAGCGTGAGTGTTAGTAAAACTCAATCTTTCTCTTTCAACATCAGTAGTAACTGTTCTAAATATCAGAGGCTCCCTTTCCTCATCATGACTTCTGCTCTTTTCAATAATTATTCAGTGATTCGAAACTTTACTTTTGAGCTGATTGTTGGACTGAAATTAACTCCTGGAGGCCCTACATTCCAAGAAGCAACGGAAATCACTCCTGGTTATACTTATGGAATCCTACCGGGTCCCGGAACTAATCGAGAGAGTTGGCTTAAAATTAACTGCTCGAAGAATTTCTACCTCTTTCTTAATCT
>Ga0180301_10004516_pt1 | contig 10734 bp, 3 predicted proteins | sample GuaBasSediGuay16_FD_121797 | JGI IMG/M metagenome (GOLD analysis project Ga0180301, IMG submission 121797) | Subseafloor sediment microbial communities from Guaymas Basin, Gulf of California, Mexico - Guay16, Core 4569-2, 12-15 cm | ecosystem: Environmental > Aquatic > Marine > Hydrothermal... | reverse complement strand
GTAATTCTTCGGCTATTTTTTTAGCCTGAAAGTTTCGACAAGTTGCCAAGTCATTAGCAATTTTATCGGGTGTATAAATATCATCCGGGAATTTTTGATACCAATCAACGGCTTTTTCTCTCAATTGGTCCCAGAGTTTGTTTTCCTTTAGCAATTCGACCTGCGCCAATAAAGGAGCAGGGTCATCAGGAACAGCATTGCATAGTGAATCAAAAATCTCCTGAGCCCCTTTTTTCTCTCCATTTTTAGATAAAGCTACTGCTAAAGCAACATTTACTTTCCGCTCGTCAGGAGCACCACTACAGTTAAGAAGCTGTTTTTTGAGAAGATTTACAGCTTTTTCAGGTTCCCCTGCCTTACTATATGTTTCAGCAAGAAGTACCACAATGTCAGCATTGTTCGGGTCAAGTTCCCACAATGCTTTTAGTGTTGGAATCGCCACGGCGGGAGACCTTACAGCTTCGGCCCTGGCTTTTAGCAAAAGTAAGGATTTGTGATTATGCCGCTGGACCAAGCCTCTCAGCGCAATATCAATGGCTTTTCCGGATTGTCCCTGGTTGAGGTAAATTCCTCCCAACAATACCCAAGCCTCAACAGTTTTAGGCTGTTCTTCCGTAATTTTTTGAAGAATCTGCTCAGCTTTCTTAATTGATGGAGTTGTTCCTTCGGTGAGCAGCAAACGTGCCCTGAACAAACGCAAATCAATATCTTCAGGATTTAATTTTATAGCTTCGTCAATAATATTTCTTCCCTGAGTAACCAAGTGAGAATTGTCCGATGCTAAAAACAATGAAATGGCACGCTTTTGGATCAATAAGCTGTCAGGTGCAAGTGACAGCGCCTTTTGTATGTCAGCTATGGCGTTATCTTTGCGGCCTATTGAATGATAAAAGTTACTACGAGCCACCCATGCTTCGACATTTTCCGGTTCGATAGTTATAGCATGCTCAAAATCCTCTATCGCTCTGCTTGTCTGTTTCAATGAAGCAAATGTTTTAGCACGAATAATGTAAGCTAATACGTTGTCAAATCTGTTTATTATTTCATCACAAAGCTCTAATGCATTCTCCGGTTTTTTCTGGTGAACACTCAACTGAATTTGCGCAATAGTTATCGGTATTGAATTCGGCTCTTTAATTCTTAATTCGCTCAGCAACCGTTCTGCCTCGTCAAACTGATTCTGTTTCATCCTGAGCATCGCAAGAGTTAGATGCATAGATGTATTGTTTGGGTCATCAACCAACAGGTTTTCCAAAATATCTCCGGCTGAGTTCAATTCGCCACGTCGAAGACGACTTTTAAATTCCAATTTTTCAAGGTCTGGGTGAAGCAGATTTTCATCATTAAGGCGGCGAAGAACTTCGTCCACCCTGTCGTATTCATTTGCTCTATAAAAAGCAGTAAGAACAGGAATAACTATACGAACATCCCACTGTGAACGATTCAAAGCTTCATCATAAGTTGAAATGGCAAGTTGTAACTGCCCCGCTTTTTCGTAAGCCTCGGCCAGAAGTATTCGGCTGGTCTGGTCATCCGGATTAGCCAGTAAATTCTCTTTAAGAATCGAAATAATTTGAGGATACCGGTTTTTGAAATCATCCTGTGCAAACCATATTTTAGCCTGCTCACACCGCCACTGCCAGCCTTCTTCACCCTCCAAAGACTTAATCTCATTAACTAGCCGCTGTGCCTTCTCCTGGTCCTTTACAACCTGTTCACATTTCAGGAGACGTCTTTTTACAGACACTTCATTCGGTAGTTTTTCTGCAAGTAAGGCAAGCAATTCGTAAGCTTCCTGTCCTCTGCCCCATCTGTCATACAAATCAGCTAAAAGAAATGATAATTCTCTCAAGTGAAGGGGCTGTTCCATACGCGCTAAAGCATCTTTAATAATATCTTCGCATTTTTCCCGTTTATTCTGCTGATTTAACAAAATTGCAAGATGTTCGACAGGTTCAGAAAAATTTGGAAATTTTTCTATGATATGCTGTAACTTCACTTCCAGATTATCCATCTCGTTCCTGGCACGAAACAGCATAATTTCAGCCATCGCAACTTTTATTTGTGAAGTGTAAGTTCGGTTTAATTCAGTTAATAAAGCTTCAGCTCCGACAAAATTCCTCCGCTGAATCTCAAGCTGAACCTGCAAAAGCTTTATATCAAGGGCAACACTTGTGTCACTTTCCAATTTAGTTAAGCGGTCTTTTATGTCCTGCCAGATTGGTGAATCTTCGCTTGTCTGTTTTTCTGCAAGCAGTTGTATCTGGGCTTGTGTATACAGCAAAGCTGCTTCAGTACTATCAGTAGAAAGTTGCATTGCAATACGAGCCTGCTCTATTGCTTCAGTCCAGTTTCCGGTCTTAACCAACAATCTTGCAAGGGCTAACCGACCCTCGAAGAAATCAGGCTTTTCAAAAACAAGGGTTTTTAAGTGGTACAATGCCGATTTTACGTCACCTAAACGATATAAAACCGACGCCATAGCCAATCGAATTTGGGTGGAATTGTAACCCAATTGAATAGCTTGGTGCCAATGCTTAACGGCTTCATAGCCATGACCTTTCCTATCAGCGAGAAGACCTTCCAAGAACCCAGTTACTGCAGGCACAACACCTTTTTGGCGCAGCTGAAAGATACATTCGCCAGCGTGGTTAAAGTCGTCAGATTTAATATATAGTTCTGTAGCGGTGGGCATAAAATCCCAAGGTTGAGAAGCAAGCTCTTTTAATCCGTCCTCGGCCACTTTTAGCATTATAAGTTTTGAATTTGACTTCAATGCAAGCTGGGCCCAAGTTTTCCAAAGGGTTTGGTTGGCTGGTTCGGAAAGTTGAACAAAATCAAGATGCTTTTGTGCTCTTTCCAGCTCATCTGCATTAATGAATTGTTCAGCAAGCATCAGTCTTACTCCAGTATCAGACAAATCCTTTTGTTCTGCTTGTAATAAATCAGCCAAAGCTTCGGTTCTATGGTTATGCCTTAAATGATATGCCGCCCGAATAAGGTAAGCCTGTGCTGTGGACGGATTGTTCTTCACAGCTCCATCAAACCAATATTGAGGAACTTGCGAGAAATCTTCCGGACGCTGGTCAATGAGCCTCCCTAATGCGTCATAGGCTAATATTTGGTCGGGATGTTCCTCAATGATACTTCTCAATTCTCTTGCTGCTTCTTTAAATTTTCTCTGATTGGCGAAAGAAATTGCTAACATTCTACGAATTTCCGGTGACCTTTTAGCCTCAATTGCTCGGGTGGCAATTAACTCGGCCTCTCCTGGCATTCCCATTGTTAAATAAATTCCTATAAGCTGATTAGCGGCTTCGGAATTACTTTTATCAATTCTCAAAACAGTTCGATAGGCCAACATAGCTTGCTGAACATTGCTGCGATTAAGAGGCCTGATGTTAAGCTGCGCATAAGCATATTTAAGAAGCACTGAAACATCACTCGGTTCAACAGCAAGATAACCGCCCAAATTCTTTGCCGCTTCTTCCCATCTATATTCGTTATATGCGCTAACGCCAAGGTCGAGACCGCGATTAGCTCTGCGGCTTCTGCGCCACTGGCGCAATGTAAAAGCAGTTAGGATTAAAACAGCAAAACCAATTAATAAAACAATTGCCAATTTCCAGTTGAAGTATCTTCTCGGCATCGCTAATCCCTTCTAATTTACAAGGTGAATTGTTAGAACTGTCCAATGAAATTGCCGACCATTTTTTTGAGAGTTTGCCAGCTTATCCACAAGTCCATCTTCGGTGATAAGTCTCTAACATATTTGGTATCGTAATGTATCCACTCCTGAAAGTCCCTCATTGGCTGGCGTGTTCTGCAAACCTGCCAAAGACCGGTGATACCTGGACGAACCGAAAGTCGAGCATCCCGCCAGAATGGACACAAAGTATTTTCGCTTTCAGGAGAAGGTCTTGGACCAACAACACTCATTTGCCCAGCCAACACATTAAGAAACTGAGGGATTTCGTCTATATATGTGTCTCTCAAAAACTTACCAACAACACTAATTCTTGGGTCATCGGCCATTTTGAATTGCGGGCCATCGGCTTGGTTTAAAACTCTTAATTTATCCTGTATCCGATCAGCACCAAATAGCATGGTTCTGAACTTGAGGCAGTTGAATACTCTGCCATGCAGTCCCTGTCGAGCGTCTTTAAAGAATACAGGTCCAGGAGAAGTTAGTTTTACAACAATAGCGATTATTGGAAAAACAGGAGCAAAAAGGACCAATACAGTTATGGCTGCAAAAATATCGACAATCCTTTTAAAATACCCAGCATAGGAAAATTTTGGCCAAATACGAAAATTGGTTTTACAGAAATTCTTTTGTATAGCTGCATTAGTTGCTTGTATTGTGATTCGACTTGTTTTAACCCGGCTGTTCTGTTTTTGAAGGCGTTGAGAATCAATAAGAACTCTGCTTTGAAGAAAAGAATTCCGAGGCACCGAAAGACCAGTACCAAGAATTGAGGCCCTGACGATAGCTCCCTTTGCAATTCTAACGTCATCGCCAATGATAGTCGGTCCTGCTATAATTGCATTTTGACCAATTTTTACATTTTTACCGAATAATATTTTCCCAAATAACCTGACGTTATCAGATATATTGACACTATCGGTACCCATGATTTTGTTTCGACATTTATTTTTTTTATAAGTTCTATTCGGATGAGAAGATTCGAATCCTGCAGCAACACAATCCAGCAAACCCTCCTCCGTGTCTAAATCCAAGACAGATCCTCCTATGCTGATTGCTCGCAAGGTCAGGTCGCATGAGCAACAATTTTTCAAAAAAATAGAAAAAGCTTGTGGCAAAGTATAATCAACCAAGACTCTGTCTAAGATATCAGTTTTAATAAAAATATGATGAGGCCAATCAAGGGGGAAAGGTACAAGTTGGAAAGAATCAGAATACAGCCGACGAAAACCAGCAACTTTGCTCTCTGATGTCAAGAGCAACTTTTCAGAATACGCCAGTAATCGTGGTTCTACGTTAACAGCCACTATATCTGCCGGGATATCGGTCAAGATTTTGCAAAGTAAACCATTATTAATTTTTGTGACAAATTGCCCATGGGAAATTACGAACCAGCGGTTTTTTTTAATTAGTTGTATATCACTATTGGAAAGTAAAATATGTTTACTGTAAGGCTCTATCTCAGGTAAGAGGGTGGAAGTACCAACATTCCATTTTCGTGGAATGGCTAGGAAAATGTTCTCATTGCCGTTCAATTGTAAATTTCCGCTCAAACTATCAACAATAACACCCGCAACAGGCTCGTTCGAAACAGCAAATCGAAGCAGACGTTTATCTACCCTTGTTTCAGAACCGTTGTTTTTATGCATTACAATTAGTCTCATTTTTAGATTAAGAAAAAATGTTACTTAACTTATATCCAGCAAGGAAACTTGTTTTAAGAAATAGATTTTTGGGTACTGTCTCGATTTTCCTGCATAGGTAGGAGTAGTTTGGCATCAGTTCTTCTGTGCTTTCCTCTTCTTTGGCCATCTCTTGAATAGTAGTTATATCCATAACGATAGTAACCATGGCCAACTCGGACATTACTCAGAACTGTTCCTAATACGCTAACATCTATCTCGGCAAGTTTGTCCTTTGCTTCCTTAAGATCAGGCGCGGTAGTATGACCTGCAAAACTTGTTAATACAACCGCATCTGCAATTCTGGCCCAGAGTAGCGCATCTGGAAAGGCCAATACGGGAGGTGTATCAATAATCACATGGTCATAGTTACGACTAATTAAATTGATATTCTGAACTGTTTGTGGCGAAGCTAACAATTCGCATGCATCGGCTGAATTAGAAGAATCGGGTACAAGCACGTCAAGTCCCGCCGAAGACACAAAATAAACAGCTTTTTCAAACTTTTGCCCGAGTAATGCTTCCTGCAAACCTCTTAAACCCTTCGGAAGCTTCAATAGATATGCAACATCAGGTTTTCTCAAATCACCATCTATCAGCAAAACTTTCTTCCCTGTCCCAGCCATACTTGTGGCCAAGTTGATAGCAAAGGTAGTTTTGCCATCTCCAACTCCCGGGCTTGTAACAACTAACTTTCTTGGTATGGTTCCACCATCAAGTAATCCCAAATTGGCACGAATAGTCTGGTAGTCCTCAGTGACCTGTTTTAAGAAAAGAGCTTTTTTGGCGGTGTGCGAAGTAGTTGTAGTCCCAATTATCCGGATACCAATCCTCTTGGCCACATCATCGGGTGTGCGCAATCTCAAATCCGCCCTATCCCTGAGTAAAGCTAATAGCACCCCAAAAGCAGTTGCACCAAACATAAGAGCTATGGTATATTTGACACGTTTATCCTGGACAGAAGTAATGTCAGCATTATATGCAACGGAAACCCTTGCTGGACGCTTTCGCTCCATTTCCAATTCCTTTATACGCCGGCTTACTGTATCATATATTTCCTTGTCCAAGTCTAATTGATACTGCAAATCCTGAATTGTCAATTGTTTACGACCAAGCCCTATGGTTTCATCGTCCTCTTTAGCGAGTATTTCTCGAAGACGTTTTTCATATGCAGCGGTCTGTTCTAACTCGGCCTGTGCGTTAGCAAGCTTTTGATTGCCAGCTTTTACAAGTTCACTCGCTATCAAATCATTAAACATTTGACTAACTTCCTGCTTTCGCTCCTCAAGACGAACTCTTAACGCCTGTAGCAACTCATCTCTGCGTTTGAGTTCAGGATTTGTTGAGGCTAAATTCTGCCGCGCAATAATGAATTCTTGGTCTAATTGAGCGATATTTTCAGTCAAAACCTGTAGAGTTGGGTCATTATTTATATAATCTTGGCGCATTCTCAGCAACTGGTCAGGGGCAACAGCCTGCTCATTAGTCTGATTTAGCAATTGCACCTGAGCCTCAAGGTTAATCCGATTTGCTTCTATCCTTGTGAGTTCGGCCAGCAAGCTCGCAACTCGCTGCAACATCATATCCTGTCGGCTCTCTAAGGCTACAGTTCCATATTCTTGGGCCAATTGAGTTATCGTTTGGCGCTGTCTTTGTAACTTTTCGGCAAGAACCTTACGTTCATTTTCGAGAACAGTAAGTCTATGGTCCTGGTTCTGTGCCGAACTTGAAACCTCAACGGCCATGTAGGACCGGATAAAAGCATCCACAATCTGCCGAGATTCCTGCGGGTTCGTGCTTCTCATAGTTACCCTTATAAACTCGGTTTGACGGTCAGCAACAGCAGTGATAACACCATTAGATACCATATGCTTCAATGTTTCCACTAAGCCAAGCTTTGGTTTGTTATTATTTAATTTTTGTTTTAATTTTGCAATAAAACCTGTTGGTTTACTTTCGAAAAGAGTCAGATTCTTATCAACTAAATCATCTGCTACCCTCTGTACCACCTGAGTACTTATGACCATTTCTGCCTGAGTATTCATAAAACTCTGGTAATTTGATATTTCTCCTCTATCCGCTTCGCCTGTGATGATGTTTGTCAAAATAGGAGCAACTCTTATAGCACCAGTTACGTCATATAGCGGTTCGATGGAAAACCAAATTGCCGGTATTCCAAACGCGAGTATTATAAAAACAACCAAAAGCACAATGTACCAACGTCGAAGTACAGCAATAATCAAGTTGGAGGAGGTTTGAGAATCAGATTCGGATGGCATTTCAAAACTAAGAGGTTTTTGTTCCATTACCTGCCCCTTATATTTTTCTAAATCATTCATTGATACCCCTCTTTCATTTACATACTATAGCATTAATCAACATTTTTGCCGTTCAATTATTATTGCCTCTTTTTTCATCGGAAGCATGGTAAGTGCTGTTAAAAGCCAAAGTTCAGCAACCACCGCTGCAAGGGCCAATGGCATCATTGCATAACCTCCAAAATTGTGGAAAATACTTTCCCAATATTCACCATTGAGCACAGTAAAAGCAACCGCTGTGAGTGTTAACCGGACAGAGTTGCAAAATAGAGCTATAGGCAAACTTGATGCAAGAATGATGAGTTTTTCCCACCATGCCCGTTGTACAAGAAAAACAACCAACCCGCTAATTATGAAAAAAGCTGTAATCATTCTCAAGCCGTTACACGCCTCTGCAACAGCTACGGTTGACCTGCCAATATGGATAATATTGCCCTCCTGTACAACCGGATAACCAAGCATCTCCAGACAAAACACGGATGACGAAGTGGCCCAGCGCTGCAGGGGCAGTGCAACAATAGCCTGAACTCTGTTTGGCCAAGGCAGCATTAAACACAAGAATAATAATACCGTAGCAACTTTTCGGAAAAACTGCCAACCAAACAGCAGCAACACTAAGGCAGCAATACTCAAAACAATGGATAATCTTTCTGCCGAACCATATATAAAGAACAATCCGAAAATTCTAATGCTCTGGGCCACAAGAAAAGCAAATATACCCCAAACAGAAGGAACTATACGACACATAGCAATTTCATGACGTCGTGACCACAAAATATAAACAGTCAAAAAAGGAACTAAAAGACCGCTGGAGTATTCATCGCTTCGCTGCCAGATGCTCCAAAGATCCACAAGACCTGGCCAGTAAGACCAGAAAAAAGCGGTCAGGACAAAAACGGTCGCCGACCAAAGCAAGAAGTTTCTCTTGCGTGGTTTTACCCAATTCGGAAATCTTTGATTGATATTAACGAGTTGTAACTGGAATATATCCTGTAATTTGCCTGTAAGTTTTTTCATTATATTTAATAACCTGCTTGTCGAGGCTTCTAAAATTCCCTGAGATTTGAATGGTATTGATTTTTGTTCTGCTGTAGTATTGGCAGGCACAAACGCATTATAGTCAATCACGCATTGCTCAAGACAACATTCTTTGTCAACTCGAGCACTATCCCATAGTACACTATTTATTATAACACTATCCCGCCCAACATTCACATTTCGCCCAATTATGGTTGGTCCCAAAATAAGTGCATCTTGTGAAAGTGTAACTCCATCCATAATAACAACAGGACCAAAAATTCTTGCTCCCCGCTCAATGTTTACATCAGAGCCTCGCCAGACAAGAGGAAAATCGCTACTCTGGCATACTTTTACATCAGCACTAAGTTTCGGTGTATTATCAAGGTAACTTGCGATTGCAGTCAAATACGTATCTCTATCCCGAAATTTCCAAACCGGATTAGAAAGTTTTGCAACATGTATAGTTCTGCTCTGGCGCAACATAGCAGGAATCAGGCTTTCTTTTATATCACAGTAACCCTGCTCAGGGATGAATTTCAAAACTTTAGGTTCACAGATATAAATGCCCGATGTACGGTCTGTCTTTGCAACATCTTCAGAATCGGCTTTTAACATAATTGTCAAATCGGAACTACCGGCCCGGTGAGCTTGAATGAGCATGTCGATATTCGGTGGCGATATAAGGCCAGCCGGCATTATAAGAAATAGTCCATGGGTATCATCATTAGCAGCATCTCGGATACACCCTGCTGTACCAAGAGGCAAAGGTTCATCAAGAAAAGTTAATTGCATAGAATTCACGCAACTAATAGAATCTTGTAACAGTGATGCATCACCATTTGAACAAATAGTAGCCTGTTTTATACCTTGACGGGACAAATGTAGAAGCAGTTGTTCCAAGGCAGGTTTACCTGCAACCGGCCATAAAGCTGTCGGCAAACGAGATGCCAACGGACACCGACCAAAATCACGGCTGCCCGCAAGTATAATTGCTTTGATATTCAGTTTTTTTACAGACTCTTTAGGCATCAATTGACCTTGTATCTTATCTCCCTTATATCAATATCACTGTTCCCAAGATTAGTATTCAGTATCTGTTATTTATGGCAAATAATCATAAATGTGTGATTATGAAGATGAAGTCTTTGTAACATCTTCAGCGAGCTTTTTTAAGTATTCCTCTCGGGCAATAAGAGCCGGCCTTGGTTTGAGTCCAACCAAATCCAAGATTTCTCGCCATCGATAAACCCAGTCATGGCGCAGAAGAGACTGGACGACATTGTTCTTTCGGACTTTTTCCAGCCGTTCCGGCTGCGAATCAAGGTCATCCAAAATTTCGGCAATGTCCACTGTATCATAAGGCAAATGGACCAACACATCGGGCCAATTAAAATGCTTTTTGAAGGCCCCATTCTCACCTGTTTCTCCTATCATAACGGTACCGGAAGCCGCTCCCTCAAAGAAGCGATAGCTGATTTCAGTTTGCCCGCCTGTCTCAATCTGTTGATTAAATTTAGGAGCGTTAACTATAAAGTAACGGCTTCGTTTTGCTACATTAGCCAACAAAATACGATGGTCCCGAGGAAGAAGCGTCTTCATTCTCTCGAACGTGTCATAGATATAAAAAAACCGATTCTGCTCAGCCATCTTTAGCAAAGCCCGATGTGTTATCAATGATTTACGCCCCATGCTGTAAACATCGATAGAACGAATCGGTGGATTTGGGTACGGGCAGAACCGAACCGTGTTGATGCCTGGTATAATGCAGACACAATTAGAATCAATAGCTTCTCTAACTGGTTCAAGACTCCCAGCAGAAGGAATAATAACATAGTCAAATTGAGAGAGAATCTTTAAATAACCTTTAATTTTGCTTATTTCTTTGGCCCAAATCTCTGCAAGCCAGCACACTGAAGTTCGGCAGCGCCGCCTCCATCCCTCGATTGCATTTAGCGAGAGCAAGTCACGTGGAAACTGACATATCATGATAAAAAGCTCATAATTTCTG
>Ga0180301_10004514_pt1 | contig 10736 bp, 7 predicted proteins | sample GuaBasSediGuay16_FD_121797 | JGI IMG/M metagenome (GOLD analysis project Ga0180301, IMG submission 121797) | Subseafloor sediment microbial communities from Guaymas Basin, Gulf of California, Mexico - Guay16, Core 4569-2, 12-15 cm | ecosystem: Environmental > Aquatic > Marine > Hydrothermal... | reverse complement strand
TTACATCTAAAATTGCATTTTTCCGTAATATGCCATTGGAAATAAAACTCGTTCTCGATATTTGAGTCGTTAGTTAGGCTGTTCATTTGATCTTTTACCATTATGATCAAATTTGAGAGGTAAGTTTCACATTAAATAGAAGTCTATCATTTAGGAAAAAAATATGAAATAATTATTTTATAGACGGCTTATCTATTTGATATTAAAGCAAAATGTCGTCAGATTTTTACGAAAAAATATGTTTTTTAAAATCAGACAGGACATACAGCTACTCGTTGCCTTACAGAACCTATCGGGTCTTTTTGCTTCTTGTATTTTCCCACTCCTTTCTCGGCCATGATTTTCTCTAGAATCGTAGACCGGCTTGAAATTTTTCTTTCAGGCAATTCCTTCAAAGAGACGCTTCTTTTCCGAATGATGGTCTAGGTTCACAAGGAATACTGTTGCTTGGTGGCAGAGATTGACAGGGCAGAGGCCTGGGGGCCTTAACTTTGGAAGCCAGGGTGATCCCCCTTTCATCACTCAAGGACATGTCAAAAGTGGATAGAAAACTTCCTTCATCTACTATCTTTTCATCCCAGGCACTCGCTTGGCTTCAAGCTTATTTAAGAGGAGTACTTCAAGCAAGGGGCGGCCGTGATCCTGGTACTCGTATCGCACGCGAATAGCAGGCCTGGCAATGGACACAATGCGTGTTAAGTGGATGGGTGTTGCAAAGATGACCAGGTCGCATTCAGCCCGGTTGATGGTATCTTGGAGGTCACGGATCTGATCTTCGCTGTATCCCATTGCAGGTAGCACAGGCCCGATATGAGGATATTGTTTGTATGCTTCCCTGATTGTCCCGACCGCGTATTCGTGCGGATCTACCAGTTCGGCAGCACCGTATTTTCTGGCAGCGATTGCACCTGCCCCGTAAGGCATCTCACCGTGTGTGAGGGTTGGCCCGTCTTCCACAACCAAAACCCGGTTTCCCCGGATTCGTTCAGGACTGCTTACGAGAACCGGGGATTCTGCGAGTACTATTTCAGCGCGTGGCGCATGTTTTTCAATGTTTTTTCTTACAATTTCTACGTTTCCTGAAGGTGCTGTATCAACCTTGTTGATGATAGCAATATCTGCCATAAGCATGTTGGTTTCCCCTGGATAATAGAGCAATTCATGACCAGGGCGGTGGGGATCAAAAAGCACTATATGAACCTCCGGGCGATAAAAAGGGGTATCATTATTTCCCCCATCCCATACGATCACGTCGGCCTCCTTCTGTGCAGCATTCAGAATCCTGGCGTAATCCACGCCCGCATAGACTACGATCCCGAGGTCCACTATGGGTTCATACTCTTCTCTTTCTTCAATCGTGCAATGGTGTTTCAGAAAGTCTTCGTAAGTGGAAAATCTCTGAAGTACCTGTTTTCTAAGGTCCCCGTAAGGCATAGGATGGCGAACCACGACAACTTTTTTATCCTTTTTCCTTAGAATTTCGCATACCTTGCGGGTCGTCTGCGATTTGCCGCAACCGGTTCTCACTGCGCAGACCGCCACCACCGGCTTTTGGGATTTCAGCATAGTATAGGGGGCTCCAATCAGAATAAAGTCGGCTCCTTCCGCCATCGCAACACTAGCCTTGTGCATTACTTCAACATGAGGGATGTCGCTGTAAGAAAGGGCCACAAGGTCAACTTCATGTTCGCAAATCAGGTCTCTTAGAATTTTTTCAGGGAAAATCGGAATTCCTTCAGGGTAGAACTTTCCCGAGAGCTCAGGTGGGTACTTGCGGCCCTCTATGTTTGGAATCTGCGCAGCAGTAAAGCAGATCACCCTATAGCGGGGATTATCTTTGAAATAAACATTGAAATTATGGAAATCCCTTCCTCCGGCTCCCATTATGATTACCTTTTCCATAAACTTGATTCCTTGTATGGCAGCGGTGTCCGGAGCATGGTAGTTGAATTCGGGGGCAAAAGCCAACCTTTTCAAGAATCAGCCTCAGTGGTTAAAACTGATTCAATTCTTTCAACTGCCCAGTCAACCTCTTCTTTCTTAATTACCAGAGGGGGTGAAATGCGTATTGTGTTTTCATGGGTTTCTTTGCAGAGCAGCCCCTTGGACATAAGTTTCTTACAAAACTTCCTTGCACCACCTGCTTCCGGGAACAGCTCAACAGCGATCATAAGACCCCTGCCCCGAACTTCTTTGATAAGCGGGCTCTTGATGCTGGAGAGGCCACTCAGGAAATAGTCTCCCATCAGGGCTGCATTCTCTATCATGTTTTCCTCGACCAGAACCTTGATGGCTGCCCGCGCAATGGCACAGGCCAGGGGGTTGCCTCCAAAGGTGCTTCCATGCTCACCGGGCCGAAGCACTCCAAGCACTTCTTTGTTTGAAAGCACTGCTGATATAGGGTAAAAGCCCCCTGATAATGCCTTTCCAATGAGGCTAAGGTCTGATTCAATCCCTTCGTATTCTTCTGCAAGAAGTTTACCTGTTCTGCCAAGCCCTGTTTGAATTTCATCCAGTACCAACACTATGTTGTTCTCTGTGCATATTTTTCTGACCTCTTTCAAGTACCCGGCCGGTGGAATGATAACTCCGGCCTCGCCCTGGATCGGTTCCACCAGAAACGCAACAGTGTTGGGTGTAATTGCTTGCCGGAGCGCCTCGGCACTGCCAAAGGGAATAATTTTGAAACCGGGAGTGAAAGGGCCAAAATCAGCACGGGAGGGCTGATCGGTGCTAAAACCCACAATAGTAATTGTGCGACCGTGAAAGTTATTTTCGCACACTATTATCTCTGCCTCGTCCCTTGGTACGCCTTTAACCTGGTATCCCCACTTTCGCACTGCCTTGATCACTGTCTCAACTGCTTCGGCGCCGCTGTTCATAGGCAAGACTTTGTGAGAAGAGGTGAGTTCACAAATCTCCTTGTAAAAGGGGCCTAGCTGATCATTTCGGAAAGCCCTGGAAGTTAAGGTTAACTTCTTGGCCTGTTCCACGAGGGCAGCTATAATTTTGGGGTGACAGTGCCCCTGGTTTACAGCGGAATAGGCGGAGAGACAATCGAGGTACTTGTTTCCTTCCACATCCCAGACCCAGACCCCTTGGCCTCGCTGAAGCACCACGTCAAGCGGCTCGTAATTATGGGCACCGAACGTATTTTCCAATCCTATGTAATACTCTTGATCCATCACAGGCCTCCTTGGAAAGAGTTTATCTTTCTGAGCCGAGTATGGAATTCTTGGTTCAAGCATGCATAGGTCATCCGAGACCCTCTCTTCTAAACTGGGTCACCAGGTGGGCATATTCTTGAATGCCTTCCTTTGTCCACCATGCCTGCTGCGGGCTCAAGCTGGCTTTTATTTTGCCCGGCACACCAACCACGAAGGAGTTATCAGGTACTTTCATCCCCTGGCCGACCACGCATCCTGCTCCAATTACACAGTTGTCTCCGATTTCAGCGTCATGGAGCACGGTAGCGTTCATTCCTATGAGAACATTGTTCCCTATTGTGCGGCAATTAACTACTGCCCCGTGACCGATAATGACCCTGTCACCAATTACCACGTCTCCAACGGGTTGTGCCGGGGAGCCGCTATGGATCACTGCGTTGTCTTCAACAGCACTGTCTTTACCAATTGTGATGCGCCCGAGGTCCCCTCTTATGACTGCGCCCGGCCACACGCTGGACCGTTCCCCGATTTCCACATCACCCACCACGTATGCTGCTTCGCTCACAAAGGCAGATCTTACAATCTTAGGTTCTTTTCCATTGAAGCTTCTGATCATCTAAGCCTCCTCCTTAAATCTTTTAACCATACCTCTTTTTTTCTAAATTCTCGGAGCCACTGTATCACGCTACTACTGTTCGCAAAGTATTTTCTTTTGCCTCACAGCTTCTGGTGCGCGCGGAGTAATGGGCTGAAATTTTTTGTCAATGCCCCACCTCCCCTCAGAGACTCTCACTGAGCCTAGTATTTTATTCTTAGCGCGCTGGGAAGAACACAAAATGAAAAATCCTTTGCCTCCCACGCAAGGTTTCCGTCGAGCTGCAATAACATTGGGCGATCAAGCTTTACGCGAACCTGCTTTCCACTCTGGTACAACCCCACCCTGTTTCCGATAGTAAATGCGGTTATGCCGCCAAGCAGGGCTTTCAGAAAATGACAATTTAAACATAGCACATGAAGTCTGCCATCTCCCGGCCTTGCCTGTGGAATAACATTCATGCCGTACCCGTAATAGGGTTGTTTGGCCACCACGAGAGTGAAAAGTTCGGGGACATAAAGTTCATTGTCATCAACAATGACTTGAGCTGCGGGGCGTTTGTAAGGCCTTAGGTATACACCTCCAAGGGCTTTTAAGTAAGAAGAAAAGCCGGTCACGTTTTTGGAGCGATAGCGCTCCCGCAACTCCAGTACTTTACCCTCTATACCAATTGAGGCAGAAAGAGAAAGCTTCTTTCCGTCGCATTCAATAAGGTCAAAGTAGTGAATTTTACCCATCTTAATACGCACAGACATATACACCATATCTCCCTTATACTTCAGTACATGCCTGAGAGCGTTTCCGCTGCCCATGGGGAGGTAGGCTATGGTCGTCTGAGAAGTGTCAATAGCGTTGATAACATCTGAAAAAGTTCCATCTCCCCCGGCAATAACAAGTACATCGCAGCGTGAGGCAAGTTCCCTTGCACACTGTGCGAATTGAGAAGGTGACGTGGTATCCAGTCCGTGAATTTCAGCCTGCAAAACTTCGGCTGCTTTTGAAAGCGCGGAGCGTTTCTGATCTGCCGTCATTTTGCCCGAACTTGGGTTTGTTATGATAGCGTATTTCATATTCTCCCAAGATAGAAACCAGCGAGGTATCTACAAATAAGGACAAATAGCCTTTTGGCACCCCCTAAGACCGTGCCTTGCTTTATTCTGCAGCATGCCCAAGAAACTCTCAGAGAGGAACCTGGGGCGGTGTGCACATATTTTTATTCATAAATAGCCTGCTGAAGCCAGCAAATATGAAACCCCTGAATGATTTTAATCCGCCAGAGGCGGACGAGGGTTCAATTCCCCGCCCCTTGGGGCGTTGAGAAAATTTCCGATTGATACCCCGTCCGCTTGCGGCGGGGTAGTCAATTATCATCATGCCTAGACGATATGTCAACTTAATCTCAAGAGCCTTGCCTTTTCTATTAGATAGTGAGGGATATTTAACGCTCTTTTTTGTTGCAGTAAGGAGTTTTTTTTGTTAAAAACCCACCTTTAAGGTATAATTTACCGACTCAAGTTTCTTTGGCTTTCGTCATTTTCCTTTGATCTGGCTATAGGGTAGTTGATTAATCAGGAAAGGGGTGAGCTATGAGTGAACGATGGGAGAGTCTCAAGGATCGCGGGTTTTACTATGGGGTATCTAAGATTGTAAGCCTCCTGAGCACTGTATCTGAGGAAAGATTTATTCAGTTAACTCAATGGGCGGAGAAACTTACCAGAGATCCGGTGGTGAAAAATGCAATCCAGAAAGTTCGCTTCTTTCTGGAAAAAGAAGATCACCCTGCAAGGCTACTCTTTAGCCGTGCCATGAACAGAATGTCCGAGGAAAACCGGCGCCGAATTTTTTACTCTCTTTTTCTGCATGGCTGGTTCGTGGGAGGTCGCAAGCGTGATTACTGGGAGCAGAACCACGGCTTCCGGCCCCCCTTTATCCTCATTTTAAGCCCAACGTTGAAATGTAACCTGCGCTGTCTGGGATGCTACACCCTGGGATACGGAATGAAGGCTGAATTGTCGCTTGAGGTGGCAGACAGGCTGCTAAACGAGTGCGAGGAGCTGGGTATTTACTTTGTAACAATCCTTGGAGGTGAGCCAATGCTCTATCCACACCTTTTTACACTCATTGAAAGGCACCCCGACATCTTTTTCCAGATATATACGAATGGTACCCTGCTTACCCAGGAAAAGGCCGACAGGTTGGCGGAGTTTGGCAACGTGGCGGTTGTGTTGAGCATTGAAGGTGATGAAAACGAGACCGATAGCTGGCGCGGGAAAGGGGTTTACAGAGGCATAATGCGGGCATTTGAGTACCTTGATCGCGCAGGGCTTATTGTTGGAACATCAGCAACGGTTACCAGGCAGAATGTTGAGGTGGTTAGCTCTGATGAGTTTATTGACAAGATGATTGGCCTGGGTTCCATGGCTCAGATGTATTTCCTGTATATCCCTGTTAACGGCAAAGCGGATTTCTCCCTCATGGTTACACCAGAGCAGCGAGACTTGCTGCGGCGCAGGGTCCATGCAATCAGGAATACCAAGCCCGTATTTGTGCTGGATTTCTGGAACGATGGCCCTTACGTAGATGGGTGCATTGCAGCCGGTAGAAAGTACTTTCACATTAACGCAAAGGGGGACGTGGAACCCTGCGTTTACACGCACATAGCGGTTGACAACATCCATGACACATCCTTGGTCCAGGCGCTCAACAGCAAGCTCTTCCGCGACATACGATCTCGCCAGCCCCATAACCAGAATCATCTCCGGCCGTGCATGATAATTGACAACCCGCACGTCATGCGAGACGTCATTAAAAAGAACAGCCCATCCTTCACTCACCCGGGGGCAGAAGAGATCTACACCATAAAGGCAGACGTGATGGATCGTTATGCCCGGGAATACGGCGCTCTTGCAGAGCGAATCTGGAAGAAAGAATACCTCGGTATGATAGAGGCTGGAGTAGATGCTTCAGGCTCGGGCAGCAAAGAAAAGGAAAGCCTCGATAGAGGAAGGCCCGCGTGCGCGGGACACCCATGAAGTTAAAGGAAAAAGCTGGCTAACAAATGGAAATTCTTGCCAAAATAGTCGCTGCTCCCAAGGAGGCTTCTGCCTTAGCGCAACATCAGCTTTCTTTCCTGTAACCATTTTGTAGAAACCCAACGACCTCGTGAGAAGTTCCGGGCGGCACTACAAGCCAGAGCCTTGTAAGGTGTTGGAAAGAAGCTTTTTGTAGAACTCCTTTAAGAAGCTCAACAAAGCGTACCTTTTTGAGCGATCCGTGAATAGTGCCGAGAAGAGGGATTGCTATTGAACGAAGTTGCCTCTGCTCCGCCTCCTTGAAAATGCCTCTCAGGGCTGCATCAATCCATTCCTCCCTCCATGAAGGCTCCTGGTTGAGATCATGAATAACTGCCAGAAACCTTAAGGGCTTGTTCCCGCGTACGAGCACACTGCCCGGGACTTCGGGTTGTGTCTCGATCAAGCGGGTCATTATGTGCGCTAGGGGGATTTTCGGGTCCCGGATTTGTGTATCGGCACTTAATACCAGGAAAGTGTCTTCTTCAAAGGCAAAGGCCTGAACATCAAAGGGTGCAGCTTTTTCAGGAGCTGCCACGATCTTCAGGGACCCAAAGCGTGTTTCTTCAATGAGCCTTCCCTGGATCAAGCTCAGCCCCGGCTTTTTCTCCTCGCCCAAAAGAATTCCCCTTTTCTCTACAAAATCTGCAGCTCATAGTACCACCCCGGCTGGGGATCTTCAAGACGGCACATGCGCATTGAACTTTAGCTATTGACATTTATACAGTTAATCTGGTAACTTATCGCATCTTGTTCACATTTTTCTCCAGAAATCAATTGCTTAGATTATTGACCAGCCCCCAGGTATAGAGCGCTCTTTGGCTTTTCCTTGTAGAAACGGCCTAGAGGCGCACGAAAAACTGTGCTGAACATTCTTAGAAATTATCCGGCCTGCCGGTAGCGACAAGTGTCAGACGAACGATGAGTACTAACGGTTTCAGAGCATTCCAACTAGTGTGAGGTATGGAAATGGGCGCCAGATTCGTATGGTTCGGGGGAATCTTTGCTGTTATCTTCTTGCTTGTCTGTGCAATGACCGATAACAGGGTCATGGCCCAGGCTCCTGTAACAGCCGGGACAAGGAAAGTAGCCCGGCCCATCGGTGAGATCACCAGTAAAAAGGCGAACAAGGAGGCCATTGAGAGGCTTCGGCAGATGAGCCCGGAGGAGATTGAGGCTCTGGACAAGAAGCTCGCTCAGGCCCTCACTCTCTACTATGACCGAAAATTCGGCCAAGCCCTCCCGATTTTTAAAGAAATAGCCGACAAGGTCGAGACCATGGACATCATGTTCTGGATCGGCACAAGCGCCATGAAGGTGGGCCAGGTCGAGCTGGCCATTGAGAAATTCCAGAAGATGCTAGCCATAGATCCCACACTTCACCGGGTGAGGCTGGAGCTGGCCGTGGCCTATTTTATGGCGGGCGAGTATGAAAAGTCCCGGCAGCAACTTGAGCTGGTCCAGAAGGTTTCCCCTCCACCGGCTGTCCAGAAGAACATCAACAAGTTGATGGCTGCCATCAATGAGAGAACCAGAAAGGTCTTCTGGAACCTGCGGTTTTCTCAGGGCTTTCTATGGGATGACAATGTCAGCTCCGGGCCGGACCAGAGGGAGCTTGCGGTTCTGGGCGGCACCCTGGTCTTGAATAAGGAATCCCAGAAGCTGCGCGACGAGGCCATGGTGAGTAACCTTTTGGGCAACGTCCTTTTTGATGTGGGCCGGAGAAACGGACTGATGTGGAATACCACCGGCAGCTTCTACTACAGAGCCTACACTGACTACCACAAGTTCAACTACGTGGCCGCAGATTTGAGCACCGGCCCCTGGTGGGTGGGCCGCCGCGATATTGCCAAGGTTCCCCTCGGTTTTACCAGAAGGGACTTCGGCAGCGAAAAGCTTTCCTACACCATCCACCTGGACCCCAACTACGAGCACTTTTTCACAAGGCATTTTAGCCTGCGGGCGTTTTTCTCCTTTAGCAGCGAAAACTACTTTGCGCAGCGCAATGACCCCCTGGACAACTACAACTACCGCTACGAGCTCAGCCCTAACCTTTACCTGGCAAACCGGAAGTACATCATCTCGCTGAGTTTGGGGATTGAAAACCATAACGCCGAGGCGGGCAGGTTCTCCTACGAAGCCCCTTATGTGGGCCTGGCATGTTTTGCCAGGTTGCCCACCATGACCGAATTATCATTCCGCTACCAGTATGCCAGGCGGGACTATGATGGGAGGCCCCTGTTTTACGCCATAGACCGTACTGACCGGCGCCGCCAGATAGCGTTGGTCTTGAGTCAGAGCTTCTTCAAGCGCTTCTTTGCCTCCTTTTCCTTCTCATACCTGAACAACGATTCAAACGCCGGGCTCTACGACTTTGACCGCAAGACTTACAGCCTCAATGTGGGCTTCAGGCTGTAACAATCCGGAGGAGGAGTGATGAAACGGACCGTCTTACCATTACTGCTTGCTGGCATGTTTGTCTTTGTTGTTACGCATCAGGCTCTTTGCAGGGAAGGAGCTGCGGAGGAAAGAGGCCTGGCCGCCCCCCGAGGGATGCTGCCCGAGGAGCTTCAGGCAGTGGATATAGCAGACCACTTCATTCCTATTCGTGCCAGGAAGGCCGGAGTGATTAAGAGCGTCAGAGGTTACGCGGTGGTGCTCCACCGGGAGACCAAGGAGGCCTACTTTGCTGCTTCCGGCGACAGGCTATACCTCCACGATGTTGTTACCACTCTTAAAGACTCTCGGTGCCGGCTGAAGTTCACTACAAGGGATCTGATCGCCATGGGGGAGAACACCCGCATCGAGGTTGACGAATATGTGGACAATCCCAGGGCAGGGAAAAAGCGCTCTGTTCTTCGAATGGCCTGGGGCAAGGCCATGTTCTATATGCTTCGGCTTTTCAAATACAGGACGGCACGAGCTACAATAAATACTCCAACAGCCGTTCTGGGTATCAGGGGAACCAAGTTCGGAGTCGAGGTGAGAAAAGTGGGGGAAAAGCCACGCGCAGCGCGGCCCATTCAGCTTGCAGCCGCAGGCGATTTCGGCCATCTGCAACTGGCTGCCGTGGATCCAGCAGATTGGGAGACCATTGTCTATGTATTTGAAGGAGAGGTGAATGTAAACGGCCAGAAGGTGGGAGAAGGTGAGACGTGGGAAGAAGGAGTGATTCAGCCTACAGAGCCTGAGGATGCCGAGCAGTTTATCTCCGATACAGAGGGTGGAGAAGAAGGCGGAGGTGAAAAGGGCAAAGGTGGTGAAGGAGGCAAGGGAGAAACCGGCGCCGGAGAGACCGACTCGACCAAGGAGGGCGGAGACAAAGGCAGTGACCAGGCAGAGGGCCAGACGAGCGTTGATGCTGAGCAGCAGGGACAGGAACAGGGCCTGATCGGACAAGGACAACAACCTGCGAACAAATACGGCTATTTCTCTGCATTGCTTACAGAAGATCCTATTAAACTCATCTACTGGGGGGGCTCATATATCAGCACGAGCCCGCAACCATTCAGCTCCGCCGGCTGTACTGTCAAGGGATACGACGCTGCAAGCAATGTCATGCAGGGAACTGCCTCGATTGATGGCATCTCTTATTTCACCAGGGTTCAATCCCTGGACGGCGATTCAGGGGACCTGGGAACATCTGTACCCGTATTAACCGAAGTACTGGGAAGCAATAGTTACATGGAATGGGGCAGGTGGAATACGAAACGTTCATTTTACATGGATACCAGCAGGACCTTGTGCGGTTGGGTGGACAATGGCTACTATATCTTTGGCGATGTAACCACGGATGCCAAAATGAGTGACCTTGCCAGTGCCAACGTGCAGGCAACCTATACTGGTGAGGCTTATGGTACGTACTGGACCTCCGGGGGTGGAAAAGACATGAGCGGCTACTTT
>Ga0180301_10004513_pt1 | contig 10737 bp, 7 predicted proteins | sample GuaBasSediGuay16_FD_121797 | JGI IMG/M metagenome (GOLD analysis project Ga0180301, IMG submission 121797) | Subseafloor sediment microbial communities from Guaymas Basin, Gulf of California, Mexico - Guay16, Core 4569-2, 12-15 cm | ecosystem: Environmental > Aquatic > Marine > Hydrothermal... | reverse complement strand
CTATCTCCATGATACTCCATAATAAATCTACTCATGTATTATTAAATAATATTTATGCTATATTTCTTGGTCCTTGACCAAGATTAACATAATAATATTTTGAAAGATTTCCTACTTCTTTGAAATAATTTATTGATCTTTAATATATCATTTACTTACATAGAATACTATATTATAAGTTAGCAGTTTATCCTTCATATTAGCGATAATCTTTTTTCTTCAATATGCCTTAGACGTTATATTAGGTGGAGTGTTAGATGCAGAATGTTACTGCAGCAATACTTGCTGGTGGTAAGGGTAAGAGGTTTAGGCCATATACGGAGATTATACCAAAGCCATTGATTCCCATTGGTCCTGAGGAAAAGCCTCTTCTTGAATATATTATAAAGTGGTTATCAAATTATGGTATAAGAGATATTGTATTACTTGTCGGATACAGATGGAGGCAAGTATCTAACTATTTTAATAATGGATCTAAGTGGGGTGTTCGGATAAAGTATAGTATTGATACTGAGGAGTACAAGAATACTGGTGGAGCATTATTAAATGCTTGGAGGCAAGGGCTTCTCTGTAGAAACGATCTATTAATATGGTATGGAGATATACTTGCACCTCTAGATGTAAATGATTTACTAGATAAACATTATGGATGGAATGCAGATGCTACGATCGTAGTAGCTGATAAGTACCAGGTACCAGTTGGTGTAGCTAGAGTTAATGAAAGTGGTGACATTATTGAGCTTAAGGAAAAGCCGTGGATAGACATACACGCAACCATAGGAATCCTAATGCTGAAGCCAAGGATATTAGATAATGTAGAAGAGGTATTGGGCAAATGCTTTGACATCATGGGGGAACTTGTGCCATGGATGATAAAGGAAGGTATGAAGGTAAAAGCATACATATATAGAGGGGCTTGGTACGATATAGGAAGTTTAGAGAGATATGCAAAATTAGACCATAATAGTATAAGGGAATTTATACGTTCCCATGATCATAAATGATCTATTTTTCAAGTATCGTTAATCTACATCAATAGGTTTTAACGATCCTTAAAAGATTAAAATATTCGTAAAACTTATAACTTTTGTATTTACAATAAAAAGTAGTGGAACCAGAGGTGTTATTATTGGAGAAAAAAACGCTTGTAGCACTATCTGTTATAATTGTTATTCTAATAATAGTAGCTGTTGTAGCAATTTATTTGACCCAACCTAAGGCTCCTACCGAAACTGGGACTACAACATCTCCTACTCAAGCTGGATATTATATTAAAATGCCATCGGGCTCACCTACGGGAACCTATTATCCTGCATTAACGGCTATAGCTAGTGTTGTATCTAAATATAATCCTGATATTGTGGCTGTAGCCATTCCTGGAGGGGGATCAGCATCTAACTGTAGATCCGTTGGTTCTGGGGAATACCCAATTTCATTATCAACATCAATGGTTGCATACTTTGCATATACTAGTACAGGGCCTTTTGAAGGCGAATCCTATCCTGACTTAAGAGCCGTTGGACCTGCTCATCCATTGGTTATAAGCTTCATTGTGAAAGCAGATTCTGATATAAAGACAATATATGATCTAGAGGGTAAGAGAATAGCTATTGGAGAAGCTGGAAGCGGTGATGCTGTTGCAGCCGAAGTACTTCTTAAGGAAGCAGGTATTTGGGATAAAGTTGTAAAGGTAAATGTAGGTGATCCAGAGTCATGGAACATGCTCAAAGTGGGTACAGTTGATGCAGCTATACACCATACTGTAGCCGGTAACCCTAATCTATATGAAATCTCTACATCAACTCCAATAAGATTAGTTGAAATACCGGATGATTTAGCTGAAAAATTAGTTAGTAAGTATCCATACTTCATGGGGTATGTTGTTAAGGCTGGAACATATAATGGTATGGATGAAGATGTTAAAGTTGTAGCTAATCCATCGATTATTATTACTAATGCAGATGTACCTGAAGATCTAGTATATAGATTTATAAAGACTTATTGGGAGCATTTTGATGAAGTTGTTCAGGCTGCTTCATTCCTATCTACTGTTGATAGAGAGAACCCGTTAGGAGGTATATCTATACCTCTACATCCAGGCGCATATAAGTATTGGCAGGAAGTAGGTGTTCAAGTTCCTGAGAATTTAAAACCTCCATAATTTTTTAAACATAATTACTAAAGTTTATGAGGGATTTATTATGGTTAATGTTAAGAAGGTTATAGACTATATCGCCTCGGGATTTGCTTTATACATGATACTATTTGCATATGGATTCTATATAACATTTATTATGATCATTAGAAACATATTTAATCTATCAATACCTAGTTATTTAATTATTACACAATATCAACACATGGGAATGTTCTTAACAGGCTTAATGCTCCTAGCATTTGTCGTGTATCCACTTAGGAAGGATGGACCTAAATGGTATGACTGGCTTTTAGGAATTATCGGAGCATCTAGCGGTCTATATATATTTATAATGTATCCACAGCTAATGCAGAGGATGGGGATTGTTACACCATTAGATATGTTATTTGGATTAATAGCAATAATACTCATTATAGAGGCGGGAAGAAGATCTATAGGTCTAGCTATAGCTCTTCTAACACTAGTATTTGTAATATATGGTGCTTATGACGCTGGTTTTAGATTGGATGAACTTGTTGCAAGAATATACTTATATAATGTAGGTATATTTTCTACTCCATTCCATGTAGCTACCTTCATGATCTTTATATTCATGTTCTTCGGTAATCTAATATCCGAGCTTGGTGTTGGAGAATACATAAATAGTCTAGCTTTCTCGGTCGCAGGTTCAAGAAAAGGTGGTCCTGCTAAAGTAGCTGTTGTAGCAAGCTCGTTAATGGGTATGATGAGTGGATCGGCAACTGGCAATGTTGTTACAACAGGCTCATTCACTATTCCTTTAATGAAAAAGTTTGGTTATAAGCCTGAAGTTGCAGCTGCTATTGAAGCTAGTGCTTCAACAGGAGGGCAGATAATGCCTCCAGTTCTAGGTTCTGCAGCATTTATCATGCCATTATTTCTTGGCTTAAGGTATTGGGATATAGTTATTGCATCAATAATTCCCGCTTTATTGTATTATAGTGTACTATATATATTCGTGGATCAAGAGGCTTCGAAACAAGGATTATTTGGACTGCCTAAAGACCAGATCCCTCCATTAAGACCCTTATTATTAAAGTTCTATTATTTACTACCTATTGCAGTACTTGTAGCAGTATTAGCCCAGGGATTCGATGTTGAACAAGCAGCTATTGCAGCAATATTATCGGCCCTATTCCTAGAATGGTTTACACGTAGAAATCTTAGTAGAATATATTCGCTGATATTTATACTAGTGATATTTTTATTTGGCTATATGTTTACTTGGCAAGGACTCGACATATATGCTACACTTATATTGCTCGGCTCTATTGCTATCATAATAACTTTACTCATTGGAATTATTATGAAGGGAGCTAAAGAAATGACTACAATAACTTTAAAAGCATTATCTAGGACATTTAAAGGGATAATAGGTGTTGCATTAGCATGTGCTATGGCTGGTATAATAGCGGGTGTATTAGCTTATACGGGTCTTGCAGTTACAATGAGCAAATCACTTGTTGCAATAACTGGTGGTAACTTATTTCTCCTCCTACTATTATCAATGGCCATAGCATTAGTATTGGGCATGGGAATGCCTACACCAGCAGTATACGTCTTAGGTGCAACACTAATAGCTCCTGCACTAGTAGCTGTAGGGATTAATCCATTAGCAGCACACTACTTCATATTCTACTTCGGTGTCTTAGCACCGCTTACTCCTCCAGTTGCTGTAACAGCATATGCTGGTGCAGCAATAGCTAAAGCAGATTTCTGGAAAACAGGTCTCCAAGCTTTTAGAATGGCTATAACTGGATGGTTTATTGCATTCTCTTTTGCAAGATATCCAGAAATGCTTATTGTACCACTACAGAGCTTATCTTTAAACAATATACTCAATATAGTAGTAGGAATATTGGCATCTATGTTAGGCGGTATATCGACTCATGCAATAGCTTCTGGCCACTTCTTAGGAAAATTGTCTACTATTAATAGAATAATATTTGCTATAACTATAGTATTCGTTGTGTTATCTATATTCTATAACACAGTATTTATAGTGCCTGCAATAATTTCAATGATATTAGGAATTCCTAAAGTAACGAGTATTTTTAAAAAGTAAATTTTTTATATTTAGCCCCCAATTTCTTCCATGATTTTTATAAGTTCTAATGTATATTCACTTGTCCTTAAAGGCTTAACATCTTTCATGTGTCGTGCTAAATCCTGTGTTACCTTTTTCCTTTTAATAGCTTCTCTAATGGCGTTCCTAATTAGGCTAGTTGCTTCACTCCATCCTATATAGTCTAGGATTAGAGTACCGCTTAAGATCTCTGCAGTTGGGTTTGCTACATCTTTGCCAGCATATTTAGGAGCGGTGCCATGAACAGGTTCTCCAACAGCTATATAGTCTCCAACGTTTAAACCGGGGGCCATACCTATTCCGCCAACTAATGCGTTTGCCATATCGCTTATATAGTCTCCATTAACGTTAGGGGCAACGATTATGTCATAGTCCCAAGGCCTAATAATTAATTGTTGAAGCATGTTATCAGCTATCCTATCGTTAATTAATATTTTTCCTTCAGGGATCTTTCCATTGTATACGCTATATAATTCATCTTCTGTAATTACATATTCTCTATATTCCTTAAGCGCTAATTCATAAGCCCATTCACAGAAGGCTCCCTCAGTATACTTCATAATATTTCCTTTATGCATAATTGTTACAACTCTTCTCTTATACTTAATAGCCCATTGAAGAGCTTTCCTCATAATTCTATAAGTACCATATTTACTAATGGGTTTTACACCTATACCTGAATCTTCTCTTAAATGAATACCAAACTCTTTTAACAAGATCTCTCTGAACTTTTTAGCTTCTGGACTATTGAAGGGCCATTCTATACCCATGTATAGATCTTCCGTATTTTCTCTAAATATTATGAAATTATCATGTTCAGCATACTTATGTGGAGCTGGCTGACCAAAATAGTATACAGGACGTATGTTAGCATATAATTCAAGCTTCTTCCTAATAGTAACATTCAAACTCCTATATCCTGTACCAACTGGTGTCGTAAGAGGGCCTTTAAGTGCTACAAGAGTATACATTATACCATTAAGTGTATCTTCCGGTAATAATTCATTGTATACTTTTTGTGCTTTTTGTCCAGCATACAGTTCCCACCATATGATTCTACGTTTTCCTTTGTAAGCTATTTCAACAGCTTTATTCAAGACCTTTATAGCTGATGAAACGATCTCTGGCCCTATTCCGTCTCCCTCTATATATGATATTATAGGATTATCAGGAACAACTAGTCTTCCATCTTTAATTGTTATTCTTTCTCCTTCTTCTGGGGGTTTTATTTTTCTAAATATATATTTTTCAACCATATTATTCACCCATACAGAGATATATGGGAAATATATGTGTTAAAATAAAACTATGAATCAGACTTTTTCCATTTACTAGCTGTTTCTTTAATTTCTTTACTTATGATTTCTTCTAAGTCAGTTGTTCCATATCTTGTAAGAAGTTCATCTCTAGTCAAGAACTCTAGTTCTAGTCTTCTCCACTTACTTAACCCAACGATCTCATTAAATTCGCTCCACGTTACTCCCATATCTACTATCTTATCTAGATCTCTCGTTTCTTTTAGAATCTTTAGAGCCTCTATCATTGCTTTTGTAGCAGCATATAAGCAAACCATTGGTATAGATAAGTACTTAACACCTACTCTCTCAAGATCCTCTATTTTAAACGGTGTAGTCCTACCTCCGGGAATTATATTGAATGCTATTGGTACAGGTATTTTCTTAACTAAAGTCTCAACTATTTCAAGCGAAGTTGGTGTTTCTACCCATACATAGTCTGCTCCAGCTTTTGCATATGCTATACCACGCTTTATAGTCTCTTCTAGTCCAGCAACTGATAACGCATCAGTTCTTGCTCCTATTACTATATCTGGATCTACTTCATTCTTCGCCCTAATCGCTGCCTTAATCTTTTTAATCATTTCTTCAATTGATACTAGTTGTTTTCCAGCCATGTGACCACATTTTTTGGGCCAAACCTGATCCTCTATTCTAACTCCAGCTGCTCCTATTTTAGCGAAATTAAAAACTGTCCAGTAAACATTTAATGGATTACCATACCCGGTGTCTATGTCTACATCAACTGGTATTGAAACGGCATTTATGATCGTTCTAACTCTCTCAAGCATTTCTCCAAAACTTACTAAGCCTATATCTGGTTGGCCAATAAGAGTTGCAGCTATCCCGTATCCACTGGTTCCAACTACTTTGAAACCTGCTTTCTCAATAAGAATAGCAGATAAAGCATCATAAGCACATGGTCTAACTATCATACCTGGTTCTTCAAGCAACATTTTCCTAAAAATTGTAGACTTCCCCATAATATATGCCTCTATACCAATATTTTCCTTAAACACATTCTAAATACTAGATACATTTTTAAAATATTTAAAGATTTGAATTATTAGCTTCAGTTTTTGAAATTATTTTCCTTATCCATGGTAGTTTACCACCTTCTCTCAGAATTTCTATCTCTCTCTTAGACAGATTATGGGTTACCTTAAATCTATACTTTTTAGTTCTATTTTCAACATACAATATCCGGTTTCCTGCACTTAATTTAGTCAAATCAATTACTAGATAATCTCCTGCCTCAACACGTTCATAGTCCATATGGTCGGTGAAATTAAGTGGGACAATGCCGAAGTTTATAAGATTATCTCTATGGATTCTTGCAAATGACTTGGCTATTACAGCTTTTACTCCAAGATATTTTGGTGCTAAGGCCGCATGTTCTCTTGATGATCCTTGTCCATAATTTTCTCCAGCAACTATAATACCACCGTTTCTTTCTAAAGCTCTTTTATAGAAACTCGGATCTACATAATGGAACACATATTTAGATATTTCTGGAATATCGCTTCTTAGAGACATTGTTTTTGCTCCAGCAGGTAAAATGTGATCTGTAGAAATATTATCACCAACCTTTATGAGTACTTCTCCCTCTAGCCTATCTGGTAAAGGCGGAAAATCTGGTAATGGTTTAATATATGGTCCTCTAAATACCTTAACCTTCATAGCTCTTTCCAAAGGCAAAGGCTTTATTATCAAACTATCATTAACTATGAATCTCTTAGGTAAAGTTATCTTTGGATATTCACCGAATTCCCGTGGATCTGTTAAAACACCTTTTATTGCTGTCACTATAGCTGTTTCAGGACTAACTAAATATACTTCAGCATCCTTAGTTCCACATCTTCCTGGAAAGTTTCTATTTATTGTTCTTACAGATATTGTGTTTGGAGGAGGTACGCCAAGTACGCCTATACATGGTCCACAAGCTGGTTCTAAAATCCTAGCACCAGCCTCAATCAAATATCTTATTTCTCCACTTTCCATTAGATGGAGAAGGACCTGTCTAGATCCAGGGCTTATGAGAAGTTCTAGATTTGGAGCTTTAGTATGTCCCTTAATAACGTTCGCCACTACCTTTAGATCGCGAAGAGATGAATTAGTACATGACCCTATAACAACTTGTTGAACCTCTATACCTGCTACTTCAGCAACAGGCTTTACATTATCGGGGTTTGGAGGTAAGGCTACAAGGGGCTCTACTTCTCCTAAGTCTATTTCTATTACATCATCGTATTCTACATTCTCATCAGGGACTAGCGGAATCCATTGTTCTCCCCTGCCTTGTGCCTCTAAAAATGCCTTTGTTACTTCATCACTTGGAAATATAGCTGTTGTAGCACCTGTTTCAACACACATATTTGTTATAGTAGCTCTAGAAGGAACGTCTAAAGTCTTAACACCCGGTCCGAAAAACTCAAATACCTTGCCGATACCGCCTTTCACGCCAACTCTAGACAGCAATTCAAGAGCTACATCTTTCGCAGATACCCAAGGCCTTAGCTTACCAACAAGCTTAACACCAACTATTTCTGGAAACTTTAGACGATACGGTACACCAGCCATAGCAGCAGCTACATCTAATCCGCCTGCTCCAATAGCAAATGATCCAATCCCCCCAGCCGTAGGCGTATGACTATCTGATCCAAGCAGAGTCTTCCCAGGTCTTGCAAAACGTTCTAAATGTATTTGATGACATATTCCATTGCCAGGAGCAGAGAAATATATTCCATAGCGTAAGGCTATTGTTCGTAAATATAAGTGATCACATGAATTACGAACACTTGTTTGAGGAGTATTGTGGTCGACATAGCTAACACTTAGTTCAGTATTTACTCTAGGAATACCTATTGCTTCAAACTCCAAGTATACTAATGTCCCAGTAGTATCCTGTGTTAATGTTTGGTCTATTCTTATAGCAATTTCTTCTCCGGGTTCCATTTTACCTTCAATAAGATGTTCTTTTAATATCTTTTCTGTAATTGTACCACGCATAATAAACACCGATAAAATGGCATCGGTGATTTGATTGATAAAACTACTATAAATATCTTTTTTAATACATATTAGTTAGAGAACAAATTTCTTTAAGAAATTATTAAAATTCTTCTATGAATAATTTAATTAAAATTAAAGAACTTACCATTATTCTGAGAGAACATTAACGTTCCATAACTACGAGTATTCATTTATTGCATTTAACAATTCTAAAAAGTTCAAATCATTGTTAAATGAGTAATATATGGTACAATATAAATTTTACTGAAGGATCTCCGATGAAAAAGTATCTTTTAAGGACACTATTGAATATTTTAATGATGAGGAGGAATAATTTATGCCGATTAATTATAATTATATACAATTATTAGATGTTGTAATATCTAATAAAAAGTTCATTCTTTAAGTGTCTTCATAACAGGCAGAGTTAATGTCTTAATAACGCCAGGTAACATGTTAAGTCTTACAAATAAATCAGTTAATTCATCACGATTCCTAGTTACAGCTTTTAGAAGGATCTGTCCTCTCTCAGAAAGCATATAAGCCTCAATTATATCCATATTCTCTCTTAATTCTTTAATAATATCTCCCATTTTCTCTGGAAGGACCCATAAAATAATAAATGATGTAAGTCCTTTCCCAAGTTTTTCATAGTCAATTACTATAGTAAACTTCTTTATTACTCTATTTTTGATTAGCCTCATGATCCTATATCTAATAGTCTGTTCCTTGGCATTAAGGATCTGAGCCATTTTAGCATATGACATTCTAGCATCTTTTTGAAGCAGATCTAAGATTGCTTTATCCAACTCATCTAAATCAATATCTTTTTCCATTTTATCATTATATTCATATACTTCATGCTTTAAAGAAGATATTTTACTTAAAATTTGGTATACTTTATTTTTAGGGATCACAATTATGGTGTTTCCTTCAGCAACTATATAATCTCTATTATTAACAAGAACCCCGCCACAGATCACGGGAACACCGATCTCGTCTTCAGATTTGATAGCAACATCGGAGGGTGGAAGAGATATTGGGAAATCTACTTTCATAAGGTACTTACTAGCAAAAACAGGGAATTTTTCAGCAATGATCTCCTTTACATCAGTTACTACACCATCAACAATAACGCCTAAAACGCCTCTACGTTTAGCAGCATTTGATAATAGACCGCCCCACACTGAAAATTCACAATTCTTTGCATCAATGACAATAATTGAAGATGAAGCCATACTTATTGCTTTTAATTGGGTCTTCATTGTTGGAGAAGTAATTTTAACAGTTACTGCAGGACCAACAATTCTGTCGTAAGGAACTATAGGCTTCAAGCCCTTCATAATATATGAAGATGGGACAATATCAATTAATTCATATAATGGTATATTATAAAGCTTTTTTACAATTCTACGTTCTTTCCCCTTAAGTAGATAACTAACTTTATGTAAACTATTCGTTGAATCCATAACAATAGCTCCTCAAACTCTTCTTTTTTATCTAGGAATTTATACCTTATCCTAATAATTCATTAATTTAATCTAGTAAATTGATATTAAATACTACAGTTGTAAGTTCGTTAAGAAATAATTTTCTTCAATAAAACTATTTTCTATATTCATAATGAATTCCCCATGATATATGGGTATACTATTGAAAGAAAATATACTTGATTATACTTGAAGATCATACCGATGGAGGCGAATTATATTATATAGGGTAATCCTATAATATCATATAATGAGGTTGTAAGAATATTTCTTCGATAGTAAGGGCTGTTGAAAAATGTTGTGAGTTGCATAAACCATGGCTAGGGCTACAGTCGCTATTGTAAAATCCAAGAACCGTTATGATGGGGTTTTGAGGGCTTTAAAGCTTATTGATAGTGAGTTTAGAGAAGTTATTGGTGGTAGGAAGAAGTTTTTGATTAAGCCTAATTTTGTATCTACAACGATATATTTATCTGCTACTCCAAAAGAGACTGTTGACGCTATTCTTGATTATTTATTTGAGAATTATAATGTATCTGAAGTATTGATTGCTGAGTCTCCGGCTGTTGCTAGAGCTGAAGAGGGATTTAGAAACTATGGCTATTATGATCTTAAGAAGAAGTATCCAGGGATAGAATTTGGTGACTTGGATGATTATGGCCAGGTAGAGTATAGGTT
>Ga0180301_10004512_pt1 | contig 10737 bp, 10 predicted proteins | sample GuaBasSediGuay16_FD_121797 | JGI IMG/M metagenome (GOLD analysis project Ga0180301, IMG submission 121797) | Subseafloor sediment microbial communities from Guaymas Basin, Gulf of California, Mexico - Guay16, Core 4569-2, 12-15 cm | ecosystem: Environmental > Aquatic > Marine > Hydrothermal... | reverse complement strand
CCATCCTTCTACTTTTCAATTCCCTTAATTTCCTCATTAACTCCTCTCTTTCCCTAGTTCCGGGAGCATAAGATAGAACAGGTTCATTCTCAGGCTTAGGTATTTGGAAAACTCCTGCAGATGACATATTTCCACCACTATAAATAACAAACTAAATAGACTTTAAGCATAGCTGAGTTTTTAAACCCAAATACTTCAAAGAATTACCAATTAGACCACGGAGAACAGGGAGTAAAAATTGCTAGCCACTAGTGCTATATGATTAATCCGTTATTTACCACATTGCTTAAAGGGAATAGCATTTTCCTACATGACGATGTTCTGCTTTACTAACGTTAACACTACTTCATTCTTACTCAAGAACCCTACCACTAAAGTATAGCGTTTATAGTGGCTACGTTTAAGTTAGTATTAGTTAGAGTTGTTTAATGAGATTACATTTTATGCCTACATATGCTGAAAATGCTCTCATACCTGTCAATATTTTTTCATAACTATACGGGCTGTGTATTGTTTCAATGAGAAATATTTTCCCTCCAAGTTCATGTTCTTCAACTATGAGGAAATATATCATCGGAGGTTTTACTCTTGTACTTCTAATAGCCAATGCTTTTTCAGGAGAATATTTAACAAAGTTTTCTATGTTTCCAACTATTTCCTCTAAAACTTTGACTAAGTTTTCTACAGGTAAGAATCGAAATTCTCTACCTACTCTTCTTCTAACTTCATCTAAGCTTTTCACTTTCCAATACTCATATTCGAAAAGAAATAAACGTTTTATAATGTTCCGTGGAATTTCCATTATCTCACAGTCTCCCATAGTTTACTAGGAACCACTAAGAACTTATAGTTTTAGCTGAAAACCTCAGAGAACTCGTGGAAGAGCTGGAATTTAGGAGGAAAAAATAGGGGAGTGCTTAGAGGGATGGTACCGATCTGTACTATAAAAACAGCACATTGCGATGAGACCGCTGGATTTCCTAGATTTAGGGATAGTTATTATCAGCGGAAAAGGGATTCCAACCCGCTACTTGAGAATGCCCGCATAGCATGTCAAGTTACTGATCTTAACTGATGCCAATAAGAGCTGCGGTGATATCGCACATGTTTTCAGGTATAGATCAAAGAGACGCAAGAAGATGCTAAGAAGCTTAACATACTCCAGATTCCCGAAACACAGAAGAGAAGAAAGCGAGGGTACGCGATACATTATGAACTAGATGCACTATCAGCATTAGAAGCATTGTTTTAAGAAGGGATAGAGTCCTGCTAGACTTCTTCGAGGTAAGAATACTTGGCGAAATCTATGCTACAGCAATCACTGGAGCAATCCTCATAAATGGCATAAATAACACATTACACATTATACTCGAATATCTAAACCCCAGAGCCTACTCAGTAATGCTTGTAGGTCTCACGGCACAAATACATGGCTTAATGCTGCATGGAACCAGGATATCACATGTAGCAGATGTGAGAGTCATAGATCCAAAAGCTGTGATTAAGCGGCTTAAAAGGGTTCAGCCCATGGCTTCGTAGAGGGTGCAGTAAATTATGCACAAGAACTGGAGAATAATTAATCATTGAATACATGTAGTGAAAGAATCAAGGGATAAGGGTAAAAAGACTTATATTACCTAGAGTAAACAATGTGTCCCTCAATAATTGTGGCAACAACTTCAAGCCTATCGTTTAAAACAACCATGTCCGCCTTAAAGCCTGGCTTCAACATCCCAATTCCAGGATCCTTGTCAGCATAGACTGCTCTCGCTGGATTAGTGCTTGCCATTGCGAATGCTTCCCCAACACTGTATCCAAGTGATACAACATTTCTAAACCCTCTATCCATGGTCAATGTGCTTCCCGCAAGACCTCCTGTGTTTGCAAGCCTCGATACGCCATTCCTCACTATGATCTTTAAGCCTCCCAGCTCGTATTCTCCGTCTTGGAGACCAGTTGCCGATATGGCATCAGTTATCATGGTTATCCTGTCGACCCCTGCATAATCTATTACAAACCTTATCATTTCGGGACGAACATGTATGAAGTCGGTGATCAATTCAAGAAATACTGACTTCGAAGACATTAATGCAACAACAACACCAGGCTCCCTGTGATGAATACCTCTCATACCGTTGAATAAATGGGTAGCCTTTCTTGCCCCTGCCAGCACGCCGTTTAAGGCCTCTTCATAAGTTGCGTTGGTATGACCTATCTGGACGACTACTCCTAGCGAGGAGACATGCCTTATGAATTCAAGAGCCCCCTCAATCTCGGGTGCAACAGTTATCTCTCTAATAAGTCTTCCCGACTCCTCATAATACTGCATGAATTCTTCGATGGATGGCTTCCTGATAAACTCCTTGTTTTGTGCTCCCGCCTTCTCCACATTAATATATGGTCCCTCCAGATGCAATCCCAGAAGTCTCGCACCCATTGACGGGTTCCATGCATCATAGGCGGACTTGAACGCCTTGGAAACGTTGAGAAGTATTTCATGGGGGCTCGTTACAGTGCTGGGTATGAAGGAGGTCACGCCGTATCTTGGAAGAATCCTCGACATCTCGATAAATGACTCCTGCCTGGCATCCATTGTATCGTATCCGTAGAGGCCGTGTATGTGTGTGTCAATTAGTCCTGGACCAATTATTCTCCCATCAAGATCTATTTCTTCAAGGCCATTCCTGCTACCACTATACGACTCCTTACCTATAGCCTTTATCACTCCCTCTTCTACAAGTATGAATCCTCTCCTTATGTGTTCATATGGAGTATATATTTCCGCGTTCCTTATCAATACTGATTTTCCAGCCAACTATATACACCTTTAAAGAACTGATTATTTCTGCAGAAAGCAACAGGTCATACATGGTATTTGTATTTTAAAAAGCAGTATTAGGTATTATAGAGGCTTTATCTTGGACAGGTATTTCTCGACATACTTCTTATTCTTCTCTATCCCTCCTGGAACATTTGCACTTATCCATACCTCGGGCTTAATCCCTCTAGACAGTAGGATCTCTATTGTCCTAGCGGATAATGTTTGCACTATAAATGCATTAATTATCGTCGATACTGGTGCAACCCTTTGTGAAAATCCCTCGATCTCATAGACAGCATCTCCTAGTGGAACCTTATTATCGATTACTACATCCGCTACCTCGTACAGCTTCTTCCCATGCGGATTTTCAGGTGGAACATTTTTAGAGAATTCGAGCGACGTTAATGCTATAACATTCATTCCATGCTTCTTGGCCTCAAGAGCCATCTCTACTGGCACAGCGTTCTTGCCCGAATTCGAGACAATGATAATCGTCGAGTTAGGCATGATCACCGTGTCGGTTAAAATGGCTTTAGCATATCCTGAAATCCTCTCGATTAACGTGCTCTTAATGGCTCCATTCATAGCTGATACCGATAGATCCAGCAGCGGATATACGGGTACTAGTCCTCCCGCTCTGTAAAACATTTCAAGAGCCAGTATCATTGAATGTCCTGTTCCGAACACGTATATGAATCCTCCCTTCTCAACACTGTCTGCCATTAATTGAGCGGCCTTTTCAAGATTCTCCCTTTCCTCCTCAACGATCTTATTTAGGAGATTGGATATGGTATTCTTCATCTTATCGAAAACAGAGGACATAGCTATGCACCTTTACTAAGTAATCACTATTCTCCAGCTTCCATTTTAAATTTAACTCACATAATTTAATCCCTTATAGAAAATCGCTATATACCATGTTTTCAGCATTGTATATGTCAATTAATCCAGTAAAAACTTTAATACCTAGCAACCCATTAATACGGGAATGTAATAGAACAAAAAATAAGTTTTATAACAAGTACGTTTTAGAATAAAATTAAGGTGTAACCATGGCAAGTGTAAAACTTGTCAACCTCACTAAAAGATTCGGCAAAGTTGTCGCAGTTAATAAGCTAAACCTCAGCATAAGGGATAAGGAGTTCCTAGTTCTTCTAGGCCCAAGCGGCTGCGGCAAGACTACAACTCTGAGAATGATTGCTGGCCTGGAGAGACCTGATGAGGGAGAAATATACATTAATGATCGCTTAGTGAATGATCTCCCTCCACGTGAAAGAAACATTGCAATGGTTTTCCAATCATATGCCCTTTACCCCCACATGACAGTGTATGATAACATAGCCTTCCCCCTAAAAATGAGGAAGCTGCCAAAGGAGGAAATAGATAAAAGAGTTAAGGAGGTCGCAGATCTCTTACGCATCAGACACTTACTTGACAGAAAACCCGGACAGTTAAGCGGCGGAGAAGCCCAAAGAGTAGCCATTGGAAGGGCAATAGTGAGAGAGGCAGAGGTCTTCCTCATGGATGAGCCTCTCAGCAACCTTGATGCTAAGCTAAGAATCTATATGAGAGCTGAACTTAAGAGGTTGCAGAGAGAGCTAGGGGTTACAACAATATATGTAACCCACGACCAGGTTGAAGCAATGACTATGGCGGACAGAATAGCGATCATGAATCATGGTGTTCTCCAGCAAGTGGGAACACCCGATGAGGTCTATAATTATCCCAAAAACATATTCGTGGCAGGCTTCATAGGCAGTCCTCCCATGAACTTCATAGATTTCACACTAACCGCATCTAGTGATAAGCAGGTAATTGATGCTGGCTCATTCAGGATCGAGTTACCTGGAGACCTTGGAGAAGTACTTGTGAATAAAGCCAGGACCCAAGAATTAGTGTTGGGTGTAAGGCCAGAGCATATAAAGGTATTTACGGAGAAGCCTTCAATGAAAAACATTATTGAGGCAGAGGTTTATGTTGTTGAGCCCCTTGGATCGGAGACTATTCTAGATCTAAAAATTGGAGAGTACCTTATCAAGGCAAGGATACCGGGTACAATAAGCACCAGCGTCGGAGGCAAGGTCTGGCTTCTATTCGACATGGACAAGATACACGTGTTTGATAAGAAGAGTGGGAAAGCCATTATCTAATCTGAAAAAATGATATCTTATTTTATTGTACCCATAGTCAATCCTCTTATAATGTAGTCCCTGAACAAGATAACGATAATTATTGGTGGAAGTATGGCTGCCGTAGTAACTGCTGCTAATTCACCATACTGTACGCCGAATGATCTGATGAAGAGGCCTGCACCGACGGTGATCGGTGTAGCGTTAACGGATGAAAGGATTAAAGCCATCAAGTACTCGTTCCATGAGAAAATGAAGTTTATGAATGAGACAGCCACTATTCCCGGGAGAAGCAGCGGGAGGACGACGTGTCTTAAAACTCCAAGCGTTCCGCACCCGTCAATAATTGCGGCCTCTTCCAGCTCCCTCGGTATCTCATCTATGAAGCTTACGAGAATGGGGAAAACTATTGGGAGATTTATCAGTGTATGTGCTATTGCTATTCCAACGATTGTGTCCCTCAGACCCATTGCTGAGAACAATATATAGAACGGTATAGTGAATAGTATTGGTGGAAAGAATCTCAAAGCTATTATTTGAAGCATAAAGCCTTGGCCACCAACATTGTACCGTGAAACAGCATATGCGGTGAAAATGCTAACGCCAAGCATGATTAGTGTGGACAGCGAGGCAATTAGGAATGAGTTTACAAAGTATCTGTCAAACTGATAACCGCCCGTTACAAATGCTTTCTGGAAGTGATCGAGAACAGGCTTAAATATGAACTTAGGTGGAACACTTGCAATATCTACATCGCTCTTAAAAGCCAGCAGGATGGTGTTAACTAGTGGGAATAGGAACACCAGTACCCCTACAACTAGGATAATCCAGAGAACTATGGAAAACAGTATATCCCTAGCCCTCTTGTTCACTTAGACCACCTCCTCCTAGTATAGATTATCACTAGGGATAACGGTATGGCTAAGATGAAGAAGCCAAGAAGAGAAGCAGCTGCTCCGAGACCGAAATTACCCTTAACGAAAACCAGCTCATACACCTTAATGCTGTATGACGTAGTCAGGTCTCCTGGTCCTCCACCTGTGAGTGTATATATTATGTCGAATGTCTTAAAGGCATCTGCAAACCTTATGACAGCCAATATGCCCAGCAATGGTTTCAGGTATGGAAATATTATGTGTCTGAAAATAGCCCATCCTGACGCTCCATCTATTTGTGCAGCCTCGATGTATTCTTTAGGAAGCGATCTGAGATCCGTGTAAAGGAATAGGAATATGAAGGGTGTCCAGTTCACAGTGTCTAAATAGATGAGCGTCGTGAACGCCCAGTCCTTGCCGAGCGGCAGAATATACATGTTGAAGATTTTCGCAATGGAGTTTATGAAGTATGTGGCAGTCCCTATTTCAGCGTTAAACAATAATCTGCCTATTACTCCAAACATTGCGCTAGAGGTCAGCATAGGCAGCAGGAACAGTGTTAAGAATACACCCTTCCCCTTAAACTCTCTATTAAACAATAGGGCAAGCAATAGGCCAAGCGTCAGCTGGACAGCAACTGCAACGAATGCAAACTTAAAGCTGAATGATAGGGATTTCAAAAGCCCTATTGTCGGGTTCAATGCGTCTATGAAGTTCTGTATTCCGCAAAACACTGGGTGATCAATGTTCACAAAAGTCACTTTGTTGAAGGCCAAATACCATAGGTAAACCGTTGGAAAGATAACGAACACTAGCAGGAACAGCATTGTTGGCAGGGCAAGCAAATGCTTTACATGAAACCTCATCATACCACACCCTCAACTGTTCATGAGTATACTCTATATTGTTTTGGGAGAAAATTATTTTTATTTTTAGCCTAAAGCCTTCTCGATCTCCTTTACGAATCTCTCAGTTATTCTTCTTACATTAACGATCATTGCTCCAACAACTACTGCATGGGCTCCGAGCTCTATAGCCTTCCTGGCGAGCTCAGGGGTATCATAGTGGCCCTCAGCTATTACTGGGATGCTGATTTCTTTGACAAGCTGTTCAACAAGCTCAAGGTCAGGCTTAGGTCTGTTCAGTGTGTAGGAGGTATATCCTGAAAGAGTTGTCGCAACAATATCGGCACCTGCATCCGCAGCCTTCACACCCTCTTCAAACGTGGATACATCGGCCATCACAGGCACGTCAAGCTCTTTCCTGATCTTCTTGATTAGCTCGTGAGCGGACAATCCACCGGGCCTAGGCCTATTAGTGGCATCTAGTGCAACAATGTCCGCTCCTGCCTCAACAATTGCCTTAGCTGCTTCAAAGGTAGGCGTTATTCTCACCTCATATCCTGGAACATCTATCTTATATAACCCGATAATGGGGACGTCAACAACCCTCCTAATGGCAGATATGTCTAGTGGAGCATCAGCTCTAATACCTTTTGCACCACCATTTACAACAGCTATAGCAAATGCTGCTGCAACCGCGGGGCCTTGTGCAGGATTTAACCTATCTCTATTACCCCATTCATCTGTTATCTGAATCGAGACAATTAATCCGTTTTTTAATGCATTTATCTTGCTCTTATTCAAGACCCTTCACCCCCAGTACATAGTGGAATATGAGAGCAGCTGCTCCCAAAACGCCTGAGAAAAAGCCTAGTTTACTCAAAACAACGCGAGTATACTTAGCAGTTATGCCGAAAGCATATTTCCTCATATATTTCACCGTGGGATTTAATAGGAGGTCTCCGAGGTTCGTTAATCCGCCTGCAAGCACAATTATGTCTGGCCCAAGAAAAGCCGCGATGCTTGCCAGCCCTGAACCCAGATAGAACGCCATCTTATCTATAGCTTTGAGGGCTGCTTTATCGCCTTTCAAAGCTGCCTCCTTGATTAGCTCAGGTGTGATGCAGTTCTTTTCAAGGCCGCATCTATCGTAGAGGAACCCGCTCCTCCTCCTAACAACCTCTTCATATGCATACCTGATAAGTGCATTGCTTGAAACATATGATTCTAGTCTTCCAAAATACCCCGGCTTATCTAGGTCATCAGCATTTATAATTATATGTCCAAGTTCTCCGGCAGCGCCCTTACTAGGCCTGTGAAGTTCACCATTAATAATTATTCCTCCTCCAACGCCGCTTCCAAGGGTCAGGCATACCAGGTCCTTGAATTCCCCGTGACCGCCGAAAAACATTTCAGCAAGGGCTGCCACCTTTCCATCGTTTTCAACGAGAACCGGCAGATCATATTTCTCCTCTACAATGCTTTTTAGGGGAGTGCCGATCCAGCCTGGGATCTTGTCCTCTAGTCCGGCAATGATTGTTCCTGTCTTGAAATCAACCTGACCAGTAACGCCTATCCCTATCCCATGGATCATCTCTACAGATTTATTGGTCTCAGCTTTCGATAACAAATCGTTAATAATCCTCAGAACCTGTTTAACAACCTCTTTACCGCTTCTCCCAGTATTCACCGTGATTTTATAGTGAATAGTTCCATCTGACCCCACTATTCCTGCCTTAATTCTTGATCCACCAACATCAAGCCCTATTGAGTAATGGGTCTCAGCGACCATTTCGGAGACCCAATAATGTTTATTTTAAAAGGGGTTTAGAAAAACGAGTATGAGTTATGTGTGAAAAACATTATTTAGTTTAACTACTTATAGTAGCCTGCCTCCTTCATAATATTGTATACCTTATTGTTAATGTTTTGCAGGGCAGTGTCTGGATCCTCGGTGCCCGCGAGAACTGCTGATATGTCCTCAGACATAGCCACTAAGATGTCAATGGCCTCAGGTATTGCTGGTAGAGTGTATCCATAGTTCTGAATAATGTCTAGATCGATCTTCCAGTCAGGATGCTTATCGGCAGCCTCCTCCAACAAGGGGGCTATTAGCGGTACGCCACCATGCTCCACGTAGCGCTTCTGCATTTCATAGCTCGACATTATGAGTAAGAACTTCTTAGCCTCTTCAATATGTTTTGAATACTTTGAAACACATAGTCCCACAGGATTTACGTATGTGGTTATCTTCAATGATCCATCAGGCTGTCTTGCACCGGGCGTATGTGTCATGCCGAATTTTCCAGCATATTTTGTCTGGCTAGGATCGTTCAAGCCTGCCCAAGCTATTGAGAAATGTATGGCGAAGGCGATGAGGCCCGACTTCAAGCCGTGATCAACGGCCATGTAGTCCCAGTCATAAACGTCTGGTGGAAACACTTCAAGCTTCCTCAAAGTATCGTATATCTGCATAGCCTTCTTCCAAGCATCGCTAGTAAAGTCGGGCTCATATGTTCCAGGCTTAAACCAGTGTCCTCCAAAGGACCATGCAATATCCATGAGGTGCCATGGAGTATCCATCATGCCTCTCTTACCGTACACGGCTGTGCCATACTTTGTAGGGCTGTCGGGATTATATTTCTGAGTGAAGAAGATCGCGGTTGCTATGTAGTCGTCCCAATCCCATTCCTCAGGAGGCTTGGGTGTAAGTTCTTTTCCAAGATACTTCTTCGAAAGCTGCTTGAACAGCTCTATCTTCTTCGGGTCGTGAAGAAGATCATCTATTAAGTCCTTCCGGTAAAATAATGCATGATTGTTTAGTCCAAGGGTTGGAACACAGTACAGGTGGCCATTAACGGTTAAACCATCCAAATGAACCTTAAGCATACCTAGTTTCAGCAGCTCCTCCCTCATATCATCTATTGGGACGAGATGTGGAGCATAGTGTGCAACATTGTATATTCCGGCCGTGATAATGTCGAACTCGGAGGATTTTGCAGCTAAAATCGTGTCCTCCTTAACCCAGAACTCCTCCCTGCTAAAAGTAACCATCTCTACTCTAATCCCCGTCTTAGGAGCCATCTCCTTGTTGTACCAGTCAAGAACCGGTGCCCATGCCTCACTCTCCGGCCCAGGCCAGTAAACCATCCTAATAGTTACCATCTCCTTAGTCGTCGTAGTTGTAGTCGTAGTGGTTGTAGGGGGAGGCGATGTAGTGGTTGGAGATGTTGCGGGAGGTGCTGTAGTTGTTTTTGCCGGAGGCTGGGTTGCCAGATAGGCATAGTATCCTGCTCCAATCGCTAAAATTACTACAACAAGTATAATGATTGCCTGAACACGTGTTAAAGCACTATAAAACACTTTCTCACCTATAACACTTTTTACACTACAGCAATATATAAAGTTGTACCTAATTTGCAAAATCATTAATATGTTCTCCTTAAAACAATTGATGCAAAAAATAATGTACAGAATATCTTAACATATAACATAAATATCTTTAGTCACGTGAGAATATATAAGCCAAAGCAACAATAGAAATCCTTATCCAATAGTTTTTAAATTAATTGATATATTATTGGAAAGATGGTGTTATGTTAATTAGTGGTAAGGTATATGAGAAAGACCTAATAATAACACCTACGACAATTAATGATGAGTAGTGGAGGTTAGAAGGACATAGATTACAAATATTGAATGTCCGAAACTACATACTTGAAAGTGTGAATGTAAATGAGCTTCTCCTAGATATTCCCCAAAGCCTTGGCGAGAACGAGCGGCAGGCTATCGCCATAGCAAATGCATCAAGCAATAACCTTCCTAACTACGCGCCCATTACTTGTCACCTTATATACAATAGGAGCTTCTTCACGTACATTGGCTTTTCACCTAAAGATTGCCATCGCATTTGTTGGTATTCCAGTCTTAATGCCTTTAGATTTTAAGAATTTTAGTACTTCAGTAAGGCGTGCTAGCTTAACAAACACTATAGCATCTGTTTTCGATGGTGGTAAACGTATCTTTACTACATCTGGAAACTTCCTGATAAGCTCATTTACCACATACTT
>Ga0180301_10004510_pt1 | contig 10739 bp, 10 predicted proteins | sample GuaBasSediGuay16_FD_121797 | JGI IMG/M metagenome (GOLD analysis project Ga0180301, IMG submission 121797) | Subseafloor sediment microbial communities from Guaymas Basin, Gulf of California, Mexico - Guay16, Core 4569-2, 12-15 cm | ecosystem: Environmental > Aquatic > Marine > Hydrothermal... | reverse complement strand
GATCATACTTAGCTACAATCTCCAATGGAACAGCTACATGGAGATAAAACTTACTATCATTTAAGGTGACAGCTACTGAATACGGAAATTCTGCATTAATTAATTCCTCAATTATCGGTAAATGCTTCTTACCGAATTTAACCTTACATTCAACCCACTCATGTCTCCCATCGGCGTGTGGCATCTTAATCAACACAGTATCTTTTGATACAAGGCGTATATTCCTATTTCCCTTCTCACATGCTTTCCCAATACTGTATAGCTGTGGTTTCCTGAGCCTAAGCTTGTTTTGAATTACATACATCTTTGCTCTTTGTAGTGCAGAATATGAATAATGGGCGTTGTTCATGTACCTAGTTACCTTTTTTACGGCCTCCCTATCTTTCAATCCCTTCTTAAGCAGTATGAATGTCCTTTCAACAGCTTCTCTAAATAAACGCATGGTGTAGAATATTTTAGCTTTAGCAACTAGATCGGAGAACTCTAACCTCCCTTTGATCGTTATGCACTCTTTTTCTTCACTACTACCTTGCCCCCCTCTATGTACCATTCTACGTAATCACCCCTCTTAAGATTCAATGCTAGACGAATAGCTTTCGGCAAAACAACTAGATACTTGGACGTTACCTTGCTTTCCCCAACTTTCACAACGTTCACCATACAATAGTTTAGAAAAACTTATATTTAAGTTTAGTGTACACTATTAGGGATTCCGGTGAACATCGAGGAGATGAGCCCTAGTGAATCCAAGTTCGCTGAGGGGAGTTACGATAAGATGAGTAGCTCCCGTAGTCGGGCTTGGAGGATATCATGGGTAATGAATGCTTACGTAGGTCTATCAATGTCTACGTAAGTAGGAACCCTATTGTGCGTATTCCTTAAGACTATTTTCTCCGGGTTTTGCAATTATTTATGGATCACTCACCGTATTTCTTCCAGTAGCGCTTGCTATGATGCCTGTCCACATATATCGGGGAAAAATATCCTTCCACTAATTGTCCAATTAAAATTGCTGCAGAAAGGTATTTAAAAGAAAGAAAATGAATATTTGAAACCTGATGCAGACATTGACAACTGTAACAATATTATTAGTTCCTTTTGATTCATCATGAATAAGCTGTTTTAGCTTACTCTATGGAGATGGCGTCCCTTACGATTTTTTCGCATTGGCATTTTTTCTCTTTGGGTATTTTTTTAATGACTTCTTTGATAACTTGTCTTATGTCTTCTATTCTTTTGTTAAAAAGTTCTATTACCTCTTGGTGGGAAACTTTTTCTTGCATTCCAGCGGCCCAGTTCGTTACTATTGCTATTGCCGCGTAACATTTTCCAAGCTCTCTTGCTAGAACACATTCTGGTACATTAGTCATCCCTACAACGTCTCCACCAAGAAATCTATATGCTCTGATTTCAGCAGGGGTTTCGAATCTAGGCCCTTCGGTTGCCACGTAGCATCCTCTTTTATGAAAACGTACACCTAGTTTTTCACAGGCATTAAAAATTACATTGCGTAGCTCTGGACAGTAAGGTTCTGTGAAGTCTATGTGAACAACTTGAGCTACGAGAGGTTTATCTTCAAAAACCTTAATTGGTATTTCTCCATCATAGAAAGTGTATGTTCTATTTTTTGTCATATCGATAAACTGATCTATGATAACGAAGTCTCCGGGCTCCATAGCTGGGTTCAGTGAACCACAGGCACTACTAGCAATAATTCTCTCGACACCAAGCATATGAAGACCATAAATATTTGCTCTAAAATTTATTTTATGAGGGGGAACATCATGTCCAACTTTTTCGCTTCCCGGCTTACTGTGCCTTGGCAGAAAAGCTACTTTAACTCCTTCGATCTCACCAATCTCTATACGAGGAGTTTTCCCAAAGGGGGTATCCAAAATCACATGCTCAGATTTTTCAAGTAATTGATAAAGTCCAGATCCACCGATAATCGCTATCCTTACTTTATCGCTCAACTTTAAACCCTCCACCGTGCAGGTAATGGCTATCAATATTTATGTTACTTTACTGCAAAGCTTATTTAAATTAAGGAGATTAACATCTTTTAATGTTTAAGCATCGATACTTTGCAAAATATTTAAAAGGTGGAAGAAAACAACAAAATATGGATTAGAAATGGGCCCGTAGCTCAGCTAGAGGATAGAAATGTAAATATCCGGTGAAGTAGAGCGGTGGGCTCTTATTTAAACTCCTAAGGAGAAACCCACTGGTCGCGGGTTCAAATCCCGCCGGGCCCGCCACTCTTTTATCCTCCACCGTTTCCTCCTTTTTAACTTCTACAAGCCTTCGTTACGTCTTTCCACAAAACTTTCTCTATCATCCAGACAGAGAAAAAAGTCCAATCCCAAGGTAAGCATTACATTTCTACAATAGCAGAAGAGTTTAAACCATAAAACTATTTTTGCGTTATAACATTAAAGTTAATTTGTAAAGAAAGTTGGTGCTGTGAATTGGTGATTATTTTGAAGTCTTCCGTTTTGTGCGTTAAGGTTCCTAGAAAAGTTGGAGAAGACATTAGAAAAAGGCTCAATAGTATGGGTGTTTTAGATAGGAATTTTAAAATTGAAAGAGATAATATTTACTTGTATTTTCCAGTCACTCGCCAGTTGGTTGAAGAAGAGTTGGAAGAATTAAAGAAGATTTGCGAGGTTGAGATTGTTGAAAGAAAAATAGATCGCCGCGAAAGTAGACCTAAGAGTTTTATTGATATTTTGAGAAATGAACTTAGTGAAGATAATTTAGAGTTTGTTCGGCGGTCCTTTGATATTATTGGCGATATCGCTATTATTGAGATTCCTGAGGAAGTTTCTCATTTGGGACGTAAAATTGGAGAAGCTATTTTGCAGGTTCATAAAAATGTTAAAACGGTTTTAGCGAAAGCAGGTAAAGTTGATTCCGAGTTTCGTATACGGAGACTCAAGTATATAGCTGGTGAGAAAAAAACCGAAACTACGCATAGGGAGTATGGATGCATATTCGTTTTAGATGTTTCAAAGGTATATTTTAGCCCTAGGTTGGCTACTGAACATTGGAGAGTGGCTTCTCAGGTAAAAGATGGAGAAACAGTTGTCGATATGTTTACTGGTATTGGTCCTTTTGCCATTTTAATTGCGAAGAGAGTGAATGCAACTGTTTATGCCATAGATAAGAATCCTTACGCTATAAAATACTTAAAAGAAAATATACAGAGAAACAGGCTTAGAGGAACAGTTATACCAATTTTAGGAGATGCTAAACAAGTAGTTAGAGAAAAACTATCTGGGAAGGCTGACAGAGTAATTATGAATCTTCCTGAAAAGGCCTACAGTTTTATAGAGGATGCTTGTTTGGCTGTGAAGCCGGGAGGTGGAATAATTCATTATTATCAGTTTGCTTCAGAACCAGATCCCGAGAGAAAGACTATTAAGAATTTGGAAGAAAAAGTTTTGCAGTCAGGGAGGAGAATAGTTTCGGTGTTAAATATCAGAAAGGTAAGACCCTACGCCCCGTACGAATGGCAAATCGTGGTTGATGCGCTTATTCGCTAAGTTCAGCTATTAAGGTAATTTTAACCTGTACATTAGGATTTTTTAGTTTTTTAACGATTTTCCTGTCGATGTCTATAGCTGCTTTATTAGCTTTAATCATTAGGGTTCTATCGCAGGTGTAACTGCTTTTCCTGCAAACGATATCTGTAGGGTGGCTTAAAGTGAGTTTGGGGCTCCCGAACCCGGTAATTTCTTCTTTTAATCCTTCAACTTCGATGATTAGCTTTATTTTTGACCCTTCTCTTCCAACTACTCTTTTAAATTCATCACTAAGCTCATATAGTCCTTTATCGGCTTTTACGGCAATGATGCAGTCTCCTCTGGGTGTTAAGCTTTCTTCTTTTGTTATTTCTAATGTTGATCTATGGGTGGCACGGATATTGGTATGGCCATACGCTTTAATCACTTCCACAGCCTTGAGAAACATAGTGACCCCTCGTTAAGTTAATTTTATGATTATTTTAAAATGTAGAGTCCGTCAAAATAGTGATATAGTAATGACGATGCAAAAGTCTATTTGACAAGTGAAAGACGTAAATAACTTATACAGTTAATAAGACGTCGTTTTTATGAAACTAGATTCTCTGAGTTTATCAGTTATCCGAGGAACAAAGTAATGAAGACCATAAATATCACGTTGGAACCGGAATGCTATGATCTTAGTTTGACGTTCAAACCTTCTTTTGTTTCTTCTACCTATAAACGAGTAAAAAAGAATGTTTGGAAGAAATTTGATTCACAAATGTTTAGAGGTTTCACGGTAAAGCAGGAGAAAACACACGTTTTCATCAAAGGAAATGTATCTATAGATCGTGAGTGGATAGAAGATCTTATTTTTGCTGAGACAGGGCTTTGGCATGCCCCCTTCGAATATGAAATTCATAGGGTTTCTAAAAAATTTAGATGGGTTTTAGAGGAACTTTCGCATCTGTATCCAGGTGTTAGGATACCAGTGTCCTTATTTGAACGGGATAAAATATTTGTTGCTATCTGTCTTTCTAAAAGAACAGATTATGAGGTGTTTGTACGCTCTTGGATGGAGAAGATCCTTAAAAAATACAATGATAATGTTTTAGATTTAATTTATGTAAGTAAGGAAGATTTGTTTGAGATTGGCACAAGTTATCAGATTCTTAATCTTGTAGACACGTTGAAATCCGTAACTATGCTTCATAAGGGTTTAAAGGATTTACCTACTTATATTAAAGAACATTTACAAGGACAGGAACATATTAGCGATCCTTTTAAATTTCTTTCAATAGCAATTCCGCCGCAAGTGGCAAGAATAATTTTGATTTCTAAAGTAAAAGGAATTGGACCGAAAACAGCAGACTCCTACCTACTAAACACTAGTTTTCATACAGATATTACTCCAGTGGACACCCATCTAAAAACCGTGATAACAAGACTTAAATTGTTCAGTGAAGTTATTAAGGCTCCTCAAAGCAGTTTGTGCTCAAAATATACTTGTACAAAAGATGTCTCGAGAAAATTAAGAGTTCCGTTATGTCCAATTTCTAATAATTGCATTAGAGCTAAAGTTTTAGGATTAGGGAAATTAGCGGGATGGTTTCAAACATTAACTTACCTTTTTGGAAGAGAATACTGCCGTAAAAACAAGCCACGATGCAACACATGCCCATTCAAGAAGGATTGTAACTATTTTAACCTGAGTAGGAAAATAAGTTAACCAAGTAATTACGAATACGACTATACGAATTTTAATACCTTAGTTCCGTGTTCTATTCGCTTTCGTGCCAACCATACTTTCCTACAAGAGGTACAAACGCTACTGAACCGAGATTTTTAGTTTCGATTTTTTTATCCTCTTTCTTAGTAACAAGGATTAAATCTTGCCAAAAATGTATGTGCCCTACCGGGATAACGAGTTTTCCTCCAATCTTTAGCTGTTCGACCAAAGGATCTGGAATCCTTGGACTTGCAGCTGTAACCAAAATTCTATCAAATGGTGCTGCTTCAGCATAACCACAAGTACCGTCACCAACTATAACCGTAACCCTATTCAAATATCCCGTTCTTTCAAGATTTTTCCTGGCAAAATCAGCTAGTTCAGCAATTCTCTCGATCGTATAAACGTGACCCCACAAATTAGGGTCTGTATCGGAAGGAGCAACTATCTCAGCGCAGACAGCAGCGTGATATCCGCTACCAGTTCCAATCTCTAAAACTCTTTGTCCCACTTTTAGATCAAGGACTTCACACATAATTGCAACCATGTATCGCCCAGCTAGCAGTTATTGCTAGCTGAGTGGCGCGCTAATCGTCTGGCCCCAGCCTATTGGCAATGGTTGATCAACATAGGCATATTTTCTAGCATCTGGAGGTACAAACTCCTCTCTAGGGACCTTTTTAAACGCTTTAATTACATGAGGACTCTTTAAAATCCCCTCCCTAACAAGCCTTCCTACAAGTTTCTCTCTTTTAACGTTAAAATCTTCTTCCATAAATGGCACCACTCAAATATTATGACCACTCCATGCTTAATCTATTTAATAGTAGGTCTTTGAATTATCCTAAATACTTATTGTATTAAACTTCTATCAATATGTCGATGATTTATCTTGGAAAGTTTCTGCGCATCTCTAAAGCAAAGAAAGAAAGTAGTGGCTTAATTAGAAGTTTTAATTTCAAGTTTTTAACCTAGTTTTTCTTGTTACAAAAATAACAATTTTTTCACATATGTTGAACTTATGTAAAAATGTTGGCCGAAAAAGAAAAATAGTCTAAAAAAGCAGAAAGAAACAGAAACAAAAATTTAACAAAAACTAGGCTAAGGTGAAAATGAAAGGGGAGTACTTATTGTAGAATTTATGAAGTTTATCTATAAATTTATTTTAAAGGAGGCCTAAGGTATGGGCGTGAACCTAAGAGGCATAATAAAAGCAAAAGAAATTACTTTAATGAATCTAAAGGGTAAAGCTATATCTATTGATGCCTATAACGCTTTATACCAGTTTTTAGCTATAATTCGCCAACCAGATGGAACACCTCTTAAGGATAGCCAAGGAAGAGTTACAAGTCATCTTAGCGGATTATTGTATAGAACCGTAAATCTTGTGGAGAATGGTATAAAGCCCGTTTATGTTTTTGACGGAAAGCCACCAGAACTGAAAGCCATGGAGATTGAAAGGAGAAAAGCGGTGAAGGAGGAAGCAGTAAAGAAGTACGAAGAAGCCTTGGCAAGGGGAGATTTGGAAGCAGCTAGAATGTATGCTCAGGCAACATCTGTTTTGACCGAAGATATGGTTAACCAAGCCAAAAGGCTTTTAGATTTAATGGGTATTCCATATGTGCAAGCTCCCAGCGAAGGCGAGGCTCAAGCTGCTTACATGGCAAAGAAAGGAGACGTTTTTGCCTGTGGCTCGCAAGACTATGATAGTTTATTATTCGGCGCTCCTAGGTTAGTTAGAAATATTTCTATCACCGGTAGGCGTAAATTACCTCGTAAAAATGTTTATATTGAGGTTAAACCTGGGCTTATTGCGCTAGATGAGGTTTTAAGCGATTTGAATATTTCTAGGGAACAGCTAATCGACATTGCTATTTTGGTCGGTACAGATTATAATCCTGAAGGAATAAAAGGTATTGGTCCCAAAAAAGCGTTGACACTTATTAAACAGTACGGATCTTTGGAAAACGCGTTGAAACACATCCCTGGAGCAAGTTTCCCAGTCGATCCTGCAGAAATTAAGGAAGTTTTCTTGAAGCCTCAAGTTACTGATAGTTATGAAGTTAAGTGGCGTCAACCTGATATAGAGAATGTAGTGAATTTTTTATGTGGAGAACATGATTTTTCCGAGTCTAGAGTGAGGAAAGCGGTGGAAAAACTTGACAAAGCCATGAAAGAAACAAAGACGAGAACAAGCTTGGACATGTGGTTTAAAAAGTGAATAACATTGACTACAACGAAATCTTTTTACATTTGTTCTGTTAATGTTTACGTAGTTCATTCCCGTGCAGAACGTGTGAGTTTATTAGAGTAGAAAACCCTTATCTTGGCATTGTTAATTACCTTTTGCTTTAAGCACAGATATTTAGCGAAAATATCCGAGTTACGCTTATTATATAAAGGAATTTAAACTATACTATATTTGTCTGATACTAGTTGCGGGTTTGCAATATTATCTTTTTAATAATTCAGTATTCATAGCTTTAACCTCTCAAACATTTATGGTTCGGTAAATTGAGGGGTAATATTATGTTAGACGGGAATATGAGGGAAGAAATTGATGTTGCAATTGTGGGCGCTGGTCCAGCTGGTTTAATGGCTGCTATTCAAGCTGCTAAATTTAATGTGAAAATTTCTGTTTTTGAAGAGCATAATACAATAGGTTTGCCTACGCATTGTGCTGGTCTTGTCAGTATGAAGGGATTTGAGAAAATAGGTTTTCATCCTCCTTCTAATGTTGTATTGAATAAGGTTAGAGGCGCTATTTTCTTTTCTCCTTCCGGTCATAGTTTCGTAGTTGAGAAGGAAAACAATCAAGCATATGTTCTCGATAGAGTTCTTTATGATCAATTCTTAGCTTCAATGGCAAAGAAAAATGGAGTAAAAATCGAGTTAGCATGTAAAGTTAGTAATGTTTTTGTCAGGGAAGACAAAGTTATGATAAAATTGACTAGGAGGAAGAGGGAAGAAATTGATACTGCAAGGGTCTTAATTAATGCGGAAGGTGTTAAGTCTGTTGTTTCTTATAAACTTGGGTTTGATAGGCCACAGTCCTTGCTTCCTGCTGTACAATTTGAGATGGTGGACGTAGATGTTAATGATGAACTTGTAGAGTTGTATTTTGGTCGAAAAATTGCACCTGGATTTTTTGCTTGGATTATTCCTACGTCAGATAACTCTGCTCGCGTGGGTCTTGCCGCTAAGAGTAGACCGTTAAATTTACTTAAAAAATTTCTAAGAAGTAATGTACAGGTTTTAAATCGATTTAAAAAGGGAAAGATTGTTAAAGTCATTGGAGGAACTGTTATTACGGGAGGACCTATTTCTAGAACCTGGTGTCCTCGTGTTTTGCTTGTTGGCGATGCCGCTGGACAAGTTAAGCCCACAACAGGTGGAGGAATTGTTTTAGGTTCTCTTTGCTCTACTATTGCTGGAAAGGTTGCTGGAAAATTTGTTAGAAATAATTTACCTGTTAGTTCCTTAAGCGAATATGAAAAGATTTGGCGTAAGCTTTTTGGTAGAGAATTCAGATCTATGAAGGCCTTAAGAAAGATTCTGAATTTTTTGCCGGATAAAACCTTGGACAAATTGTTTCTCTACATACCCCGTTATGGATTTAATGAGGACCTTGCTCAATATGGAGATATGGATTTTCAATACGGGACAATATTCAGGTCTCTTACAAACATTAAGGCTCTAGCGGCTGCGTTTTCAACATTGCTTTCACAATTTATATAATTTAGACTTTATTGTTAAAAGCGACCTTGTAAGATGAACTGAGAAAACTTGCAAACAATACGTTTAAATAAAGTGTTTAAGATGAAATATAAGTTCAGCGCCAAACTAACCAGAGAATGAACTTTGGAAACTTTTATAACGAAATTTACATAGTGCATATAGTCTCACGTGATACCTGCCAAATGATGCATGCAAGGATAGAGTGGTGATACTGTTGACCCTTGAACCGCCAATATGTTCATCATGTGGAAAAATTATTGCACCTGGCGAAACAGCAGTAAGATTTCCTTGCCCAGATTGCGGTGAAGTTATTATTTGGAGATGCAAGAGGTGTAGAAAACTCTCTCGTACGTATAAGTGTCCTAAATGTGGTTTTGAAGGACCATAGGAGGGGTTAAAATGGGAAAAGTTTTAACAATTATTAAAATCTTACCGGAAAACGTAGAAATAGATTTAAAACAATTACTTGAGGATATTAAGAGAAGTCTACCTGAAAATGCTGAATTTAAGGATAGTAAGGAAGAACCTATAGCATTTGGTTTGAAAGCTTTAAAAATAGCAGTTGTCGTACCAGATGCTGAAGGCGGTACGGACATACTCGAGGAAACTATTAAAAATGTTAAAGGTGTAGGACAAGTCGAAATAGAACATGCAACCAGAATATAATAGGTTTTTTAGATCAGATTTTACTTTATTTTCTGAAATCTTTACAAAAGAAATCCTTATAAAAGATAATTTGAATTAAAAGCATAGATTTCAGATTTTGCATCTAAAGTAAGGGAGTATCAATTAAGAATTATTAGTGACCCTAATTGCACTAGGAGGTTAAAGCTTCTTGGATGAATTGCAACTAAGAGTTGCAGAAGCTAGGCAAGAAGACGTAAATCGTTTCATTGTTAGACTTAGCGGCGAAGCCATGGAAAAATTAGGTGTTAAAACCGGTGACGTAATAGAAATTAAAGGAAGAAAAATAACTGCTGCAATAGTTTGGCCTGCTTATGATGAAGATCAAGATCAAGAAATTATTCGAATGGATGGAACAATAAGACATAATGCGGGTGTAAGTCTCGGAGAAAAAGTTACCGTGAGAAAAGCAAACGAAAAAGAAGCTAAAATGGTTGTACTTTCGCCAATTTCTACAACTATTCGTAAAATGGATAAAAGTTTTGTAACATTTGTTAAAAGAAGATTATTAAATTACCCTCTGACAAGGGGAGACGTAATAAATATTCCGTTATTGAAAAGGGCTTTGAGTTTTCGCGTTGTAACAACAAAACCGGTTGGTGTGGTAATAGTCACCGATAGGACAAATCTCACCATTAGGGAGAGTGTTGAAGAAGCTGGTGCAATACCCTATGTGACATACGAGGATATTGGTGGTCTTCATGAGGCTATTCAGAGGATTAGGGAAATGGTTGAGTTGCCATTGAAACACCCAGAGTTGTTTAAGAGGCTTGGTATAGATCCACCCAAGGGAGTGCTTTTACATGGTCCTCCTGGTTGTGGGAAAACTCTCGTAGCTAGGGCTGTTGCTAATGAGTCTGATGCATACTTTATTGCCATTAATGGCCCTGAGATTATGGGAAAATTTTATGGTGAATCTGAGCACCGCTTAAGGCAAGTATTTGAGGAAGCTAAAAAGAATGCTCCTAGTATTATTTTTATTGATGAGATTGATGCTATTGCTCCTAAGAGGGAGGAGGTTACTGGTGAGGTTGAGCGTCGTGTTGTCGCTCAGTTGTTGGCGCGTATGGACGGGTTGAAAG
>Ga0180301_10004509_pt1 | contig 10741 bp, 6 predicted proteins | sample GuaBasSediGuay16_FD_121797 | JGI IMG/M metagenome (GOLD analysis project Ga0180301, IMG submission 121797) | Subseafloor sediment microbial communities from Guaymas Basin, Gulf of California, Mexico - Guay16, Core 4569-2, 12-15 cm | ecosystem: Environmental > Aquatic > Marine > Hydrothermal... | reverse complement strand
GTGAACCATCCATAGTCAGCTGCAATGGGCCTTGTACATCCAACTTGGCCACCCAAAACTTTTGCTAACTCTTCCAGTAGCTTGAAATCTTCTTTGCTTTTTAATCCCCTTCCACCTGCAATGATTATTGGGGCTTCCTCTAACCTTACCCCGACGACTTCTTTCTTCTTTCTCTCTACAACTCTGGTTCTTGGTTCCTTTACCTCAACGTCTACTTTTACTATTTCGCCTTTCCTTTCACTAGGTGTAGGTTTCTCGAATGCGTGAGGCGGAACTGTTACTATTTGGGGCTTTGTGCGAAATATTCCTACTGCAACAGATGAACCACCATATACAAGACGATTTGCCACTAATCTACCTTCATCATCAATATCTAGCTTTGAACACTCAGTCATACATCCAGCGTTTAATTTTGTAGCAAGTCTAGGTGCAAGTTCTTTACCTCTTTTTGTAGCGCCAATTAAAATTATCTCTGGCTTGTAATCATTGACTAGTTTTAAAAGAACGTGTGCATAGGGTTCCACATTAAATCGCTCTAAGAGAGAATTATCAACTATGTAAACTTTGTCGGTTCCATGTTTGATAAGTTCTTGCCCACGCTCTTCGCTAACATTATAACCTATTAATGCTGCTGACAACGCTGTTTGAAGCTTCTCGGCTAACTCCCTTCCTATACTTAGTAGCTCTAGGAGAATTTCAAAGTCTTCCGAGAAAACCATAACTCCCTTAAACTCGTTCGAACCCATATTGTTACCCCCTCAACACCCCTTCTTTAAGTATCATTTTTACAAGTTCTTCCGCGGCTTCCTCTACAGTTTCGGCTTTCACGATGACACCTTTTCTTTCCACTTTTGGAACTGTAACTTTAAGTATTTGTACAGCTGAACCTTCAGCTCCAACCTCTTCCTTAGAAATTCCAAGGTCACTTGCTGTCCACGTCGTGATTCCTTTTCTAGACGCTTTCATGATGTCTCTTAACGAAGGTATTCTAGGCTCATTTATTTCTCTTGTTACCGTTAAGAGAACTGGCATCTGCGCTTCAACCGTCTCATATTCCTCTTCTAAATCTTTCTCGGCAATCACCTTATTTCCATCTATGGTGACCTTTCTGACATAAGTTATTTGTGGTATGTCTAAGAGCTCTGCAAGCCTTGGTCCGACCTGTGCTGAAAGACCGTCAAGTGTCATTTCTCCGCAAATTATCAAATCAAACCCTCCTAACTTTTCTATAGCCTTAGCCAGTACACGTGCAGTTGCCAACGTATCTGAGTTCTCAAATATAGGGTCGCTTAAAAGGTAAGCTTCGTCTGCCCCCATGGCTAAAGCTTCTCTGAGTGCTGTTTTTGCTTCAGATGGCCCCATTGTAATGGCTATTACATTGCCTCCATGTTTTTCCTTTAATTTTATTGCCTCTTCTAACGCGTTTTTGTCTACGTCGCTTATTTTCCTTGGAATTCCCACCGTTATTGGTGTTTGCGTACTAGGATCAACTTTAATTTCTTTAATATCAACTATCTGCTTAAAAGGTACTATTATTGTAGGCAAGACCCTCACCACGCTACATTTTAAGCCTTAATGATAAATTGTTGTTATCTGGCAGAGATATATCGAACGACATTTTATAAAAAATTAACTATTTTACCAATCATTGTTTTATCGATATTATATGCCAAATCTGTACTTTTAATACATGCAGAACTAATCAGTTAGAATGTCTTGAAATGTCAACGTAAGTGTTTTAACCCACCGTGGCATTTTAAATTTGTACAAAGTTTTTGAAGTAAAAATTAAGTTATAACTCTATAAGGGCTTCTATTGTCCTTAAGGCTGCTGTTGATGCATGTTCGAGAGTTTCGGTGATGTTCTTTGGCCCCTGGACGGTTCCAGCTAAAAAAACTCCTTTTATTACAGTCTCTACAGTGTTAAGTTTTAAATCCTTTTCCTGAAAAAAGCCGTACTGGCTTAAAGGCAAATTAAGAATTTCTTGTATAGCTGTGCATGGTATTATGGCCGTTTCTAATACGACAAGATCCGCCACTATAGAGAGTAACTTATGTGTTGATGTATCAAAAATCTCCACGTTTAGCGACTCGTCTGGCAGAGGCCTGATATCTGAGGGTTGCCCATGAATGAGGGTAATGCCGCTTTTTCTAACTTCTTGATAAAATTCTTCGAGCCCTTTACCAGATGCTCGAATATCTATGTAACAAATGTAAGCATCAACGTTATCACCATACTGTTTTTTCAAAATATAGGCATGTTTTAAGGCATTTAGGCAACCAATTCTACAACAGTACGTATTGTATTTATTATCTCTGGAACCAACACATAGCAGAAAAACTACGCTTTTAAGTTCTTTTCTATCACTTACTCTAACTATTTTCCCGTTTGTTGGGCCCTCTGGATGAGATAATCGTTCATATTCTAATCCCGTAATTACATTTTTGTAAGTACCATAACCATATTGAGCTATTTTCCTTGCGTCAAAAAGATCAAAGCCAGTTGCAAGCACAATCGCATCTACTTTCAATTCCATATCAATGGGAGCTTGAGAGAAATCTATCGCATCTTCGGAGCAAACATCAGTACAGGCTTTACATTCATTACCCTTAAAATGAAGACAATTTTTTTCATCGATTAAATAAGTTTCTGGGAAAGCCTTAAGCGGCATGTAGATAGCTTTCCGATGCGATAAGTTCATTTCGTATTCTTTAGGCACTGAAACGGGACAGACTTTCTCGCATTTTCCACAGGCTATACATTTCCTCTCATCGACGTATCTGGGTTTTCTTACAATTTTTATTTTGAAGTCTCCAAAGGTTCCATTTATCTCCTTTATCTCCGTGTTCGTTAAAACTTGTACATTAGGATGGCTAGTAACCTCGGAAATTTTTTGCAACAGTATTTCGTTTGCGTTTGTCAACGTTGGGAAAATTGTGGAAAGCAAGGAAACATGGCCACCTAAGCTGGGAAGCCGTTCAACAAGATATACTTTCACTCCGAATTTAGCTAGGTCACTAGCTACTTGAAGGCCCGCTATCCCACCGCCGATCACTAAAACTGATTTTTCATCAAGCTTTAGAGATTTCATGAGATCACCCGCATTATGTTTCGAAAGTCATGACATAATTTTTCAAACTTCAACTGAATTACGTTACTTAAATTCTAAACTTCAAATGTCGGCTATTTATTAATCAAATGATTACGATCCCTACATGCGTGCTATGAGGGATAAATATTTTATGTTAAATTAGTTTTAAATCTTGTTAACTCAAAAACGTAATCTTCAATTTCGAAAGAATTGAAGGTGTTTTAAAATGACAATAGTGGACTTGATGTCCGAAGCGAAAATGAACGTCGAACTAAGGTCAAAAGTAATTAAAAAGGGCAAATACGAGCTTTACAACTGTTTTCAGTGCATGCGCTGTACAAGTGGCTGTACCTCGATGAAACTACTTGAACTTAAACCTCATCAGATCGTAACAACGGTTAAACTAGGACTTATAGATGAACTAATAACGTCGGGAATAATATGGACATGTGCAATGTGTTTAAAGTGCACGGAAAGATGCCCTCAAGATGCAGCACCAAGCAATCTTATAACAGTTCTAAGAAATTTAGCTTTTGATATGGAGGCTAATGTCCCGGAAGCTTATCTTAAAGTTGTTAGCACAGTTCTTGATGTAGGTTTGATTCAAGAAGAGCAAAAGGTTACGTCAAGAGATTTTGAAGTATATGATAGAGAGCAGTTAAACTTGCCGAAAATATCAAAGCCTAGTGAGACTTTTAAAAATAGTTTGTTAATTCTTTTAACTCCGGAGGAGGAGTAAAATGGAAATCGGCGTTTACTGGGGTTGTATGATTCTAACTTCCCAATATGCTTATGAGCTGTCATTAAGAGCTATTCTTCCCAAATTTAACATATCAATAATTGATATAGACGGAGCTTCATGTTGTGGTGCGCCGATTAAAAATGTTAATCAAAATGCAGCTATTTATCTTGCAATAAGAAATCTTGCTTTGGCTGAGAAAGCTGGGATTAGCGAACTACTTGTACCTTGCAACGGATGTTATTTATCGTTTTCAGAAGCACTTTACCACTGGAAAAAGGACGATACTCTAAGAAGAGAACTTAGCAACTTACTTGCGGAAGAAGGGCTCGAATTCAATGACAATATTAATCTTTGGCACACTATAGATTTCTTGCACGATAAAGTGAGCGTAGAAAAGATTAAGACCACTGTAAAAAAGCCAATAAACGGTTTAAAGTTCGTGGCTCATCCAGGTTGCCACATATTAAGACCAAGCACCATCGTAAATGTTGACAATCCTGAGAAACCGAGAAAGTTAGATGATTTAATTGAGGCCCTTGGGGCGGAGAGTATTGACTATCCAGAGAAATTAGATTGTTGCGGCGGCGGACTACTTCTATCTCATCCAGAAAGCGCGCTTACTATTGCTGGGCTAAAATTGAAAGCAATAAAGAATCTCAATGTTGATGGATTAGTGGTTTCTTGCCCGTCTTGTAAAATCATGCTTGGTGCGAAACAAGAAGCTGCGGGAACGATTGTTGGAGAAAAGCTCCAAATTCCTGTCTTTTACTACACCCAGTTGTTAGGACTAGCTCTGGGAATTGAAGAAAAAAGTTTGGGTCTGCATCTAAATCAAAGTCCGGTAGACAAAATTATTGAAAAATTAACTTAATCTTATTATTCACTATTTTCTACTATTTTCCCAACTAGATGCGTTATGCTGGCATCAACTACTTTTACTTTTACAAAGCTACCTAAGGTCACATATTCTGAATCTATTACTATCGGTTTATATGCAAAGTTTCTTGCAATAAAACCTCCCTTTATACCTATTTCTGAAACTATTGCTTCCCCGACATAACCTATCCATTTCAAATTTCTTTGCAAAGAGATTTTCCTAACAATTTTCGAGATTTTTCTGCTTCTTTCTTTAATCTTCCAACCTGGTAACTTTTCATCCATCTTTTCTACTTCGGTTCGGGGTCTAACAGAAAATCTAGATACATTAGTTATATCAGGTTGAATTTCCTCCAACAATTTAACAGTTTCTTGGAAATCTTCTTCAGTTTCTCCAGGAAAACCTACAATAACATCTGTTGACAATGTAAGTTTCGGCAAGGATACTTTTAATAGTTCAATAAGTGCTTTAAATTCTTCTACTGTATATTTTCTATTCATTCTTCTCAGAATTTTGTTGCTACCCGATTGTACAGGAATATGAATAAATTTGTATATTTTTGGGGATTTATACACCTTAATGAGATCATCGACTATTTGCTTTAAGTGAGCGGGGTTCATCATACCTACTCTAATTCTGTACTCATAGGGTAATTTTACTAAGTCTTCGAGTAGTTGTGGGAGACTATATCCTATGTCAAACCCGTAAACAGCTGTGTCTTGAGCGGTAATCCATATTTCCTTGCAACCTTCCAACAATAATTGTCTAACCCTTTTTAGGATATCCTCTGGAGAATAGCTTACTAAACGCCCCCTAGCAAATTTAACCGCACAGTAACTACAATTCCCAAGGCATCCTTGAGAAATAGGAACAATACCTATAGTGGGATGCGTTTTGACAGACGGTAAAGTTAATCTCGGAAGAGGATCTCCCTCTAAATCAATTATCCCTCTTTGCCCGTTTATTATTTGTGAAATTATTTTTGGCAGTTTTTCGTAACTGTCTGGTCCCAGTATAGCTGCGTAATCTGGTAAAATTTCCTTAATTTTTTCTAAATTTATTTTTGGTAGGCACCCTGCAACAATAATTGGTTTTGAATAATTCTTCAATTTCCTTAATCTTTTTAAAATTTTAAACTCGGTCGGAGATTTTACACCACATGTATTAACAATTATTATAGTTGCTTTATCTATACTGTCAACTATCTCTATACCCTTCTTTGTTAATATTCCGAGTATAATCTCCGTATCTGCCCTATTGAGGGCACATCCATATGTTTCTACATAGACCTTTACATTCAAACAGCTGTTGAACATGTTAAAACTACTCTGATCTACCATTTTGCTTCACATTTTAACCTAATTTTAATAAAAGCGTTGTTCTGGTTTTCTACTGCAAAAGTTTTCATTTCTGGAGAAATCAACCTTTTGCAGACACTTAAAAATATTTCTTGTTACAACCATTTTTGGGCCAACTTATCTCAGTCAAGCAACCCAAAATGGAACCTCTACAAAAATTTAGCTAATTATATTTATATTATTGTTGAATATGTCTTTAAAATTTCTAAGCTTTTCTTAGGCAGCACCAAATTTCTCTCATTTATTAATTGTTCAAACATTTTTATTTTTTCCTCAAATTTTAGAGTATTTATCTGCATAACCAAATTATTGCTTCCGCACGTAGGACATTTTCCAGTGAGAGGAGGTCTCCGCAAAGAACTTTTACAATTCATACAAATAAGAGGTTGAGTCAAAAACATTGAAATGAATTTATGTATTTCAGCATCTAAAGCATCTTCAAGGAGTTGTCTAGGATTTATTTCACTGAAGCAATGAGAGCAAAACCTCTTTTCAATATCCTTAAACTTTAAAGAATTCTTGCAGTGGGGACAAATTATACATTCCAATATTGTTTCAAATGGCGATACGCTTTTTATTGGCTTAACTTCTTCCACCTCTTCTTTAGGACTTACAAATTTTGTCAATTCTCGTTGTACACCGATTGATAAAAGCTCTTGTCTTGTAATTCCTAGTGGTTTAAGAATCCGTTCAATTGGTGGTAAAAGCTGTTTTTCAATGTAATAGTTTGCATCAATCTCTAGTTTATTTTCTTGAACGTATTTTGGATCTTCTGCCCTTTCCGCTATTAATCCCTTTCCTTTTACAATAACAAAGGGTATTCTTTCACCTATGGTTGGAGCAGATCCGGGCGATCTTTTAGCAAGTTTTAAAGCAAGGTAAGCATGAGGTTGTTTCGCTTTATAGGCCTTTGGTGGTTTTGAAAGAGTTCTAGTCATTATTAACTTTTCAATAGGAATTTTACCTTGCTTGAGCTTTTGAAGAACATCCCTAACATAGTTAACTACGAGATTTACATCCGGTTGCTTTAATAACATATTTATTACTTTATCCACAACTTCACCTACTAAATCGCACCATTCTCTTCTAACTGTCTCTATTCCTTTTGTATCTATTTTATCTTTCCACTCTCCATTTTGAGTTTTCTCAAACATCCAACCTGCATATCTCTTTTTACTTAACAATAAAAATGATTTGTATATTTTCTCGAATTCCAAAAGCATTGGTTGAGGAAGTAATCTTGATATTTCCTTTGAAATTTTTTCACCAATTTTCGTTGCTTCCTCAAGGCTTGAAGTGTTAATTTTAATGAGAACGCTATCCGTGTCACCATAAATAGTTTCAAGACCATATTTCTCCTCTATAATTTTCCTAGTAAACTCGATGGTGTATCTTCCCAAGGCCGTTATTGCATTAGCTACATCAAGCGAGTAAACACGCGCCCTAAGATAACCAGTGTATCCGTAGAAACTATTCATCATTATTTTCAAAGCCAACTGTTTAGCATCCAACTGTCGTTTTCTCTCGGGATCCTCCTCGGCTTTCATAGTCTTCTTCACAGCAACACGGAAATTCATGAGATCCTTTAAAATCTCCGGAAGCAATCCTTCTTTTATATCCTTTGTAACAAATCTCGCTCTTGTCGGAACTTCAATGTATTTCTTAACCTCTTCACCATCTTTAAGGAGGGTTGTAAAACAAATGTTATATGCCATTATTAGAGAAGGATATAAGCTTCGAAAATCTAGGACTAGGATCATGTTATCTCCATGGTAAAGACTTACTTTCGGTTCTAGAACAATAGCACCCTTTAAACCGAGCTTTTCCCTCTCCATACTTCTTTTCCTAATTTCCTCCTGTGAAGGTTTACATGGAATAATAAGATTTCGTTTCTTACCGTAACGTAAAAGTAAGCCCTCAACTCTGCTAGATTGCCCCCCCGATATCACGTCTTGCAATAGCAAACCGCTTACCTTTGAAAGTTCAAAATACTTATCAAGTAAACGTTTTTCTAACAGAATTTTAAGAGGAAGTATAGCGTCTTTCCTCGCATAGTCCACAAGCCTATTAATATCCCTACTCTTCCCCATCCAAAGCCTCGGTATATCCCTGTAATCTACATCAAGTTTCCCTTCGTTAATTAGCTTTTCAGCAACATGTTCCAAGGTATATCTTTTCAAATGGAAATCAGCCTTAACCAACGCCCTAACATCAACAACAACCCTTCCAGGAACAGATACTTTATTATTTTCCCCTGTACTCCGTATGGTTACATTTTTGTCTTCCACTCTCCCAAATTTCCGACTTATATTCAGGTTTTTTAATCTCTTAACAATGTAAGGAAAATCAAAATTCAATATGTTAAAACCTGTAATAATATCTGGATCATATTTTTCTATAACATTAATAAAACCTTTTAACATCTCCTCTTCGCTTTCAAAACACTCTATATCGCTATTAGCCCTTTTAATATATTTTGCAACCAAGACTTTCGTTTCATTCCCCATAAATGGTGGGTAAAACGCTAAACTAATTATAACTATAGGGTCTCTTGAGGGATCTGGTAAACTCATTAAATCTCGAGGTATACATTCTATATCAAAACTCAAAATTTTGAGCGGGGCATTTCCATTTTCCTCTATGGTCCGAATTTTCTCCGCCTCTATTTCATAATCTACTTTACCCAATGTCGTCTTAACATAGTTACCTCTTACTTCTATCCAAGAAAACCCCCAAATATCATAATCTATCAAAAACCGATATTTAAACAGTATATCAGCTTCATATACCTCTTCTACGCCATCTATTTTCTTAATATCATCTCTTATATCCTTGACTTGAGTTGGTTTATGAACAGTTATCTTTAGTACCTTAGACGGAGATTTCTGAAAACCTATAGGCAAATATTTCTCTTCAAGAGAAATATTCGCTACAATCCCTTTAAATCTCTCTATAATTGTTTTGGCAACATCCTTTTCCCTATCATCCAAAGTTTTAACATAAAAATAGGGGTAAAAACCTTTATAATACACGCAGCAACTTTTGCCTTCCAAATCTTTGCCAAATATCCTAATTATTGGCCCATCCCCCGAACCTACAATATAGTCACAATCAATTACTTGAATCCTTTTCGTAATCAATATGTTTCCTCCCCAATATTGTCGAGGCACTGGAAGTCGTAGACATTTTAATCCCGATTAAGCTTAGCAAACACGGCCTTTGTCGAGTAACGAGAAAACCATAGCTATCTAAAGTTAATTTTGACTCATAAATCTTCCGATCATAGCCGTAAGTAAAACCACCTTAAAATATTAACCAAAATAATAAGTATAACACCATATCATATTCTATATAGTTGATAATAGTAAACTCAGAAAAAATAAATTATAATTTAATATCTTAGAGAAGCGGTCATCATTAAGCATAAATGAAATAAAATGAGAAGGGTTTACTCTTTCTTACTCTTTTCTAAATACATTTTCCATGTAAGGAAGAGGGTTTTCGGTCTGGCTGCCATTGCTTCATCAAGCTTTGTAACCGATGTGTTCTGAGGCGCATTCAAAACAATATTGGGATTGCTATAAGCTTCTTCAGATATTTTACTAACTGCTTCAACAAATTCATCTAATTGTTCTTTTGTCGCTGTTTCGGTCGGCTCGATCATTAATGCTTCATGAACTATGAGTGGGAAGTACATTGTTGGTGCATGAATACCAAAATCTAAGAGTCTCTTAGCTACATTTAACGCTCTTACTTTAGTATCTCGTTTCATAGGTGAAGCACTAAAAACGCATTCATGTTTTCTAGGTTTTTCCTTCCCATAGGGAAGTTCAAATCCCTTAATTTTCTTTAGTTTCTTAACTATATAATTAGTGTTTAATACGGAGATTTCAGCCACCGTTTTGAGACCTTCTTCGCCCAATGCAAGTATATAGGCAAAAGCTTTAACAAGAACATTAAAATTCCCGTAAAACCCTTTAACCTTACCAATCGAGTAAGGTCTGTTCCAATTCAAGTAATATTTTTCTCCATCGTACTCTACAAGAGGCACAGGAAGAAATTTCTCAAGTTCTTTAGTAACACCAACCGGGCCAGCTCCAGGCCCCCCGCCACCATGCGGTGTACCAAAGGTTTTATGCAAATTTAAATGAACAATATCAAAACCCATGTCGCCTGGGCGAACTTTACCCACAATAGCATTAAGATTAGCTCCATCATAATAAAGTAATCCTCCAACATCATGCACAATGCTTGCAATTTCCTCTATTTCTTCCTCAAAAATTCCTAGAGTATTAGGATTTGTTAGCATTAGGCCAGCAGTTCTTTCAGAAACAGCAGCCTTTAACGCATCTATATCTACACAACCATCTTCATTTGAAGGTATAACAACAACTTTAAACCCTGCCATGGCTGCACTAGCAGGATTTGTACCATGTGCTGAATCGGGAATAATAATCTCGTCTCTTTTCCCAAGTTCTCCATTATACTTATGATAAGCTCTAATTATCTGAGTTCCAACATACTCCCCATGCGCACCAGCAGCCGGCTGTAACGTGAATCTATGCATTCCTGTAATTTCTGCAAGCCATTTCTCAAGCTTATACATCAGCTCTAAAGCACCTTGAATGGTACTTTCATCTTGATAAGGATGAATCCACGCCACCTCTTCCATC
>Ga0180301_10004508_pt1 | contig 10741 bp, 10 predicted proteins | sample GuaBasSediGuay16_FD_121797 | JGI IMG/M metagenome (GOLD analysis project Ga0180301, IMG submission 121797) | Subseafloor sediment microbial communities from Guaymas Basin, Gulf of California, Mexico - Guay16, Core 4569-2, 12-15 cm | ecosystem: Environmental > Aquatic > Marine > Hydrothermal... | reverse complement strand
TTGTCCGTTTTGTATAATCAACTGATTTAAACCAGAGATAAAATCGATTTTTTGAAATAGACTTACCACAGTCCATTCCGCTATTAGAATGACAAATAAAGCTATTCCAAAATGATGTTTACTCTGTATGGAGCTCAAACCTGTTGAGGAGTGTTGTATGGTGAAGATTGCTGTCTATGTAACGGGGTGCTCACTAAATCAAGCCTTGGGAGAAATGCTGAAAGCACGATTCGGGAATATCCTTGTAGAGGATCTAGATGCCGCTGATATAGTGATCCTTAATCTATGTGCCGTGAAAAAACCGACTGAGGATAGGGGCATAGCCCTCGCACGTAGACTTATTAGAGCTGGAAAAAAAGTCATAATCACTGGATGCTTAGCGGAGTCTGATCCAGCACGCATTGCTAAACTTGTAAGGAGCGCACATCTGATAAGTATTCAACATCTATTTGAAGTCCCAATAGACGGATTAATACGGGAAATCGAAACCGCCGAAGAACCTATTATAAGAACAGGTTTAAAGCTAAGCATACAATATCCTTCTAAACGCATCATCGAAAATCCTCTTATAGGTATAATTCCTATCGCCTTTGGGTGCACAAACAATTGTACATACTGCATAGATAAACGCATCTGGGGCACGGTTAGAAGTATTCCTCTTGACCTAGTAGTCGAAGAAGTAAAGAGACTTATAAAGCAAGGAGCCAAAGAGATTCGAATTACGGCTCATGATACTGCGGCCTACGGTATCGATATAGGCACAGATCTCGTAGAGCTGTTAGAGAAGATTTTGAAAATCGAGGGCGAGTTTATGATACGTATTGGGATGGCATCTCCAAACACCTTTAGCCGAATTGCCGACAGACTCTTACCATTAATGAAAGAGGAGGAAAGAATTTACAAATTTGTGCACATACCTGTGCAATCAGGTTCGGATAGGATATTAAGACTTATGAATAGACCCTACACAGTGGATGAGTATAGAGAGCTTTTTTTCGGGGTTAGAAGAGTTCTTGGCCCAGACTCGACAATAGCTACTGATATAATAGTCGCTTTCCCAACCGAAAGCGAAGAAGACCATAAAGCAACAATACGTCTTCTTGAGGAGCTAAAACCTGATGTTGTTAATATTTCTAGATATGGAGATAGACCTGGTTGCCCGTCTACAAGACTTAGACCTAAGATTCATAGCAAAATTGCTAAGCAGAGATCCTATGAGATCTCGCAGATTGTTAGGACTATCTCTTTAGAGCAAAATAGAAAATTTGTAGGTCGAGTTCTCAAGGTATTATTTTTGGAAAAAAGAGGTGCTTCTCTTGGAAGAGCACCTAATAATAGAATTGTGTATGTGGACCAAGAAGTAGAGTTGGGAAGATTTTATTACACAAAAATACTGCAAGCGACCTGGAAATCTCTCTACGGCATTATTGAACCGACCTAGTAACACCAACTTTTTCAGCACAACATTATGATAAAACATTTGTGTGCATTCCTCGAAGAATAGGGTTCCACTTAGCGAGAAAATAAGTAGGTACATAATAGGTACATAAGTATTATTGAATAGCTCAGATATTTTTTTGTGGTCGGTGTCAATAGATGAAGAGCCCCTTCCACATGAGAGATATAATCTCAATAACAGACTTCAAAAGAAGGGACCTCGAGTTTCTATTTAGTATTACAGACAGGATACTAGAAAACCCCTCAAGATACTTCGGTACACTTCGGGGAAAAATACTTGGCTACGCTTTCTTTGAACCGTCTACGAGAACTAGACTTAGCTTTGAAAGTGCTATTAAGCGTTTAGGAGGACAAGCTATTGGTTTCGTTGAGCCCTCCAAAACATCACTCAAAAAAGGGGAATCTTTCAAAGATACGATTAAGATGTTGGAGGTATACTCGGATATCATTGTTATACGACATCCCGCCGATGGCGCAGCAAAGTACGCCGCTGAGATTTGCAGAAAACCAATAATAAATGGAGGAGACGGAAAATTTCAGCATCCAACACAGACAATGCTAGATCTTTACACGATCTATCGTGAATTTGGAACAATAGACAATTTAGTGATAGGTGTTCTTGGCGACTTAAAGTATGCTAGAACAATAAATTCTCTTCTACTAGGCCTCGCAAACTTTAAGCCGAAAAAATTGTATCTGATCTCACCGCCACTTCTACGTCCGAGAGAATTCATATTAGATTACTTGTTAGAGTCGAACATAGGATTTGAGCTTGTGGAGAGACTAAATGATGTTATTTCCGAATTAGACGTACTATACGTAGTAAGAATACAAAAGGAGCGATTCCCAGACATAATGGAATATAACAGAGTCAAGGGAGCATACAGAGTCACACTCAAAGCTCTATCCGAAGCAAAAGAACATCTAAGAATCCTACATCCACTACCAAAGCTGGATGAAATAGCACCAGAGCTCGACAATACAAGATATGCGCTCTATTACGAACAAGCTCAGTATGGCGTATATGTTCGAATGGCTTTGCTTCTAAGCATCCTACTCGAAGAGGTGCCATAACGTGAATACATCTATAGAGAAAACCGAAGTATACCTCGAGGGACTACCAGAGGATCTCATAAGAAAACGATTAGAGGAATTCTCTACAATACGAAAATCTAATATCAAGGCCTATCTAGTCGGAAAGAGGATAATTATTTGGGACCCCGATGCGGGCTCAATATTATATAAAAATGGCTTCTTTGGAAAACCTCTAGGGATAAGAAAGCCCAAACCTGTGAAATACGATGTGCCGTATGAACTCTCTTTCTATGACGCTTTGTATCTACTGGAACGTGGAGCAATAAAGATAAGGCAAAACGATAAAGAGCTGACACCAGAAGACATCTATAGAATCGCCTCGGAGATCGTAGATGATTTCGAAGCCAAATACAGGGTTTATGCAGATCTTAGAGACCGAGGATTTATAGTGCGGACAGGCTTAAAGTACGGTGCAGACTTTGTAGTTTATGTCTATGGCCCAGGAATAGACCATTCGCCATTCGCCGTAAGTGTATTTAGCCCAAATACAAAACTCCGAGGACAGGATTTTCTCCGTGCAGGAAGGCTTTCATGGAGCGTAAGAAAACTTTGGGTACTCGCATGTGTTTACGATAATAGTGTAAGATACCTGGTATTCGAGTGGAACAAGGAACTCTCAACATAGAGTTTCCTCTAATAATGGTATGGAGGCTACTTGTAATTACGTGAACGCTGAGACCTATGCTTATAAGGATCATTACCTGGAATGTTTGTGGATGGAGATCGATTCTAAGAAAGGGGTTCGTTCAGCAGATGCTGAGATTCTCTCCAGATATTATGTGTCTCCAGGAGATAAGAACACAAAAAATAGAGCTGCCCCTTCAACTGGCGCTTCTTGACTATAATATTTTCGCTAATTATTCAACCAAAAGAGGTTTTCACGGTACAGCAATAATAACAAGACTAAAACCTCTATCTATTGTGAAGTCATTGGGCCATGAAAGATTCGACTCAGAAGGAAGATTCATAAGATTGGATTTCCAGTACTTTACTTTAATTAATGTTTACATGCCACACGGCGGTAGGGATAAAAGAGATCTAAAATACAAGCTTGAGGTTTATGATATCTTATTAAGATATCTAAGGAATTTCAGAAGAAACACAATTATAGCTGGGGATTTCAATATTGCTCATAAACCAGTAGATCTGGCTAGACCCGAAGCGAATAGAAATAATATCATGTTTACTTCTAATGAAAGGAAGATGCTTGATAGACTAGTTATGCTGGGATTTGTTGATACTTTCAGGCTTTTTAATAAGCATGGAGGAAACTATACTTGGTGGCCTCGAGCCCATAACGCACGAAAAAGGAATGTTGGATGGAGAATCGACTATATCTTCGTTTCAGAAAATCTAAGAGACCATGTTAAAAGGGCCTTAATTCTCCCAGAGATTATGGGATCAGACCATTGTCCAGTTCTTATCGACGTCGAAATTTGATTCTAGTTGTCGTATATTTTAGTTAGGATTCCTTATTTAAGTAGATAAATAAACAAGAGCTTATATAGGATATTCTCCTAGATACATAAATACATGGATTAATCGTAGGAGATAGTAAAGGGACGCGTTCAATAGGTCAAAAGGTTATATTAGTAGGAAAGAGCAATCCCTTCCAATAACTAACGGGGCGTATATGGGGGCAAGAAGATCAAAATTTCATGGAAGGGAAGCTTAATATTTTGGCTCTTCAGACCTCGATTCTATGACAGCATAGAGAGGAGTAGCAACCCTAAATTGTAATAGACGACCCTGTTTTCTTGAGATAAGAATGCCTTCCTCCTCCAACCTTCTAAGGTAAGTTGTCACAGTAGAGGATTTTAGGAGGATACCATATGTGTCGTGAAATGCTTCTTTAGCGTCGAGGGAGGTAAACCACTGGCCATACTTGAACACGTTGGGAATAAGCTCCCGAAACTTAGCATACAAATTCATACCTTCCGTATAACCATTATCGTTCTCGCCCAAATCTCTATCCTTTGAAGCTCCATCTTTGCTCATAGCCGATGATATTTTGGATGTCAAAGGAGCTAAAACGCTTTTAATTGTGTTAGCAGTATCCTTATCCAGTGTTCCATCAGCCTTTATCTCTATCTCGGCATCTCCCACTTTCACTTTGATATGTAGTGTAGGCATTAACTCTCTACCACAGGTACCATACTATTCTCGCTCTGTGAATATTAAAGTGAAGTGTAAATCGCGTATCATACATAAGAAATACGCGTATTAATACACTGAAATATAGGACGAGCAGGGAATCCATAGTGCTTCTGCTCCTGGTGATATACATTAAGACTACACAAGTCATGGAAAACTTACACAGATCGGAAATAAATAGAGGAGCTTATCATCGAACTTCCAAAGGGAAAATAGTTTTTCACATGTGAATAGTAAGACCCCACACCTTCCAGTGAACCTGCTAGAATACCAAACATTGCTAGAGCGAAAGGATATGTATAGTAGAACATACTAAGAAGGCAAACAAACGAGGTGCGGACAAATATAAAATTTGGATCCCCTACGATCTACGTTTATGGTTACTCACTAGTGACGACATGTAGAATCATATAGCAGATGTATCCTCTATGTATCTTATACGTATCATGTCTGACCTGTAAATATACGATAATTAACTGCATAAGAAACATGGGGGCCCTAGGTTTTCTCATGGAATTCGCTTCCTCTAAATCCTCTTGATGTTGGTTCCCATTATTATATTTCATTATGGTTGCTCGCTAGGGGTATTTTTTATCCGAGCCTTTTTAAGACCCCTCATTTCCACTGGAGAGAACTTGTGAGGTAGAGTCAACGATTTCACAATCTTAACAGGTTTTATTCACAAGAAACTGTGTTTGTGAATAATGATGCTATATTGGGAGGCCTCTAAAGTTTCTCTTGATGAGTTAGATCGCCTCAGTATGTTGTGAAATTCTTTTTTATTTTAACCTTTTTTTGTGACTGGATTTAATGGGATTGTGTATGGTGCTAGAAGTAATACTTCAAGCTCTCTCCGCACCTTTCTCAATACTAATACTATATCTTCTGGATAAGTATGGAGAGATGAAACTTTATGAAATCCTAGCACACATAGGATTCTCAAAGTACAAGGCTGTTAGGAACACGATAATGATCCTAACAAAGGCAGGGCTGATAAATGTTGTTATTAGAAGGATATCTCCTCGGGTTCATGCATGGAAGATAAAGTTGACTGATCGTGGAAAACGTATTATTAGAGCGCTTATAAACTCTGTGTCTGGTTAGAGCTCTAGTATATACTTCCGCTCTTTAATTTTTGGATTGATATAGAACATAGCTTGTTTCGTTGTTTTGGACTGTAAAAAGCTTTGTTGAACTTTTAGTCCTCCGGTCCACCGGTGCATGTTGTGTTCCTGATAATGTTACAGGTCTTAACTTTAATGCTTATTGGCTATACCTCTTTGAGGAAGCGTTCTAATCTGAAAAATGAGCTTCTCTTGCTATGTTTTATGGTGCTTAGTCTTCTCCATGTCATTTTAGCGGATCCTTTCTCAACCGCGGAAGAGTATTTCATTATGGTAGCTCTTATGTTTATAATACCCACAGTAGGTTTTATGGCGATGCTTGTAGTGATTTTTGCTAGTAGAAATGCTCATGTGGACGCCGTTAAGAATAGGACGTATCTCGATGAGGTTAAGCGAAAAGCTTTTCATTTTGTAGCACTAGCTATGTTTGTTCCTAGGGAGATTTATCGGCAAATATATGAAATGGTTATTGATGGTACCTACGTGACCTTTGGGATTATGATTGAGAAACGTGTAGATGGTTTCCTATGTTTCTTGCTGTTTGCGGTTGTGTTCTCTTTACTCATCTTATTTTCAGTAATAGAATTTCTGAGACTTAATTTCAAGCCTACTTTGTTCGGAAGTTTGCTGAGGGAGAAGGAGCTCAATCAATTAGCATCGTATTTCTACTCGGCCGTGGCGATATACTTGGTTGTACTATTCTTCTTTCCCCATGATGCGATAGTTTCAGCTGCGATAGCTATGGGCTTCTTGGCGGATCTCGTTGCTTGCTTGATTGGAATGAGGCTACATCGAATAAAATTTGGTGATAGGAGTGTAGAGGGCACGGTCGCAAATCTTATTGCGGGAATTATTGTAGGATATTACTTCGTTGGATGGGTAGCTGTACCCGCAGCCTTAATCATAGCTGTCTTTGACTTTGTGAATGGTGGATTCGGTTTAAATTTAAATGATAACCTGTTGTTTCCACTAATTGCGGCGGCATTTCTTGTGTTTTTTGGTGCGGCTTCTTTCTAATTTTTTCTTAGCTGGTTAAAGAGCTATTGAGATTTATTAGTTTATGGAAAATTGTGGGAGTTATGTTTTGGTGCTTCGTTTGATAAGGCAGAAATATAGATGGCTGGCATTGGAAATAATCTCAGAGAAAAACATAGGGAAGGAGAGTTTTATCTCGGCACTTAAACATAAAATCTACGAACTATTTGGTTCATTCGGTGACGTAAGCTTCAGAGTGGAGGAATATGATTCTCAACGAGGTTTCTGTATAATTAGGTGCTTAAGAGAGGATCTACGTCGTCTTAGGGTCGCGCTAGTACTCCTAAGGGATATTCAGGGTACCCCAGTTGTGATGAATGATCTGTATTGTTCGGGGACTCTCAAGAAACTTAGAGAAGAGCTTAAAAAACGTCGTCTTTTTATTAGTCTTTTGGAGAATACTTAGTGATGTCTAAAATGGTTTGCGATGAGAAAATTGTTATTGAGATAATAGGAGACATAATAAGTGCGTTGAGAGACGATGATGTCATGAGTGCCTACAAATACTATAATGTACTCGAAGGTTATATTAAGCGTAATCGGTGTGGAACAAAAATAATTGAAGATGCGATAAAGCTTTTAAAGTCTGCCGATCACGGTCTTGGCGAGTCTATGCGTCTTGTCCTAAAAGAGATACTCGAGATGGTTTCGAAGCTTAAGAGGGCTCCCAAAACAAAGAAAAAAGAGACCAAGCAAAAATCTCGGAGAAAATCTAAATCTCGTACTCGAGTACGGCGTAAGAGCTAAGGGTTTCTTCTGGTGATACACCTCCATGATAAATTGTACCCCGTCCTCTAACAAATTTTCTAGGCCCTTTCGCGAAGATTATCGCTACCTGAGATCCAGGTCTTATTTTTGTTATTAATTTTGTGCCCTTTGAGTAAAATTCAACTTCTCTGAAACCAAGGCTTTCTGCAGATACTACCCAGAAGGAGGTTCGAAATTCATCATCAGAGTTATATATCTGTTGAGCGGTTACTAGTTGTTGCGGCCCTTGAAACGGAATTGCCGCGAAGCGCTCCTTAATTAAGGGTTCCAATGAGCGGTCGATAAGTCTCCTTTCTGCAAGTTTATCTATGAATATCGATAAGTCGTAGAACTTTGGGAATACTCCCAAGCCGTGATCTGAGCATATTACTACTCGTACTTTTCTGTTTTTTCTGGTGAGTGTTATCGTTAGGTGCATTATCAGTTCCATCATGTTGTCGAGATACTCATCCACGAAGTGAGCCAAAACGCTTTCTGATGCTCCATGCATAGATTTTTCAAGCTCACTTAGAACCACAATAATCCTGTTTGGATGTTTTTCTTTTGCTGTGAACTTATTGTAAATGACTGCTATAGGCCCATAATAAATCTCAATGTTAGATCCAAATCTGCTTGTGAGGATCTCATCTTCTCTTCGGAGGTTTCTTGTTGAGAGTATAAGCAGTTCGGGAAACGCTCCAGAAATTATGCCGCGTCTGGATATCATAGTTATCGATGGGAGAAGAGAAATTTTTGATTCCCTTCTAATGATTTTGAATCCCTGTTTCCTTAGCTTAGGAAGCAATCTAAGTGTGAGGTCGTCATAGCGGAGACCATCTACAACTAGGAATATTGTGGGTGTCTGCATATCTATATCAGTACTAAGCGCTGATGTTACAAAGAGTTGGGGGTTTCTGGTTACGAAGTTGAGATAGTTTCTTAGCAACAAGTAGCTCCATCGGTCACTGTGCTTCTTATGAATTTTCAATACATCATTTATTATCCGGAAGAAGCCAGGTAGGACCCCATAACTCCTTCTGATGTCAGATACAAACTCGTGTCCCTGGCTAATAGTTTCTAATAGGAGTTCCAATGTTTTCTTAAGTTCCTTCAAATCGGATATATCCCTGGATTTGAGACTAAGAACATTATGAATTTTCCTTAGTAATGTGGTGAGTTGTAATAGTCTTCGCGGAGGAGCCGTATGGGAGCTTTTGTAATATTTGATAGCTAGCTTACTATTTCTGAGAAGCTTATCAACAGGGCCATACAACTCCCAGGGAATCGGCACTGCTATCCCATGGGGTTTAAGACCGGAGCCGATGAGGGCCTCATTAATAAGTCTAAGACCAATTTTATTTCTTCGAATAGCTGAAGATATTATCGTATCGAGTTCTCGTCCATGATATCCAGCGAAAATTAGGAGAAGTATAGCTAGGGGGGCTGTTGTTTCTATATCCTCATATAGCTTCTCCAGAAGTCTTAAGGCAACCCGCCCACCATGTATCGTTGCAAGCCTATAAATTGTCAGTAAGTTTAGCAAGTCTATTCTGTCTAGGTTAGTAGCCATTCGAAACGATGTTATCCATCCATAAATCTCCTCAGTCCTCTCCATAAGGTATTTTCGGAGTAGAAATTTAATGAGATTTAGTCTAACTCTTTCCCCTATATATCTGGTTGCTGGAGGGTTCATATAAAGAAATGTTACTAGATTCAAGATTTTGATGAGTTCTGGCGAGTCCCCAGATACAAACTCGAGAAGAAGATCCGCAGAGAGATTATGTAGATGCGCACCTTTTGATAATCTAAGCGCAAAGTCTATATCTTCTAAAACATATTTAGGCCAAGCTACATAAATAGTCCTAACAATGGCGCTCAAAGTTTCATTAGGAGAAAGCTCTGATTTTCTATACTTATCTATCCTCGACGCTAGATTCGGGGAGGGTATGAGTTCAGGCTTTTGAGATAATAGCCTTCTAGTGTAGGCATTAAGGACAAACAAAGCGTCGATGAGAAATCTATGCCGTAGATTCCAATTTTTCGCGCTTGCTCCATCTCCAATGAGGGAAATAAAAACTCTTAGAAACTCATTGGTACTCAAACCTTGAACGAGTCTGAGATTCCTAACGAAACGCTCTTCAGACTTTTGATCCCTAATCCATATCCTCGAAAGAAGGCCTTTTCGGGCGATAAAATCCTCAAGAAAATTTACTCTTGCGTTTAGTGGCTCAAAAATTACTGTTGCTAATGCGGGAAGCAGATCTCTAAGCGGCGGGAACAGATTCGTGAGATAAAGTTTATTAAGAAGCACTCTCGCCGCCTCTTTAGTATTCATATCACGTATAACTTTTATTATGGTATCCTCACCCAATACTTCTCTAAGAAGTCTAAGACCTTTCGAGTCATAGGGAACCATATGAAACCCCTAGGTCAGTTTGGAAACTCCCAGAAAAACAAGGAATCATAACAGTACAAGTATCCTTTTAAAAGTCATATTCCCTTTAATCTAACTCAATAGAACTAAAAATTTTCTAACCATATATACTCGCGGGGGTTCCGGAGTGGTCAAACGGGCTCGGTTGAGGGCCGAGTGGCGTATGCCTGCGCGGGTTCGAATCCCGCCCCCCGCATCATTCGGGTCATTACTGCTATGTCTTCTCAATTTTTCTGCATTGAAATTTGAGGGTATTTCTGAACATTATCGTGCCTAGAAATATTTTTCATCGTGTATATTTGCTTATCTGAAGTTCTTAGACTTTCAACTTTTGATTTTGAGATTCTTGCGTTTCATTGCTAATTGATAATGTGTATTTAGGAATTCTTTGTGATAGCTACCATCAAAACTTAGTGAGTACTGCATACCTGAGGATGGGACCTGGAATTAGATACTTGTTTTCTTGCTTCATTATAAATCCGTACTTTCTAAGTTCGTTAAGGTATTTGGATAGTTGATTATTTGGAATTTTACGTTTCAACCGCAATTCCAAGAGCGTCTTTACTTCTTTCCATCGTTTAGGGCCCTCCGCAAGAATCTTTGTTACCTCGATGTATCTTCTCTTTCCAACGCCTCTTGTGTCTAAAAATTTAGAATCCTAAGTAGCGAATCCAATAATCGCTCTAGGAGATCC
>Ga0180301_10004507_pt1 | contig 10742 bp, 8 predicted proteins | sample GuaBasSediGuay16_FD_121797 | JGI IMG/M metagenome (GOLD analysis project Ga0180301, IMG submission 121797) | Subseafloor sediment microbial communities from Guaymas Basin, Gulf of California, Mexico - Guay16, Core 4569-2, 12-15 cm | ecosystem: Environmental > Aquatic > Marine > Hydrothermal... | reverse complement strand
GGATCAAGCGGTCGCCGTCCGGTGCCCGGCGGGGCGGGTCGCGAAAAAACCACAACACCGCGGTGAACCACAGCCCCGCCAACACCACCGCCAAGGCTGCAATCGCACTCCCGGTGACGATTAAAACCGCGATCAGAACCATCAGGGACAAGCCGCTGAGGAAGATTATCACCCTCCCCTCGGCAGCAAGCCCCGTCCAACTGCGACGGTTCAGACGTTGCTGATTCGTGCGAGCACCTCTTTATAAGCCTCCACGACACCGCCGATGTCGAACCGGAACCTATCCTTGTCGAGTTTCTTATGGGTCTTGCGGTCCCAGATGCGGCAAGTATCCGGTGAAATCTCGTCGGCGAGCACCAGTTCGTCGCCACAGTGTCCAAATTCGAGTTTGAAATCCACCAACACCAACCCACGGCGTTCAAAGAAGGCTTTCAAGATAGCGTTTACCTTCGCCGTCAAACGAAACATCGCTCGAACCTCCTCGGGCTTGCACAGGTCGAGCGCGAACGCATGATATTCATTGATGAGCGGGTCTCCCAACTCGTCATTCTTCAGATACAATTCGAAGATCGGGTAGTTGAGATTCTTTCCTTCCTTGAAGGGAAGACGTTTGACCAGCGACCCGGTGGCGATGTTGCGCATCACCACCTCGACCGGGATGATGTCGACTTTCTTCACCGCCATCTCGGTAGGCGAGAGCCGCTTGACGAAGTGGGTCGAGATGTGATAACTCTCCAGGTATTCGAACAAGACGGTCGATATGCTGCAGTTGCATTCACCCTTCCCCGCGATTTTAGACTTTTTCACCCCGTCGAACGCTGAAGCATCGTCCTTGAATTCCTGAACCAGAATAGATGGATCTTCGGTGATGTATAATCGTTTTGCTTTTCCTTCGTAAAGCAACTCTTTCTTTTCCATCGGTGAACCTCTCGATTTAACCTATCTGAAGGGCGCAGTTAATGTTTGAGATATTAACCCTACTTAGTCAAGTAAACAGGTATGTTAGAAGATGCAGATTTACTCGACAATCAATTCGGTGAAGTCTAAATTCAGGTAAGTCATCAATAATTCTGGCTCCTCTCTGGATCGTGTGGGCGATCACTCGTCGACCGAGGTCAAGTGTTGTGGCAACCTAAGGCACTCTCCCCCCTGCTCTGCGGGGGGGAAGCCGCCGCAGGCGGCAGGGGGGGGGCTGACTTGCGGCAACGATGTTGGCCTTCACTGCTGTGCATCAGGAGCCCATCACCCCCCTTGTATCCCCCCCGGAAACCGGGGGGGAGAGAATTCTACCCACACGATTCAGCGAGGAACCATAATTTCAGTCCGGAGGTTTAAGTTAACCTACCTCAAGAGCGTCACCGGGTTGACAGCCCGATCCGCTGCAACGGTATATCGGTTCGCTTCAGGACCGCTTCGTCGTCGAACAGTTCCTCCAACCTTTCCCCGATCGCCTCGACGATCGCCCGATCCCCGCGCACCAGATCTATAAAGTATCCTTCACCGCGCTTGGCAGCCAACGCATGCGCTTGGACGCGGCGGTAGACATCGTCGTCGTCGACCCCCGCCAACTTCAGCGCGGTCAGTAGGGCGCCCGAAGCCATCAAGCCCCGGTCGGCGGTGATATGCGTCCGCATACGCTCCCGGTCGATGGTCCAATTCTCGACGATCCAGCAGCAGCGGTCGATCATATAATATACCAATGAAGTAACGTCCGGGAAAACGATCCGTTCCACCGAGGAGTGACTGATGTCTCTTTCGTGCCAGAGCGTTATGTTTTCCAGCACGGCGGGGACATAGGAGCGCACCATCCGCGCCAAGCCGCACAAATTTTCCGCCGCGACCGGGTTTTTCTTGTGGGGCATCGCCGAAGAACCGCGTTGCCCGGGGCCAAACGGTTCGGCGAGTTCTTCAACTTCGCTGTGTTGGAGCAGGCGCACCTCGAGCGCGATCCGTTCGATCATCCCACCGATCAGCGCCAAGGCGGTGACGAATTCGGCGTGCCGGTCGCGAGCGATCACCTGTGTCGCGACCGGATCGGGCTCGAGACCGAGCGCAACACAAACCCGGCGCTCCTGGTCGGGGGTGATGGTCGGGTAGGTTCCGACCGCACCGGACAGTTTGCCCACCCGGACGGTCTCGATCGCCTGTTTCAGCCTTTCGCGGTCACGGTCGAGTTCGGCGATCCAACCGCAGATCTTCCATCCCAGCGTGGTAGGCTCGGCGTGCACGCCGTGGGTGCGGCCGGGCATCAGGGTGTCGCGCTGGGTCAGCGCTTGCTCAGCAAGTATTCGGCGCAGCCGCTGGAGTTGTTCATCGATCGTCCGGCCTGCCTTAACCAGAGCGAGCGAGAGCGCGGTGTCGATGACATCGTATGACGTCAGTCCCAGGTGAAGCCATCGTTTCAGTTCCCCCAGCGAGTCGCCGACCGACTGCAGAAAGGCGATCAGGTCGTGGCGGGTGATTTTCTCGTATTCATCTATCCGTTCGAGGTCGAAACCGGCCCGCCGGCGCATCTCGCGCGCTGCTTCGGCGGGCACCACACCGTCCTCGGCAAGGACGTCGACTACGGCTAACTCGACCTCGAGCACCCGGCGCCACTTGGCTTCGTCGCTCCAGAGATCCGCCATTACTTCAGGTGTGTAGCGGGGGATCATTTACCGATAAAGCGCCTGATATTTGTAATGCACTTGCTAAGACTTTCTGAATGCAACATTGCTTTCTCAAGTTGCCAATACGTGTCCCCAGGCATCAGAAATCGCTGGATTTGTGTAGAATAAAGTTTGCCCACCTTCCTGCCGCTTCCTCTTGTCGGTATCATATCATTGCGGATGATTGAACTGGATGATTTCTCCATTAATTGAATTATACGTTTCTTGGGATTCTCCAAATCATCAGGGGATTCGGGTATGGATTTTAAGGGGACCCTGAAAAATTTCGCAAAATTCTCCCGGTCAGCCATTAACCAACTCTCGATTGATCTGACCGCTATTTTGAAAATCATCATCTCAGACCTTTCAGGTAACCATTTCTTCAAGGCTTCAGGGGCGCAGGCAAAGGATCTGTCCAGATCAATCAGGACGAACCACGGTCTATCATGTGCGGATCTATTATAACCGGGCAACTTCTTAAGAAGGTTGTCTTTACCCTTAGCTGGATATATAACTTTAAATCGGATCCCAAATTCCGACGCCAACCGTCGCATCAAGAACTCGTCGGTCTCTCCTTCAACGGCCCCCCACCACTCCATATTTGCCGATATGCTATTCAAACGCAAAAACCAACTGTGAACCATCGCTTGGTGCGGTGTAGGGCAGAATGACATCTGCAAGAACAAGGCCTTCTTCCAGAAGTGTCCTCAAATCCTTATCGTCAGAAGCCGCCTTGACTTCTGTCTTCTCACTGCCGGGAATCAGCAGAATAGTCTCATCCAAGCCAATCCCCTCATCAGTGAACATATCATATGAGTGTGAACTAATGACCATCTGGTTGACGGTCCTTTTTTGAGCCATTGCGAACATCTGCGGCAAATACTTCACAGCGCCGGGATGGAGCGAAAGTTCAGGTTCTTCCAAAAGTACAGGTCCTTTTGCTCCAAACAAGGCCCAGAGAATGCCGGTGAGCCTGAGAGTCCCATCTGAAAAAGTGCTTTCCGTTTGCCAACCCGCATTCGGTCTCCAATTATGATACTTTGCCTTTATATGGGGTTTCCCAACAGCATCGATTTCAAATGTAAGATCACTCAGTTGCGGTACCACCTTTCTTAAGGCATTTTCAATCTTTTTCAACCGCTGTTTTCTTCTTCCTTCAGTGAGGTTGGCAATCTGAGATAGGAAATCACTCCCATATGGATCATTTCGAGCAATGATAATCCTATCCGGATGACGAATTATCTGAGGCACGATGTGAAGGTAGTAGATTCTTCTGAAGAAGTCGAACACCTCCTTGAAGTTTCTATTGGACTGGGTCTGCTCAAGATGGGTTTGTCGCAACAACTCAGCATCATCCTGTTCCTCATCCTTGGGTCGCTCCAGTATCACCTCGCCGGATTTCTTCACTACCTCACCTTTTATTTTGGGAATGCGGTTTTTATCTTGTGAAAAAACCAGGCTGTACTCCCATAATTCGGGTTTATTATCGTTGCCAATTTTTACACTGACTTCAATGTTGGACTTCCTTCTTGCCGCCAAACATCTTATGGAAGATACACCCCCGCGATTGTTAACTGCGCTTACAAAACCTCCACCAGGTTTAACAAGGTCATTTAAAAACCTGAATACATCTATCAAGTTGGATTTCCCAGACGCATTTGGACCGACAAGGAAAACCCTCTTCTGGAGTTTAATGTCAACTTCCGTGAAATTACGCCAATTCCTGAGTCTCAGGTGGGTGAAGTGTAATTTCATTATCCCTTTTTCCCCAGCTTTACGCTTACGTCCGCCACCCGTCTGCCGTCGAAGATTGTCAGGGTAATTTCATCCCCCACCCTCAGGTCGCTCTTGGCGAGGATGCGGGTTATATCAGCGGCGTTGTTTATCCGGTCGCCGTTGACGCCAAGGATTATGTATGCCGGCTCGATACCCGCCTTGGCAGCGGGACTGCCGGGTTCCACCTCGGTCACGATAACCCCTCGCACTTCCCGTAACCTGTAGACGACGGCGATGCGCCAATTGATATTCTGGATGTGCAGTCCGATCCAGAAATCTTTGGATATCTCCTCGCGGGCGCGGAGTTCCTCATATAAGGTCCGTAACCGATTGGACGGTATGGCGAAACCGACCCCGACACTCCCGCCCGACTGGGAAAATATCATCGTATTCATCCCGATAATCTCTCCCAGTGAGTTCACCAGAGGGCCTCCGGAGTTCCCCTGATTGATTGCCGCATCGGTCTGTATCATATCCTGGTAGAGACGCCCTACCGCGGTGGTATCGAAGTCCCGGTCAACCGCGGAAACCACCCCCACCGTCACCGACGGTTGGGAATGAATCTCAAACAGCCCGAATGGATTGCCCAACGCAATAACCCATTCGCCGATGATGACCGAGTCCGAATTACCGAAACGAATGTAAGGAAAATTGTCCCCCTCAATCTTTAAAAGTGCGACATCCGAGTTGAAATCGAAACCGACGATCTCCGCTTCGTATTTCTTTTGCGTCGTGGTGGTTACAATTATGCGAGTGGCTTCATGAACTACGTGCTCATTCGTCATAATATAGCCATCCGGCGAGATGATAAACCCGCTGCCGAGATTTTCGACCTTCTGCCGCCAATGCCGCTCCGGGAAAAGCCCGCGGAAAAACGGATCGCTGAAAAAGGGGTCCCGTTGCACAATCTCCCGCACGGTGATGACGTTGATCCCGACCACCGAAGGGGATATGGCCTCGACCGCTCGGGTAATGGCGTTATGCCGGTCGGTGGTGACCACCGCGCTGATTGCACCGTGATCTCGCTCTGGGGAAACGTCGCTGTGCCCGCTCGATGTGGCGCGCCCCCCACCTTCACGTTCGCCAACCGCCGAAACAACGGACGCATTCACAGCCTCGTCGGTGTTCCTGGACGAACCCGGTAGACCATAGATGACGAAGGCGATCAGCACCACCCCCAACACCAACCCGCCCAGGTAAGACAGAAACGTCCGCATCGTCAAATTCGCTGACCGGTCGATCGCCAATCAGCCAAAAATCGTTCGAGACCGATGTCAGTCAGCGGGTGCTTGAAAAGTTGGTCTATCACCTTCGGGGGCAGCGTCGCCACGTCGGCTCCGACAAGCGCCGCTTCCACTACGTGCACCGGATGCCGGACCGACGCCACCAAGACCTCGGTCGGGAAGTCGTAGTTGTCGTAAATCTGGACGATGTCCTCCACCAGTTGCATCCCGGTGTGGCTGATGTCGTCCAGCCGCCCGATGAAGGGGCTGACGTAAGCCGCCCCCGCCTTGGCGACCAGCAGCGCCTGCGCCGGCGAGAAGACCAGCGTCATATTGACCCGGACCCCTTTGACCGAGAGTTCCTTGCATGCCCGAACTCCGTCTCGGGTGGTCGGCAGTTTGACCACTATGTTGGGATGCATCTTGGCGATGCGGCGCGCCTCGACCACCATCGCGGCATGCTCGGTGGCGGTGACTTCGACCGAAATAGGCCCGTCCACGATGCGGCAGATTTCTTCCACTAATTCCTGGAACGGCAGCCCTTCCCTGGACATCAGCGACGGGTTGGTGGTCACTCCGTCGATGATCCCCAGTTCGGCCGCGTCGCGGATGGCGTCGATATTGGCGGTGTCGATGAAGATTTTCACAATTAATCCTTACCGGAATATTTCAAGATAAATCCTCGTTTTTAATGAATTTCTTAGTTTCACGTTGGTTATCGGTTCGAGATAAGATTGCAAAATGCCCTCGCTCTTCTCGTGAAGTTCCTCCATTTGAGGCACAATCGCCTCTAAATAACCTTCATCAATGGGGACCCTCGCTTCAGTCAAACCGTAAGTGCTCAAAATCTCAAGATAACGCGCTTCACCTTCAGAGCGGCATTCCACGAACTCTTTGCCGCGGTAAAGCCTCCATCCCAGCAGCGTGGGCTCAATGTAAAGCCTGCCGCCTGTCGGGGGGAGGTCAATTCTTCTAATTCCGATTCGGGAGAGCACCTTCTCGCGGTAAAAATTTCCGACGGTTTCTTCTCCGAGCCGGTCCAGCACAGCATCAATGAAGGCTTCCACGTCTATGCCTTCCTTGTAGATGCGGTCGTTCTGAACACTCTCCGACTTCCTGATCCTCGAACGCACCAAGTCGACCACCGCCCGGTAAACCTCGAGTTGCTCCTCCACTGTCAAGCCGAGGATATCCCCCATTATAATCCGGTCCAGTTCTCTGAGTTCGGGCTTTACATTCTCCAATAAGACTTCATTCGGGCTTTCCCCAATATCCCGGAATATGCCCGATGCGTTTGTTTCAAGCAACTTTGCAAAAGCATCTTCGATCGCTTCCGCTTCATTCTTCTCAAGTCGGGTGCTGTCAATCACCGGGGTTGCTTTCAGAACCCCGACGTCTATATCGGCAATGGTTTGAGCCCCGGTCAGTTGCCGACAGGAAAACTCAAGAAAGAGCCGGGTTAAAGTAGAATTCATCAAACCAGCGATCAAATTGACCTGATTCTCTTTATAAGGGGTAACCCCATAAAACTTTTTATCTTCGAAGATATCCTCATTAAGGATCACGGGCATCCGCTCGCCGACCTTGGATGGAAACAGAATGGGGGCATATTTCCAGCCCTTTCCCAAGGTATACCAAGGCTCGCGCGACCGACACGTGGGGCGCTTGTGGATTTCCCGCTGTTCGCCCCGTTTAATATATCCGAGGACTTTCCGCCCCCGCAGTTTATCCTGCTCACGGTGACATATCAGCACCCTGAACTTCAACTTATCCTTTTCGACGCGGTAACCCGGTATCTCCTTGAGACTGAAGACCACCGGTTGAATGTATTCGGGTTCGATATCGCGCTTCTCCACCTGTTCCGGTGTCATATAGAAGAAATCATTGGCTCCGGTCTTGAGCCCAAACCTGACCTCCGCCAACTCCCTTAAAGGGACCAGTTTGTCGCGACACTTGCGGAGGATGGTGAAGAATATATCCGGTGCCCGCAGGTATTTTCCCCATTTGCCGCCCAGGTAGGCTTTTTCCTCCGGGTCGAACCCTTCAGCCCACAGGTCACCCTGAGGCACCGGGTAAACGCGCAGTTCTTCGTTTTCGTAAATGTCAGCGTGGACGGTCACACTCTTCTCGAATCTTTCCAAGGCCCTCAATCGAGCGATCTCTTTCTCCCAGTCATCGTCGGCGGGAGGTAGAAAATGTTCCAGCGGCTTTTTAAGGTAGACGAACCGGACGAGGTTTTCGCTGCGTTCGGCGGCGTCGCTGCATTTCTCGAGGATGATTATGCAGGTGTTTACATCCGCTTGCTCGAACCAGCGCTCCACTTTAGACTCGATAACGGCGATGATTTTGTGGTTCCGAAGCAGGAATTCCTGCAACCCGCGGCCATAATCCACATCCAACCAAGCACTGGCGGTGACGAATCCGAACCGTCCTCCCTCCTTCAGTATCTTCGAGGCGTGAACGAAGAAATACGCATATATACCGGCGCGGCGGGATATACGGGCGAGAACGTTGCCTTGGTGGTCCTTGACCGCGTCGGCGATGAGGTTCGATTTATCGACGCCGATCTCGGGGATCTGCTCTTGCCGTGTATAGGGCGGGTTGCCGATGACCGCATCGAACCGATGGGGATACCGGACATCCTTGGGCTCCAGTCCAAGGGTGACGGCGCGCTGATTCAACCATAATTCCGGTGCATCGAAACCGTCTTCGGCGGCTTTGATGCGGAAAAAGTCCTCCTGTATTATGTTCGGGTAATTCCGGTCCACACCCAGATCGTTGATGGCGAGGTTGATGACCGCCAAATGCGCCGGGAACTTGGCAATGTCAACCCCCCAGAGGGTTTCCAGAATCTCGTTGTGCGTCAGATATGGATTCCAGAGTTTTTTCAGGCGATATGCCCTGACCAGAAAGGTTCCGGCTCCGCAGGACGGATCCAGCACCCAGTCCTTCTCGTGACGGACACAGAACTTCAAGATAATGTCGACCACGTCGGCATTGGTGAAATACTGCCCCAGCGCGTGCCGTTCCTTCCAAGGGATGAGTTTTTCAAATATCCTCCCGATTATGTCATAGCCCAATTCGGAGAGGTCAAATCTCTCGATACCCTTTAAGAGAGCAAAGACTTCTCGGATTATTTCCTTGTTGTCCGGGAAAGCGACGCTGTCGATGAAATCGGAACTGAATACGGTTTCGTAATCGATTTCGAGGGCGATGTCAAAATAGAATTGTAGAAATCGCCTTAACTGTTTGCCACTAAGTAAAGTAGGCGGAATCTCGAGCGGCGGCAACGCGTCGGGACGTTTGTTTTGAAGATGGGTGTAGAACAGAATCTTGTTGACGAGCAGATATGCGGTCTGGCGTGCCGCCTTGTCGAAGTCATAGGGCTGTCCGTAAAAATCCCATCCCTGTTCCACGAACCATCTTCGCAGGTCTCTTCTGAAAGTTGCGTCATCCCGATAGTTCCTTTCGATTATATCGCGGTAATAAATCGCTAAAACTCGGATTCTCTCGTGGAGTCTGGTTATCAATACCTGGTCTATCGGTTGTTTGGGAACCGGTTCAACACCCGCATTTACGTTGAACAGTTTGGTAAGGAACTCCGACAGCGCTTTCTTCGTCGAATCCCGATATGTGGCATATTCCAATTGTTGCAAATCTTCCAGCGTGGACAGTTCATAGGTAGCAAGCAGTTGCTGTTCTTCGGGTGCCGATGAATCGACAGCGGTTGTATCATACCACAGCAGTTTCTTGAAATTCGTAACCGCGAAAAAGCGCGCTTTGCGCCGGGTGGCTTTCTTTTTGGCAGGGTCTTTGAGTTCCTCTTCGTTGAAAACGTCAAAGTGTGGAGGTTTGGCTTCCATTACGAGCAATGGAACGGTGCTGCGGCGAGATTCATAGAGCACCAAATCGGGGGATTTACGGTCATCGCCGGTGGTATCGACATCCGGAAACCCCAAATCTAAACCCGCCTCTGTGATGACCTCCCTCATCCAGTGCATCAGAACCGCCACCGCGCTTCTCTCCGTCTTACGCACCGATGACCTTGCGGACTTCTTCGTTTTCTTGATGCTAACCTTTCGTGGCATTACTCAGCCGAATATGAAACCCCCACCAGCACCAGCCCCCGCGCCGGAGCCACCCGCACCGCGCTGACCCGGCTTGGATGCTCGAGCAGGCGGTGGAAGTCGTCCGGTGTGTAGTAACCCCGCCCCAAGTCGATCAACGCTCCCATTAGACCGCGCACCATCCGGTGCATAAACCTGTCCGCGGTGATCCGAAACCAGGAGCCCTCGGGATCGGTCTCCCAGGAAGCGTCGAAGATGTCGCAGATATAGCCTTCTTCGCCCGGTCTGGTGCGGCTGAACGATATAAACGAATGCCTCCCGCGGAGCATCTCCACCGCCCGCGCGATGACCGCGTCATCCCAATCGAACCCCGGGCACCACGCGAACCTGGTCAGCAGAGGACGTTCACACCGGAGGACTCGGTATACATAAGTTCTGCTCCGCGCGCTGAACCGGGCATGAAAGGTCGGCGGAACCGCAACTCCGTTCAATATCTTCACATCGCGCGGGAGGATGCTGTTCAAGCCCCTGACCAAGCGAGGGAGCGAAAACGCCCGAGGCAAGGTTATATGCGCCACCTGTCCGCTCGCATGCACGCCGGCATCGGTCCTACCAGCGCCGTAAACCACCACCCGATCTTGAAAGATGGTCCTTAGTGCGGCTTCCAACTCATCCTGAACCGTCCGCACGTCGGGCTGGCTCTGCCAGCCGTAAAAATCGGTGCCGTCGTATTCGATGGTCAGTTTGAACCGCTCGGTGCAGGGCGGTTCGGGCAATCCCTCGCCGCGATAGGAACGACCGACGTTCCGATTCCGTAAAGCGGTCATAAAAACGCCGGCCCGACGGCACCGACCACCAGCGCTACAGCCGCCCCGTCGAGCCACCGCAGCCGGAGCGGTTTATACGACGATCGCGGTTCGTCCATTCTGAACCCCCGCGCCTGCATCGCCGTCGCGATCTGGTCCGCCCGGCGTATGCTCTCCGCTACCAGCGGTAGAACCAACGGAATCAGCGACTTGGTCCGCCGG
>Ga0180301_10004504_pt1 | contig 10744 bp, 10 predicted proteins | sample GuaBasSediGuay16_FD_121797 | JGI IMG/M metagenome (GOLD analysis project Ga0180301, IMG submission 121797) | Subseafloor sediment microbial communities from Guaymas Basin, Gulf of California, Mexico - Guay16, Core 4569-2, 12-15 cm | ecosystem: Environmental > Aquatic > Marine > Hydrothermal... | reverse complement strand
GCTAATGTCTTATGTGTGCTCAACGTTACCGCGTCAGCACCCTCTCTTAGAGGATCTTGGAATAAGCCGCCAGCTATAAGGCCAGCCACGTGAGCCGCATCATATACGACGTAGGCATCAACCTCTTTAGCAATTTCCACAATTTCCTTAACTGGGTGTGGAAAAAGAAAGACGCTCGCGCCAAGCATGAAGAGCTTTGGAGGTCTACCGGAAGCTTTAAGCTCCATAACTTGCCTCTTAGTAGCGTCGACATCTATGTTGAAGTTCTCCTCGTCAAAGGGATAAGTCATAACTTCGAGTCCTCTAACAGATCCCGCCGTACCACCAATTTTCTTCTTGCCGTGACTTATGTGACCACCATGTGGTATCGAGACAGCATACATTATGTCTCCTGGTTCAGCGAACGCTGTGTACGTGATGAGGTTTGCAACAACACCTGAAACTGGGCGTACATCAGCGAATTCGGCTTGGTAAACCTTTTTAGCAAGCTCAACTGCTAAAAGCTCCACTTCATCAATAAACTTACAGCCAGCATATACTCGCTCACCAGGCCATCCTTCAGCATACCTATTCCCGAAATCACACGTCAAAGCCTCCCTAACTGCAGGGCTTGGGACATTTTCGCTAGCTATCATAGGCAGGGACTGGCTAAGCCACTCATGGTGCTTCTCCATTAACGATAAAACCTTCTCATAAGCTTTAAGCCCATCATTATAAAGCTCATTGCTCAAGAAAAAGCCTCCTTCAACACCGATTGAACACAGTTATAGGGTAGAACTTATATATGTAGCGGAGACAGAAGCTTTGAGGAGGGCTAGGAATTGAGTAGTAAAAGGAGAAGACGTGAAGAAGGGCCAATGCCAGTGTCGGGTGCGGGGCTTATCAGGTTCTTTGAAGAAGAAATTAGCGGTGTTAAAGTCAAGCCCACGATTGTCGTATTAGCATCTGTTATCTTGATGGTTATCGTTATATTAGCGAATATGTATCTATAGCTTCCTCATAGGCTCAGCTTTAAATCCCATCTTTGAAAGCTGCTTTGCAAAAAGCTTAGAAAACCCGTGGTAGGTGTAGACTCTTTTTGGAGAAGCTTGCTCTACAAATTCCACTAGTCCCTTAAAGTCAGCGTGATTACTTAATGGAAAACCCACATCCGCGTAGCCAGGCTTATGGTTTAAAGCCCATCCAGTAACGACTCCCAAAGACGCTCTTTTACCCCATATAAACTTCCTAACATTCTTACTATGGGCAGGCATGAGAAAAACGCAGTACCCTGTCTTTAAGAAAAGCCTCCCTTCTTCAGAATTCACATCAAAAAACTCAATCTTACCTCCCTTGCGCGCATAGGCTTCATTTGCTGCTGTGACTAGAGGGGCTGTCACAACCGGTATGTATGTATACTCATTAAAAAGCTTGGTTAATTCCTGTGCTTTGCCGACAGGATATGCTAAGAGCACTGGAATACGCCCCTCCTTTATAGTTTTAGCAGCCCAGGCAGCTATCTCAGAGTATATGAGGTCTCTTGGAGGAAAAACATATGACGGATTTCCATAAGTTGCTTCAATAATTAATTCATCACAGCTAACCGGTCTCACACTCCTTTGTATAAGTGACTCCTCACAGTTTAAGTCACCTGTATACAAGGTCACGCCTTCAGAAGAGGAAATTTTATACATGGCTGAGCCAGGTATATGACCAGAGTTTAAAGCTGTTACCCTAACCTCATGTAATTTAGCTCTCTGCCCATAGCTTAATGAAGCAAAGCTGGAGCGCCTTTTATGAAGTGAGAAGTAGAGTTCAGCTGTCATAGGCGTTGCCACGACACTAACATTATCTGAATACCTTAGGGATCTAGCATGATCTTCATGTGCGTGAGAAACTAATGAAACAGCGTTAGCGGCTGGTCTAAGTGGATCAAGTAGAAGCTTAATTCCGTCAGCTTCGTATACAATGCCGCCTTGCCATTTTATCAAAGCTGTTATCCCCAAGCTAAGCGTTAATTTTAGCTATTTAGAGGTTGAAATAGTTTATCCAACGTCTGTGGGGATATGCTTGCGAGGGGACATTAGCGTAGCGATAAAACATTACAGAGCTTTATTCAGCTTACCAAGCTTTAAAACAATGTTAATAATGTTGTTAGCTTTAAGCTCACTTATAGGGCTTATAACAGGGATTTTGTTAAATGAACTTTTAAAAAGCTTGTTAACAGCTTACCTCGCTATTCTACAAGGAGCTTTAACCTCAACAGCCATATCAAAGGTGATACTTAAAGAACCTCACTTAACGTGGAAAAGACTTCTAGGAATATCCCTCGTAGCCACAATCTTCCTATGCGTAGGCTTCTTAATTGGAGCTCTCTTAACAGCTATCTTAGGAGACCTCAAGTATTACGTGCTGGCGACAACCATTAGCTGTACCTTATTGATAGCCTATGCCTACATAATATTCAATGCCATGGCAAAAAGCTTTAAGGCATTTATAGCATCTTTAACACAGCCCATATCTTCAGCATTAGGGTGTTTCATAGCATTAAGCGTAGCTTGGCAATACCCCATAGACATCGAAGTACACTTCATACCCTATACGGCTATGTTGATAATGGCCGTTATTCTCGCAAGAGCTTACTCACATACAATAGATAAGCTTGGAAAGGCGATTGTAGGTTATGGCACCTTAGAGCTTTTCAGAGCGTTTTTGAATACTTGGTACTTAGATAACGCCAAGTTACTTGAAGACCTCCTTGAGAAACTGTCAAATGACAAAGAAACCTCGATACATCTGGTGAAAATCATCAATCAAAAACAGCAAAAAGCTGCTATAGTAATTCCCAAAATACACGCTGGGCCATATAGAAAGGTGGGTAGCAGCGCCTTTCCATCATCTATGATAACTCGCTTCCTAGAAAACCAATCTTATTGTCTCTTTCTACACCCTCCAATATCGCATGAAATGGATCTACCAACCTCTAAAGAAGCTGAAAGCTTAGTAGATGAAGTGGTTGAAAGGTTTAAACAGCTTAATACCACACCAGCAAAGGCAAGTAAAGCTATAAGGCTTAAAAATGGGAAAACAACAGTCACAGCTCAGAAGCTGAACAACACATCACTAGTACTAATCACAAGATCACCTCACCCTAGTGAAGATCTCCCAGCAGAACTAGAGAAAATCGTGTTTAGCAGGCTAGAGCCGCTAAAGACAGGCGATGTAGTTTTAGTGGACGCACATAACTGCATAGAGGGAGTATCTGAAGAAATCCCTCAACAAAACCTCGAGGAAATCTCAAATGCCGTGTTGGAAGCTGTAAAAACGCTAACAGATATGGAACAAAGCAGCTTAGAAGTTGGATTCTCCTGGAGGAGCTTAGACCCATATCTTGAAGAACACGGCATAGGCAAAGGAGGTTTAACAGCAGCAGTATTTAAGACAAGAGAAGAGCTTTTTGCACTCATAGCATACGATGCAAATAACATGTTCAAAGGTGTAAGAGAAGAGCTACTAAGAGAGATTGAGCAAAAAGTCGACATAGCTGAAGTAACGACAACAGACGTACACACAACTTCAGTTCTCAAGCCTGGAGAAGGATACTATCCTCTTGGAAAAGTAATACCACTAGACTATATTAAGCAAAAAACCATAGAAGCTTTAGAAGAAGCTAAACAAAATATAAGCCCAGCAGAGCTAGCTCATGAAGAAGTCAAGGTAAAGGTAAAAGTCTTGGGAGAAAACATCTGGAAGCTGGCCAACCTCGTGGACAGATCAGTAAGGAAAGCGAAGAACATGTTGCCGCTGTTGATATTCTCCTTACTAGCTTTAGCAATAACAACATCTCTCTTTATAGCTTAAATGTGACAACTTCTCACATCACAAATCACATATCTAAACTTTAGCAGAGAACATTTAATAAATACCTTAAAGTTTAATATAGCTATAAGATAGAAAAATGTCCTTGCCGACACCAGAAGAGCTTAGGCAAATGAGAAAGAAAGCTGGTCTAACTCAAAAAGAGCTTGCTAAAAGAGCTGGCGTAAGCCAGTCACTCATTGCGAGGATAGAAGCAGGGACGGTAGACCCTAGGCTCTCAACGCTAAAAAGAATTATACAAGCAATAAACTCCGTAAGCCGAGAGAAGCCGACAGCTGGAAGTATAATGCACTCACCGATAATATACGTTTCACCAAAAGACCCTGTTAAGAAAGCTGTCGACTTAATGTGGAGATATGGCATCTCGCAATTACCAGTAATAGAGGACGATAGAGTGTGCGGCAGTGTCAGGGAAGAGACCATCATGAAGCACCTAGTATCATCAAAAACCCAGTCAATACTAGAAAACCCTGTAGAGAGCGTCATGGAAAATCCCTTTCCAATGGTAAGCCCATCGACAGGCATCGATGAAGTAGCAAAAATCCTCTTAACAGGACAGCCGGCAGTCCTAGTAGCCGAGCATGGCAAGCCAATAGGGATAATAACTAAAATAGACATCATAGCTAAAGGAACAGAAGCAAAGTAAGAAAAAAATTAGTAAAAACAATTAAAACTACGAAATAACAAAACTATAGTCAAGCTTAGATAAGCTAGATGGGGAAAAACCTTGTCAAATACTTCAAACGACATAAGAGAACTAATAGCTTCAATAAAGCGAGATCTGACTGAGCGAATAAAGCTACTTGAGGAATACATAGAGCTGATCGACACAGACATCAGCCGATTGAGAATAGAGCTTCAAAAACTAAGCAATAAAATAGACGAAGCATTAAGCAAAACAGCAACGCCCCAGTTAACGCCACTAACACCGCCACCAGCTATCCCAAAAGAAGCTAAGCCAATAGCGAAGGCCAAGCCTAAAGCTGCAAAAACTACTAGAGAAAAAGCGCAAGAAGGGCTAAGCCAAACAGAAATCCAAATCCTAAAATACTTAGCAGAAAACCCAGGAACAAGAAGCGCAACGCCGATAGCATCAGCAATAGGAAAAGCTAGAGAGCATGTGGCAAGAACACTTAAAAAGTTATCAGACTTAGGCTACGTCGTAAGAGACGAAAGCACTTGGCCCTACACGTACATGTTATCAGAAGAAGCAAAGAAAATACTCGCAGCACACCTAACCTAGTGAATCAACATTATCTAAAAAGCTGCTTTTAACACGCTTAGAGCTAGAAGCGACAAGGCGATAACTCCAGCAAGAACGACTACCTTTCTTCTCAAGCAACCCAGACTCACACAACCTAGCTAAATACGTAGATGCAGTACCAGGCCTGAGATCCTCGCCATAAACCTCCTTATAAGCAGCTACGAGGTCAGCGCTAGTAAACCAGCCATCGCCAAACCTAGACTTCACAAGCTTAACGACCCTTTCAAAAACAGATTCGCCGAGTGAAACACCTTTAACCTCTTCAACCTCGCTACGAAACATTAAGTCAAATAAATCTAATAGCTGAGCAACCCTGCGCTTAGAAAACCTCCCAGACAAAACTACAGTAACACGCTCGCCGCAATCTGAAGTAAACTCGATCTTAACTCTAGGCAAGGAAAACTCCAAGCTAAGCAGTTAGCAAAACACTAGTATATCAGTGTATTTGTGAAAACCATCCCAAGGTAACTGGAAAAATTTTATGAAAAAGACAACGCAAAAAGCCAGAATTCCACCGAAAAAGCCCAGAAGAAATTCACAGGAAAATAAAAGCTTGTGAAAAACATGCAAATCGACAATAAATCCCCCACTCCACTTGAAAAGATGGGGGTAAAACGCCAAGCTCCACATAACCTCTTACCGCATAACAGGGCTGTGACAAACAGATTGTGACAAAAAGTTAAAGTCACACTCACAGAGACACAGATAAGTCACAAAATTCTAGAAATCACAGTAAATGATAGTCTACTGCGTAATAAACTCAAACCTTCCATAGCCTATAGCGAAACAGCCCTCTACCTAGATTCCCAGAAGCAGAAACTGCAGCTCGCAAGAAGCTGAAAAACACATGAAAGCTGCTAGCCTACAATCGAGATGAGCAGCTAAGTCAGAAAAGCTTAAATATAGGATTTCATGATCCCGAAAACCCTTCAAGGATAGTTTACTGCGTAATAAACTGGTAAGAATGAACTTACCGTAGAGAAATGTATTTTAAAGGCAACATAAAGACCATAGGGCGATAGGTAGATCTGCAGACCCAGCCCCACGTAACTCAATGGTAGCTCTATGTAATATAAAGGCAACATCCACGGGAGACAAGCTATGTAGCTACCCTTATAGGGGAACAGGCTGTTAAACCATAATGCTTATAATATAGCTTATAGTGCTTTACTACGCATCTACCTAAGCCTCTAAGTGAGGGAAATTGTCAATGTACTTCGAGCTTAACGGCTTCATCGAGACTACAGCAGACTTAACTAAAGAGGATATTAAGCCAGCTATCGAAGAAGCCTTAAGAAAAGCTGAAGAAGCTTTAAGAAGAGGAGCTCGCAAGGAAGAGGAAGCTGCTCGTATAGCGTCTTGGAACGTTAGCGGCAAAGCCTTGAACTTGACGATTGTTGGGACGAGGTTTATTCGAGCCCACGACGCGTTAAAGAGGGTTAAGAACGTTCTAGCAGATACCCTTAAAGACGCTAAGATAGGAGTTAGAAAGCTCGGCGTAAAAACCTACGTCATTAAAGTACCTGGAGACGCTGGAAAGCTAGATGCCTTAAAGTTCTACCCCAAGGTATCTGAAATCTCCCAAGAGCAGGGCCTTGTCAAAGTAGTATTAACGGATTTAGACGAAGCAGTCATAGATAGAAGAGATGTCGACAGGCTCATAAGGCTAATACAGCCTGAAGTCAGGACCATCCAGAAAGAGCTCGCTACCCGCATCGGCCTAATACTTGATAGAAGCGCCGTAAAGCAGGTCAAGTTCACACAAGATCCAACAGAATACGCTGAGCAACACGGGTGGATAGCTAGGTTCCCTGGAAGAGGACAATGGTATTACTTACCGCCTTTCGCAAAGCTACACTACATCATAGAAGACTACGTCTACCAAGAAGTAGCCAACAAGCTAGGCTTCATAGAAGCAATATTCCCCAAGCTCATACCAATAGAGCTCGCTTTCAGAGCTAGGAAAATACAGGGAGAGCCTGGAGGAATGTACTACGTCTGCGCACCAAGGTATAGAGAAAAGGAGAAGTATAAGCCATTTCAAATACTAGCTGAAGTTACCAACGAGCTGCCAATGGAACAGCTTAAACAGCTGCTAGAAGACCCAGGCTACATACTAGATCCAGTCCAATGCCTACCATTCTACCACCTATATAGAGGCAAGACTTTAAGGCCGGAAGACCTGCCAATCAAAGTCGTAGAAGCTGGTGGTCCAACGTATAGATATGAAGCAGGCGGTGTAAGAGGTGTTGAGAGGGTATCAGAGTTTTGGCGCGTTGAACACGTATGGCTTGGCACAAAACAGCAAGTTAGGGAGATAAGGGATCAGGTTATGGAGAGGATGAAGTACGTCGTCGACAAGATCATGGACGTTGAGTGGAGAATACAGTTTGCAGGCGACACCTTCTACCTAGCAGAAGACCAGAAAATAGATGAAGATGTTGAGATACCAGATCAGCCGAAGCTAGAGCTACAGATATGGCTGCCATTTAGAGGGCCGAGAGAAGACGATGGCGCATGGCTAGCCTGCAGCAGCTTCAACCTACATGGAAACCACTACACGAAACTATTTAACATAAAGTGCACGACGAAGGAACAACTACAAACAGCTTGCTTCGGAGCAGGCATAACGAGGCTGACGATAGCCTTCTTAGCGCAACATGGCTTTAACCCAAGAGATTGGCCAGAGCCTATAAGAGAAAAGTTTGGAGAAAAAGTCGAGACATTAAAGGGCTTGTAAAAACATTCGGCCTTAAACCGAGGTTAAGGAACACTTACCATACTTTCAACTTATACCTTGAAGTAGTCGACGAAAAATACCTTTTTCTACCGTTATGGAGAGAAAAATGAAGGTTAAAGGCGCGATTTAAGGCCGAATGGCCTATCTTTCGGCCTTAAACTCGCCACCCCTATATTTCAAGTGGAGTTTTAGAGCCTTAATGATAATGGTAAAATGAGCTATAGCTAGAGCTCACTTGTTTAGTTGCTTTGAAGCTTTATATGCATTATACTCTAATATGCTAATAGTTTCGCTCAACTCCCCTCTTCCAGTATCTATTTCTGCACTTGTTCCACTGGAAGCAGAGGGGTCTGACGTGTTTAAGGCCGAATGAATTTATTAACCTCTACGCACTATTTTTCAATGATGTCTAAGCGCATGGATATCTTTGACGAAATCGCAAGCTTCTTACCAAAAGAAGAGCGCATAGCTTTCTTGGAGAACGTTATCGAGGCCTCAGGCTCCATCTACAAGGCCTCTAAGATAACTGGCATCTCAAGACCCCAGATCTACAGGTATTTGTCAAAAGTTTCTAGGCGCAACTACCCCTCCGATGAAGTCACTGCTAGGATTTTAAGAGCTGCTTTTCAGCTTAGACCTATGTGGACTAGACAGAGGCTTAAAGCTTTGATAAAAGTCCTATCTGATACAGTTAACAAGATTTGATCTTTCGGCCTTAAACGCCCTCTTCTCAAATTTTTATCTAATTTTATTTAATTTAACAAGTTTTAAAAATAAAAGCGGATTGTTGCAGAGGAAATCGTGGCTTTTTAAGGCCGAATGGCTCATTTCATTCTTCTGGCTTAGCTTCTATTTTCTTTGACTCGCTTTCAACGACTGCTTCTGCGTCTTTAACGATTTTTTCAGCTTCTTCTGATTCAACAGCTTTAGCTGTTCTAACTAAATCAGCTATCTTCTCCGTTAACGCCGTGTTTATCGGCTTACCTTCCAAGCTTACCCTCGTCCTATCAATAATCACTGGCGTGGGCTCTAACACAGCTCCTCTTACTAGTACTTGTTCCTCGTTTATTGGCGTAACCATCAACGCCCCTACTTTTTCTTCCCCTATCTTAATGTATAGTATGTGGTCTCCATAGCTTGTTGTTATGGCTTTTTCAACCACGTACGCTGGTGCTCTTTCAACTAGTTTCTCGACTTGCTGTATTGCCTGTTTAACCTCCCCCATGACTTTTTCATCTGGTACTCTTTGGAAGACCTCTAAGCTGAAGGTGTCATATGCCCACTTTATCTTGCCGTTTTCCACATCGTATTGTATTCTTGCTCTAACAACATCTCCTTTACCCACTTTAAGCCGCTCAACTAGTATGTAGTATAACACCCTGTTAAACTCGCCTGATGCTCGAGCCACTTCCCTGCTATCTAATGTCCCAGCTTTTACCTGATCTCTTAACTGAGCAAACATTGTCTTCCTAACCTTATCTGCACACGCTCCAGCTATGATGTAGCCTGTGCTTAAAACAGGCATCTTACCTACTCACCCCTACTCCTTTTCTTATGTCTTTCAACGTTTTTAAAATTGAAGCTTGTCAAGAAAAACTTCCCCATGGATACCGTCTTTAATTCGCCGTCTTCCAAGGTTTAAAAGGCGCTTTATACAAATGCTTTCTCGTGACCCCTTGTAGCTATTTTCCAAATCACGAGCGCGGACGCCATGAAAATTTGCTGTAAATGCTGTAAAGAATAGGTGGGTTAAAGGTTTAAGAGAGTTCTCCCCTCAACGCTTAAGCTCAGCTAATAGCTTTGCCACGTCCTCTTTTGGTATTGTACACACGAATACTACCTTGTCTTCACCTATGTTTTGGTAAGAGTGCGGTATGTTTGGAGGTATGTAAACTGCGTGTCCTTTCTTAACGTCATATGCTCGGTCTCCGATCTTTATCCTAAGATTCCCGCTCAACACGTACTCTTCGTGCTCCCAGGGATGCGTATGCTCAGGTATGTGACATCCTGGATCTATTTCAAAGATCCTCATCATGTAGGTTGGCGCATCGTCTTTACCTATTAAGACCTTAAACCTAACGCCTTTTAACCCTTCAACCTCGTTATAAGGCGCTTCTTCTTCGTGTATGACCTTAGGCTTTTGCATATGTTTTCTAGCGTTTTAGGGCGTTATGAGCTTTGCCTTCAGTATTACCATAGTCTTTAGTGAGTAATACTTATTAACGTGTTCAGCAAAGCAAAACCCTATGCGAAGCCGCATCTTAGCGTTTTCAGCGCTGTTAATATTGTCCTCGCTGTTGCCAATTACCACGTTAGCTTTAGAAAATAAGCCACTAGTTGTCTGCACGACGTCTGTTTTAGCTAGCATTGTTGAGGACTTAGCAGGCGATCAAGTGGTCGTCGAGATAATAGCTTCTCCAGCCGTATGCCCAGGACACTATGACGTGAAGCCAAGCGACATCGACGCTTTTAAGCGCGCTAGCTTAATCTTAGCTCACGGCTTCGAGCCATGGGTTGACGACCTATTACAGGCTTCTCAAAGCGAAGCTGCTGTTGTTTACATAAAGGGTCCTTGGAATACCCCGAGCCTCTTAAAAGCTAGGTATCAAGCTGTCTCACAAGCCCTTAGCGAATACCTCGGGATAGACACTTCTGCTAAGCTTGAAGACTGCTTAAACAGCATCGACGAGGTAGACGCCTATCTAAAAGAAGTTGCCCAATCAAGCGGTTTCGCAGACATGCCCGTCGTCTGCATGCTGTGGCAGAAAAGCTTCATCGAGTACCTAGGCTTCAAGGTAGTAGCTTACTACGGCCCACCCGAGATGGTTTCAGCTCAGCAATACGAGTCCATAATAGCTAACGCCACGCAATCAGGAGCTAAG
>Ga0180301_10004503_pt1 | contig 10745 bp, 10 predicted proteins | sample GuaBasSediGuay16_FD_121797 | JGI IMG/M metagenome (GOLD analysis project Ga0180301, IMG submission 121797) | Subseafloor sediment microbial communities from Guaymas Basin, Gulf of California, Mexico - Guay16, Core 4569-2, 12-15 cm | ecosystem: Environmental > Aquatic > Marine > Hydrothermal... | reverse complement strand
CACACCAAGATTGATGGTTCTCCCGGTTTTTATAGTTCTCCTGATTTTCTCCCTTGTACCGCTTATTTATGTACTGGGAATCGGTTTTACAGATTCGACAATAGCAAAACCGTTTAATGACCTGATCTGGTTTGAGAACTATAAAAATGCCTTCAGGGATGAAATACTTGGAGTCTCTCTTTTCAATACATTACTGTTTGCATTTACAGTCACCACTATACAGACATTCCTCGGTTTTGTGCTTGCTCTGGCGATGCAGAGGGAACGTTTTCTGGGCGGAATCTTGAGAACTCTGGCTCTTCTTCCCCTCTTTACTCCTCCTGTTGCAGTAGCCATGATCTGGCGCCTTATATACGATCCAAACTCCGGGCTCATAAACTACTATCTTCTTAAGTTCGGGCTAAGCTCGAGACCGGTGGCATTCCTGGGAGATAAGTTGCTCGCTTTCCCTTCGATAATGATCGCCGATATCTGGCAATGGACACCCTTCTGCTTTATTTTAAGTCTCGCCGCCCTGCAATCATTACCAAAGGAGCCTTATGAAGCCGCACAGGTTGACAGTGCCTCCTCCTGGTATGTTTTCAGGCGTCTCACCCTGCCCATGGTTGCTCCTCAGGTAATAGTAATCTTTCTGTTCAGATTTCTCATAGCCCTTAAGGTATTCGATCTCGTATATATGCTTACATTCGGAGGGCCGGGAAACAGTACACAGGTCGTATCGTTTTACATATATAGAATAGGGTTCAAGCAGTTTCAAACAGGATATGCCGGTTCCTTAAGTATCCTGGTATTGATATTTATTAGCGTAATTGCCCTGGTAATAACAAAGGGGCGTGAACTGTTGTTAAAGAGGATCGAATAATGGAAAAATCAGCAGTAATAGATCAATATAAGAGGGTTTCGGGAAAGCCGCTTGAAAGTAAACCAGGCCATTACACTCTGAAAATAATTCTTGGAAAGCCTGGGCGGATCTTTATTCTGGTATTGTTCCTGGGGATGATTCTTATACCGATATTGTTCATGATTACAACTTCCCTCAAAGAACCCATAGAGATAAGACTCTCCGGTGCACTTTTCCCATCCCAGGGAGTAACAGGCATAAACTGGGTAAAGGCTTTCAGGAATGTTCCCCTGGTCCGCTACCTCTTTAACTCTACAGTAGTAGCCCTTGTAAGCACATTCCTGGTGGTTTTAATAGCAGTCCCTGCTACTTACTCGATTATAAGGTTCAGCACGGGCGGCTGGTTTCTCCCTGCATGGATTTTGGGTACCTATGTCATGCCGCCAATAATAGTGAGTATTCCCATATTTAACATGGTGAAGTTTATAGGTCTTCAGAATACACTTGCAGGAATGATACTCGTACACACTATGATGAATATGCCCATAGCCGTATGGCTCATAGACAGCTATATAAGGGTTATACCCAGAGAACTGGAAAGAGCCGCATGGATCGACGGATACAGCAAATGGGAGACTCTGCTGAGAGTGGTATTTCCACTGATAAAACCGGGAGTCGTTGCAACAGGGGTGATATGCATGATCCTCTCGTGGAACGATTTTCTCTTTGCCCTCATTCTAACCTACAGCGTAAGTTCCAACACTTTTCCCATTGGTATTTCCCGTTATGTTGGCGAGCACGGCTTACAGTTCGGAGAGATGTCAGCCGCTGCTCTGGCAGGGATAATTCCCATTTACATTCTAGTATTTATATTTTCAAGGAATCTTGTAGAGAGCCTTACACGGGGTAGTGTCAAGGGATAAGGAGGCAGATGTGAATAAGTATTTTACAGAAATCGAGAAGCTCATCCAATCAGGGGAGTATAAACCGGGTCAGAAGCTTCCTTCTGTACAAAAACTCGCGGAGAAGTTTAATGCTTCCGTAGAAGAGATAGAAGATGCACTTTCCGAGCTCATATATGAAGGAGTGCTTGAAAGAGTACGCCCTCTTCCCGAGGAAGCGGTATGTATACCCGCCAACCAACTGTGGGGAACCCTCGGAGGAAGCCACAGCATCACAAAAGAGGCAAAAAACCGGGGGGAAGAGCCGGGTGTTGAGATCATAAACTGGAAGCTTGTGGATTCATGGCCACAGATTGCAGAGCGGCTTAAACTCGATACAGACGATAAGATTCAAATCATGGAGAGGCTTCGCACTGTAAACGAAACTCCCGTAGCTATCGAAGTATCCTACTTTCCCGCAAAGTACTATCCGGGAATAACTCCCGATCTGTTTACAGAGAAAGGCAGCGGACAGTCTTCCTTCAAGGTAATGGAGGAGAAGTTCGGGCTTAAATCGGCCACGGCTCAAGATGAACTTACGGTGGTTTGCCTCGAAAGGCGGGAAGCCCAATATTTAAAGGTGGAATACGGAACTCCCGTTCTTCAAAGATTCCGGGTAACTTATTCCGATAGAGGTATTCCCATAAAGGCTTCCCGGGCGCTATGGCTGTTCCGTGCGGGCTATCAAATGGAAGTATAGACAGGAGGATAAATTGGCCAGCGTTGAGTTTAACCATGTCTGGAAAATATACGGCGGTACAGTAGAGGCTGTGGTTGATGCCTGCTGGAAGTGCGAGGACGGTGAGTTTTTTTCCATCCTCGGGCCATCGGGATGCGGTAAATCTTCCTCCATGCGCATGATTGCCGGCCTGGAGGAGATCACCCGGGGTGAAATACTCTTTAACGATAGAGTCGTTAACGCTCTTCCTCCCACAGAGAGAAATGTGGCCATGGTCTTCGAAAACTGGGCGCTCTATCCGAATCTCACAGTCTATGAAAATATAGCCTTCCCCTTAAGGGTAAGGAAATTACCGGAGAGTGAGATTGATCACAAGGTAAAAGAGGCAGCCAGATTCCTCAATCTGGAAAACATTCTTCAGAGCGGAGTAAAAAGGCTTAGCGGAGGTGAAATGCAGAGGGTGTCTATCGGGAGAGCCATCGTAAGAAACCCGGAAGTGCTGATAATGGATGAGCCGATTTCCCATCTCGATGCGGGCTTGAGAGCCCGGATGAGGGATGAGCTTAAGACACAGGTTAGCAAACTAGGTGTTACTACCCTGTATATCACTCACGACCAGGTAGAGTCTATGGCCATGGCCGATAGAATAGCCATCATGAACCTGGGCAAAATACAACAGATAGGTACTCCTCTCGAAATCTACTACAATCCCTATAACGAGTTTGTTGGTGGTTTTATAGGAGAACCTCCTATGAACTTCGCTCTCTGTAATCTTTCCACCGACAACGGAGACCGCTTCGTCGAATCGCCTTCCTTTAAATTTAAGCTTGAAAGGGAATTGAGCTCATTATTCAACAAATATGAAGGAAGCTCGGAAGTTAAAATCGGTGTAAGACCGGAAGATGTTTGGGTCAGCCTCTCTCCTAAGGAAGGATGGTTCCCCATGGATGTGGATTTTGTTGAGCCACAGGGAGAACGAACGATAATTTCTCTTAGATTGAAAAGCGGCGACTTCTTTCTTACAGAAATTTCAGGGGATCTCAGGCCCGAGGTGGGGCATATCATTTATGTCCGATTTGATCAAAGACACATACATTTCTTCGACACCAAAACAGGTACAAATATCTTTTTCGAACAGTATAAAAATAGAGAAATAGAGAGAGGAAAGTAATGGCCAGGGTTGAGCTAAAAAATATTATAAAAAGATTCGGCGATAATACGGCACTGGATGACGTCAGCTTCTCTATTCAAGACGGCCAATTTTTCTGTCTGCTCGGTTCATCGGGAGCAGGAAAATCCACTACAATAAATATAATTTCTGGAGTTGAGCTTCCCGACGCCGGTAAGATTCTGTTGAACGATAAGGATATAACCGGTTTCCTTCCCCAGGAACGAAACATCGCCACCGCCTTTGAATCGTACGCCCTCTATCCTCACTTCACGGTATACCAGAACCTGATGTTCCCTCTGGAAGCACCGGGCAGAAAGCATACCCTCACACTTAAGGAGAAAGACGGCCTCGTTCACCGGACGGCAAGTATGCTCGGAATCGAAGAATTACTTCATCGTTATCCCAGGGAGCTTTCGGGAGGGCAGAGACAGCGTGTTGCCCTTGGCCGCACACTTGTAAGGAGACCAAATATTTACCTGCTGGATGAACCTATCGCTCATCTCGATGCAAAACTAAGACACAGGATGCGCTCGGAATTAAAAAAGATTCAGCAGGAACTGGGAATTACCACACTGTACACCACGCCGGATCAACTCGAGGCACTTTCAATGGGTGATGTAATTGCAGTTTTAAATAAGGGAAAGATAGAACAGATAGGTACCTCCGATGAAATCTATTATAAGCCGGTAAATATGTACGTAGCAAGATTTGTAGGCGATCCTCCCATGAATTTTTTCAAAGCAGTATACAAAGGTACTCATTTTGTTATAGAAAATGAAAGTAATTTCCAAATCCCCGTCCATCCGAATTCGAAGGCTCAACTGGATAGAAATATGAAAGAGCACCCCATTTTTATAGGTATAAGACCGAAGGATATAACAACCGTTTCCCCCCAGGACAGGCAGGCACATTTAAGAGGAGAAGTCGTACTGATAGACACCCTCGGTCAAACCTCGGTTATTACGGTAAAGGAGCATAGCCATATTGTAAAGGTAAAAATAAATACAGATAAGCTACCCAATCTACACGCAATCGTAGGATTACAGTTTGACAATCTCAAGCTTTATTACTTCGATGCAGAGTCAAGAGAAAGATTGGGGTAAGCGAAAAATTATTATTATGGGGGAGAAGATGAAAAAGAGGAGATTAGGTAACAGTGATATGGATTTTACGGTTATCGGGCTGGGTACCTGGGCAATCGGAGGTGGAGCCAACCCCTACGGATGGGGTCCCCAGGATGATAAAGACTCAACAGCAACAATTCATAAGGCAATTGATCTGGGCATAAACTGGGTCGATACAGCAAAAGGGTACGGACATGGACATTCAGAGGAGATCGTAGGAAAGGCTCTTGAGGGTAATCGCAGTGAAATGTTTATTGCAACAAAGTGCGGTATCCTCTGGAAGGAAGACGGAAGCGACATCTATGGACACCTCAAGGCAGATAGCATAAAACAAGAGGCTGAGTCAAGCCTTAAACGTCTTAAAACCGACTACATAGACCTCTATCAGATTCACTGGCCATGGCCCGATGAGGATATTGAGGAGGGATGGGGAGCAATTGCAGAGCTGATTAAGGAAGGAAAGGTGAGATACGGCGGTGTATCCAACTTCAGCGTGAAGCAGTTGGAGCGAATACAGAAGATCCATCCGGTAACATCTCTCCAGCCTCCCTACAGCATGATAAAAAGAGAAACCGAGAAGGAATTACTGCCTTTCTGCAAAGTGAACAACATTGGAGTGATAGTTTACAGCCCGATGCAATCGGGTCTTCTAACCGGTAAGTTTACAAAAGAGAGAGCAAATAGCCTGCCTGACGACGACTGGAGAAAGAGAAACCCCGATTTCAACGAACCTCTATTAAGCATTCATCTGGAACTGGTAGAGAAGCTTAAATCCCTGGCCGAGCGTATGGGGGAACCTCTATCCAATTTAGCCCTGGCCTGGGTACTACGCAGAGAGGAGGTTACCGGTGCTATTGCCGGCGCCAGACGGCCCGGACAAATTGAAGAAACTGCAAAGGCTGCAGATATTGTGCTTTCGGAGGATGTTAAGAAAGAGATTGATGCTCTTTTAGGAGAGCACGACGAAAAAGTAAAAGAAGCGAGTGAGGGTAAATGAGGAGAGCATGAAAGTATCCATTCTGGGAGACCTCTTTGTAACGAACGAAGTTCTGCAAAGAGCCTTTGAAAAAGCCTTTGAGGGTACCAGCTTGAGCTTCGAGTACAATTATCTCACCGACACATGGCCTGTTACACCAGTAATGAAAACAGATGAGATAAGCGAGTTTGTAGGGGATGAGGATGAGGTTTCCAGCATAATAGGTGATACTGAAATTATCCTTACCCATACGGCACCCATCACCAAAAAGGTAATAGATTCCGCAAAGATGCTTAAAATCGTAGGTGCTGCAAGGGGGGGGCCTGTAAACATAAACTGGAGTGCCTGTACAGCCAGGGGGATTCCCGTACTATATTCACCAGGTCGAAACTCGGGAGCTGTTGCGGAGTTTACCGTGGGATTGATGCTGGCACAATCCCGCAATATCACTCTTTCTCATTTTTCATTGATGACCGAGAAGAGATGGAGAGGCGATCTCTACACCTACGATGTGGTCGGGAAGGAGCTCGGTAGCTCCGTTGTAGGGCTGATAGGCGCCGGGGCAATAGGCAGGGAGGTGGCAAGAATCGTACAGGCCTTTGGTGCAGGGGTGATTGTCTACGACCCTTACCTTTCTGAAGAGTATTTGACATCCATTAATTGTAAAAAAGTAGAGCTCGATAAACTCTTAAAGGAGGCAGATTTTATATCCTTGCACGCCAGATATACAAAAGAGACAGAAAAAATGATAGGGGATCGAGAAATAGCACTCATGAAAAGGTCGGCATATATCATTAACACTGCCAGAGGAGAGCTCATAGACCACAATGCACTTTACAGTGCATTAAAGAGTAAGAGAATCGCCGGTGCCGCTCTTGATATCTTTGAAGCAGAACCTCCCCCCGAAAACAGTCCACTGTACGAGCTTGAAAATGTTACTGCCACCTCGCATCTTGCAGGTGCATCAATCCAGGCTGCGGAACTTGGCGCAAGAGTGCTCTGTGAGGGAATATTTGATTATATTGTAAATAAAAAAAATCCAAGGTTTTGTGTGAATCCTGATTACTCCAAACATATACAGAGAGAATAAATGACAAACAACGAGGGTAACGAAATAAACCGCAGTTCTCCCATACCACTGTACTACCAGGTCTCCCAGATTCTTCGCAGAGAGATAGAGACAGGAAAATATATGCCCGGTGAGTATATTCCCACAGAGGAAGAATTGCAGAGACGCTTTAAAGTAAGCAGAGCTACGGTTCGTCAGGGTATTGCAGAACTTGTATATATGGGTCTTGTGGAGCGCCAGCGGTCAAAGGGTACAATCGTATCGACAGGACGTCCGGAGACAACCCTTCATGACCTTGCATCGTTTACCAACGAAATAATGGCCAGAAATCTCACAATTACAACTAAAATTTTAAGCTTCCAGCACATTCAACCGCCCGAAACAATAACAAAAATCTTTGAGCTCAAGCAGGGGGAGCAGGTAGCGACCATGGAGAGGGTCCGTTATGTGGAAAGGAAACCTGTAGCAGTAGAAAAGTGGTATGCACCTCTCAAGTATTTTCCTGGTATCAATAAAGGTATGTTCAAAGAGTCCGGAATGGAACAATCCACCTACTATATTCTTATGAAAAATTACAAAATAAAAATAAACAGGGCGGTCGATACGGTGAGCCCTGTAGGTGTAGAGACTCATGAGGCAAAAATACTGGGAGTAAAACCGGGTAAACCGGTATTATTGAGAACTCGCATTTCCTATTCGGCGGAAGGCTACCCCGTAAATTACGGTTCCGGCGTATACTTGATAAGGCTTAAGTTTCTACTCGGAGAAAAATAGAATAAGAAAGGAGCAGATAATGTGTAAAACATTAACAGTCAAAGATATCGCCAAAATGATCGATCATTCGCTTTTAAGACCTACCCTCGCAGACAGCGAGTTTCGTGAAGGAATAGAGCTCGCGGGTAAATATAAATGTGCAACGGTGTGCGTTGCGCCTTACGATGTAGCCAGGGCGGTGGACATGCTGTCAGGATCGGAAGTTCTTATAAGCACCGTAATCGATTTTCCTCACGGCTCCAATCTCACTGAGAGTAAGGTCTTTCAGGTGGAAAGAGCAGTGGAAAAGGGTGCAAGGGAGCTGGATATGGTCCTTGCTATAAGCCGCCTTGTTTCGAAAGACTATGGATATGTAGAAGATGATATCCGTGCAGTTGTGGAAGCTGCACACTCTCTTGGAGCAGTACTTAAAGTCATATTTGAGAACTGTTACCTTAATCCCGAACTTATTGTTGAAGCCTGCCGTATCTGCGAGAAAACGGGAGCCGATTATGCAAAAACATCCACAGGATATGGACCCGGAGGAGCCAGGCTCGAGGATGTGCGCCTCATGCGCAAAAGCCTGAGTGCCAAAGTCGCAGTAAAAGCGGCTGGAGGAATCCGCACACTGGATGAACTGCTGGCTTACAGGGCAGCGGGAGCCAAGATGATAGGTACCAGGGCTACGGCTCCTATTCTGGATGAAGCGGAAAAACGAGAAGCCGAAGGTAACCTCAAGGAAATGGAATAGAGGAGGATGTCTTCATGGATAACAAAATGAATGCCGCTCTTTTTTATGCTCCTCAGGATGTGAGATTCGAAAGAATAGATATTCCCAGACCGTCCGAAGGCGAGGTACTGGTTAAGGTAAGGGCAGCACTTACCTGTGGTACGGATATAAAGACCTATCAGCGAGGTCATCCTGCAATGATAAAAAAGGTACCTACCACTTTCGGGCATGAGTTTAGCGGTGATATAGTTGAAGTGGGTAAAGGGGTTAAGTATTTTAAACCGGGAATGAGGGTAACCTGTTGTAACGCCGTACCGTGCATGAAGTGTTTTTATTGTAAAAACAATCAGCATAACCTCTGTGAGGACCTTCTGGTTTTAAACGGCGCCTACGCAGAGTATATAATCATACCGGAAAGGATGGTAAGGATAAACCTCCTGGAATTTCCCCGTCATCTATCCTATTTCGAGGCGGCTCTCTCAGAGCCTCTTGGCACGGCGGTACACGCCATAAGACTCACAGGAATAGAACAGGGTGACACGGTTACGGTGATAGGATCGGGTCCTCTGGGGCTGATGCTTATGAGACTGGCCGCTCTTCAGGGAGCGGAAGTGATAGCCCTGGGTAAGGGAGAAGAGAGGCTCAAACAGGCAGAGAAGTTTGGTGTTAAGCACATAATCGATATAAGCGATATCTCTTCTCTGGATAAGCAAATCGAAAAAGCCAGGCAACTGACCTCAGAAGGAAGGGGTTCTGATGTGGTAATCGAAGCAGTGGGGAAACCGGAAGCATGGGAAGAGGCACTTAAGATTGTTCGTAAGGGAGGGAAGGTTACCTTTTTCGGGGGATGTAAGAGGGGTACCACGATTACCGTGGATACGGAACAACTGCATTACTCGGAATTAAAACTCATAGGTGTATTTCACCAGAGACCCGATGATTACAGGCGATCCCTGAAGCTACTCTCTGACCGTACTGTGGATGGAAGAGATTTTGTAAAAGAGACAGTCCCTCTATCCCGTTTGATAGAGACTTTTAACAGGGTAAAGTCCCTTGAAGGAATTAAGTTTTCTATAGATCCCACAAAAATGGAATGAGGAAAGGATATGAAGAAACAGGAAATGACCATGGATGAACGCCTGGAAGCCGTTTTAAATAGAGAACCCGTTGACGGTATCCCCTTTGTTCACAAAGGATACGGTTTCTGTGCCAAGAACTGTGGAGTAAAGAAGGCAGATATATATAAGGACCCGAAGATAAGTTTTGAGGCTCAGTACTGTACAATGGAGCAGTACGGAGCCACAATACAGCCTTTCTATACATTTGTCTCCTACGGAGCCTTGGAGTTCGGTGGAGAAATAGAATGGCCTTCAGAACAGAGCCCCAGTGCAAGCCCTTCGGTTAAGAGGAGACCCGTGGATTCTCCCGAAGATGTATTCAAACTTAAACTTCCTGATCCAAAGACTGCAGGGTGCGTACCCATGATGATGGAGTTTGCAAGATTACAGGAGAAGCATAACACCCAGATTGCCTTTGTATGCGGAAGTGCTTTCACTCATGCGGCCAATCTCTGCGGTGTGGATAAGTTCATGATGTGGATAATAAGCAACCCTGAAGCTGTATATAGGGCACTTGAGTTGATGTCCGATCATATTCTTCAGGTAGCAGAATATTTTATTAGCACTTTCGGAAAAGATAGAGTTCTAGCCAGATGTGCCGCTCCTACCGAGAGTAATATGCTTATAAGCCCGGAGCAGTTTGAAAAATTTGTCCTCCCTGTCCATCAGAAAGTTTACGGCAGGGTGCTGGAGATGGGAGCCAGGAGAAATCTCTATTTCCATATATGCAGTGATCATAATAAAAATCTTGTTCACTGGCAGAAAATACCCAGAGGCAGGGACGGAGCACCCGGTATCTTGAGTATCGGCCATGAGGTATCTATAAGAAAAATGGCGGAATACTTTCCCGACGATATTATTGCCGGAAACCTGGAGCCCAGATTGGTAGCGAGGGGAAAGGCTGAGGAAGTGTACGAAGCTTCTAAGAACTGCATTCTGGAAGGGAAAAAATACTGTAAGAGAGGGCAGTTTATTTTTATGGCAGGATGTGAGCTTCCCTACGATGTACCGCCGGTGAACATATACATGATGCAGAAGGCTGTACGAGATTTCGGTAATTATGATGATTAATCAAACCCTGTTCCATGTAAGAGGTGCAGCCTGCTAAAATTGCCACATCTTTCTCGATCGTTGATTTAATCCGCCCTGTTCTGGCTTGTAATTTTCATCGTTTTGGTTGTCCCGTGGGGTCATGTAGACTTCTTGGAAAAAATCCCTATCCATATCGCAATCTACGATCGCAACTTAAGGTAGATTGCGATGTGCTATTGGCTAAGGTAGATTTTGTTTTTTCGCGTTTAAAAATTTAGGTAAAAAAACAAAATCTCGACTGTAAATAGCAT
>Ga0180301_10004502_pt1 | contig 10748 bp, 13 predicted proteins | sample GuaBasSediGuay16_FD_121797 | JGI IMG/M metagenome (GOLD analysis project Ga0180301, IMG submission 121797) | Subseafloor sediment microbial communities from Guaymas Basin, Gulf of California, Mexico - Guay16, Core 4569-2, 12-15 cm | ecosystem: Environmental > Aquatic > Marine > Hydrothermal... | reverse complement strand
GCCCTTATGAGTGAGTATAAGAATTCTCATAACATAAAAGATATTATCTTAGATAATGTGGCTGATTGGATTAGCTGGGGTATAGACCCCAAAAAGGCTGTTGTTTTTGTTCAATCTGATATTAAAGAGCACCTGGAACTATTTTTATATCTTTCTTTCTTTACTCCTTTAGGGTTATTGTCGCGTTGTCCAACTTTTAAAGAACAGATAAAACAGCTTAAGGATAAAGATATAAACACTTATGCCTTTTTAGGTTACCCTGTGCTTCAGGCCTCAGATATTCTTATTTATAAGGCCGATTGTGTTCCTGTGGGGGAAGACCAGTTACCTCATTTAGAGATTACCCGCCAGATAGCCCGTCGTTTTCACTTTATTTACAATTGCGAAGTTTTTACTGAGCCCCAGCCTCTATTAACCAGGGCAGCTAAACTTTTAGGTATTGACGGAAGAAAAATGAGCAAAAGTTATAACAACTTTATTGCCTTGGATGAGGAAGATTCTTCTCTCGTCAGGAAAGTACTTTCTATGTTTACCGACCCTTCAAGGTTAAGGAAAAAGGATGTGGGACATCCTGATATTTGCAATGTTTACAGTTACTACAATGTGTTTTTCTCCCGTATGTGTAGTGATGTTTATGATTGGTGTATTAATGCTAAGAAGGGGTGTAAAGAGTGTAAAAAAATATTATCGCAGATGCTTATAGAACTTATAAGAGAAAAGAGAGAGCGCAAGAGAGAAATAATGGAAGATAAGAAGTTTATCCCTAACGTCTTAGAAGAAGGAGCAGCTAAAGCAAGAAGTGTTGCTAGAAAGACAATAGAAGAGGTCAAAAAAGTAGTCTTAAGGTAAAAATGAAGATACGTCTGGATATTTTTGAGGGGCCTTTAGATTTACTGATATACCTTATAAAGAAGAACCATCTTAATATATACGATATTCCTGTGGCAACTGTATGTGAGCAGTATTTGCAGTTTTTGGAGCTTATGAAGCTCCTTGATATAAATATCGCTTCTGAATATATGGTAATGGCGGCAACCCTTATTCATATAAAATCAAAAATGTTGCTTCCAAGAGAAGAGGAAGCATCCCAGGAGGAAGCTGACCCCCGGGAAGAACTGGTAAAAAAGATTCTTGAATACCAGAAGTTTAAAGAAGTAGCAAATTATCTCAAAGAGAAAGAAAAAGAACGTCTTAGGTATGTTACTCGCCCTTCAACTGAAATCCCTCAGGAAGAGGTTTATTTTGAGGCTTCGATTTTCGACCTTATTAATGCTTTTAAGACAGCTCTTAAAGACGTCCCTAAGGATATATTCTTTGAGGTTGTTAAAGATGAATTTACTGTTGAAGAGAAGATTCACGATATCCTGCATTTGCTGGTTGTAAAAGAAAGAATCCCTTTGAGTGAATTGTTCGGATCTGCTTCCAGCAAGATGGAAATAGTAGTTATCTTCCTGGCAATATTAGAACTTATAAAGTTAAGGGAGATTGTTGCTCTTCAGAAGGAGCTGTTTGCCCCTATCGTAGTGGTAAGAAAGAGTCGTTTAGAAAGCGCGGTATAGCCATATGTCCGAAGAAAGAATAGTGGACTATTTGCGGGAGAACGAAGAAGAAAAGATAATTAACCTTTCTTTAAGGCCAAAGTCATTTAATGATTTTATAGGCCAGCGTAATGCGATATCTTCTCTGGATATTGCCATAGAGGCTGCTAAAAAGAGGGGTGAGCCGTTAGAACACATTCTTCTTTCCGGTCCTCCCGGCCTTGGCAAAACGTCTTTAGCCTATTGCATTGCCCACCATATGGGAACAAAGATTACAGCTACAAGCGGTCCTGCTATTGAAAGAGCAGGCGATTTGGTAGGTATTCTTACTAATCTTGAGAAGGGAGACGTTCTTTTTATTGATGAGATTCACCGTTTATCACGGGTAATAGAGGAGTTTTTGTATCCTGCTATGGAAAATTTTCAAATTGATTTTATAGTAGACAAAGGGCCATATGCTAAGAGTGTTAAATTTAATCTTAAGCCATTTACTCTTATTGGTGCCACTACCAAGAAAGGTATGCTTACTGCCCCTTTACGAGGAAGATTCGGATTATTCTTTGATTTTGATTTCTATCCTCCCCAAGATTTAGTCGTTATTGTAGAGAGAAGTGCAAAGCTGCTTGATGTAGATATAGATAAAGAAAGTGCTCTTGAAATAGCACGTCGTTCCAGAGGTTCTCCCCGTATTACCAACCGTCTTCTAAGGAGAGTAAGGGATTATGCACAGGTCAAAGCAGAAGGGAAGATTACACTTTCAATTGCTAAGAAGGCATTGGAAAAGATTCAGATTGATGAAGAAGGACTAGACCCTTTAGATAGAAAATATATTTCTTCTATAGTGGATGTCCATAAGGGTGGTCCTGTGGGTATTGAGGCAATAGCTGCAACTTTAGGAGAGGACAAAGATACCTTAGAAGATGTGGTTGAACCTTATCTCTTGAAGAAAGGTTTCATAAAACGCACTCCGAGAGGTCGGGTGGTTACAGAGAAAGCTTATAAACATTTAAATTTACCTATTCAGAAAGAGATTCAGAAAGAGCTTTTTTGAGCTTGCATTAGCTTATAGGAAAAATGGATAGTATAGGAAAGTTACTTATTCTTGCGGGTATATTTGTTTTTCTTATTGGTGTTGTTTTACTCTTACTGTCAAAGGCTAATATACCGTTAGGCAAGTTACCCGGAGATATTTTTATTCAGAGAAAAAATTTTACCTTTTATTTTCCTATCGCTACCTCAATAATTGTGAGTATAGTTTTAAGCCTTATACTTTATTTTATCTCGCGATTCCATCGCTAATTTTTTAATATTTATTTATATTAAGGTATGTTCCGGATAGCAAAAGAATGCAACAAAACAAAAGCGCGGTTAGGAATCTTTGAGACTCCTCACGGGATTATAAAAACACCCGCGTTCTTTCCTGTGGCAACTCAAGCTGCCGTTAAAGGAATTTCTCCTAAAGAATTACATGAGATAAATGTAAGCGGACTTTTAGTAAATGCTTACCATCTATATTTAAGGCCAGGCGTAGAAGTGATAGAGAAGCAAGGAGGTATTCACAGATTTATGGGGTTTTACAGTCCTATATTAAGCGACAGCGGTGGTTATCAGGTGTTTAGCCTGGCTCGTTTACGTAAAGTAGAGGATAGGGGAGTTACTTTTCAATCCCATATTGATGGTAGTCTTCATTTCCTTTCGCCCCGTGATGTTATGGATATACAATTGCGGTTAGGAGCAGATATTATTGTCCCTCTGGATGAGTGTATTAAAAATCCTTCTGATAAAGACAGTGCCGCTGTTGCTACCAATAGAACAATTGCGTGGGCTAAGATTTCTCGCCGTGTTTTTGACAACAGAAAGAATAAAGACACGATGTTTTTTGGGATACTACAGGGTTCTACTTTCTTTGATTTAAGAGAAGAGTGTATTAAAGAAATTACAGGTTTAGGGGTTGATGGCGTTGCTATTGGTGGATTAAGCGTTGGCGAGGACGAAAAGGTACGTTATCAGATAATTTCTTTTATAAGTGAAAAACTAGATAGGAAATATTTAAGGTATTTTATGGGATACGGTAGACCTCAGGATATAATAGAAGCAGTAGAAAGAGGAGTTGATTTATTTGATTGTGTGGTTCCTACCCGTTTTGCCCGCACAGGGACAGCTTTTACATCCTGTGGTAAAATCGTTGTAAGAAACTCTCCTTTTATTGATGATAGTTGCCCGCTGGATAAAGAATGCACCTGTTATGTATGCAGCAATTTCAGCCGTGCTTATATTAGGCATCTTATAAATGCCAAGGAGATTTTAGGCGTTCAGCTTCTTACTTACCATAACATATGGTGGTATAATAATTTTATGAAGAGAATAAGAGAGTCTATAGAAAAAGGTACCTTTCTTGAATTTAAGAGTAGTTTTCTTAGTAAGTTTAAGGATGGTTGAATGATAATAGATGTAATTACTATTTTCCCCAGGATGTTTTCTCCTGTATTAGGGGAATCTATTATCAAAAGAGCTCAAAAGAAGGGTTTGGTTAAGATAAGAGTGCATAACTTAAGAGATTACTCTTCTGTTCCTCATAAAAAAGTTGATGCTCCCTCTTTTGGGGGAGGCCCAGGGATGGTCTTAAGGCCTGAACCGATATTTAATGCTGTAGAGAGTATTTTAGGTTATAAGGTATATCCTCCCCGGAAGAAAAATGATAAAAAAAAGGTTGTTTTTTTTACACCACAAGGTAAAATCTTAACTCAAAAGGTAGTACATAGGTTTCTTGAGTACGAGCAGCTTTTGCTTATAGCAGGCAGATACGAGGGTGTTGATGAGCGTGTAAGGAAGTACCTTGTTGATGAGGAAATCTCTGTGGGTGATTATGTATTAAGCGGAGGAGAACTGGCGGCAATGGTATTTATTGATGTCTTGATAAGATTAGTACCAGGTGTATTGTCGTCATCCGAATCTACGGTAAGAGAAAGTTTTGAGAATGGTTTACTTGACTACCCGCACTATACAAGGCCAAGAGAGTTTAGAGGACTTAAAGTTCCTTCTGTTTTGTTGTCTGGAGACCATAAGAAAATAGAAACATGGCGGAAGAGAAAAGCATACCAGACAACTAAGAAACGTAGGCCAGATATTTTAAAGAAAAACACTAAGGAGGTTTCTTATGACTAAACTTGCTCAAGTAGAAAAGGAATTATTTGATCAGTTTAAGCGGGATTACCCTGCTTTTAGACAGGGAGATATAGTTAAGGTATATTATAAAATAAAGGAAAAAGACAAGGAGAGAATCCATCCTATCGAGGGTATAGTTATAAAGATTCAAGGAGCATTGCACCGTAAGTCTTTTACCTTAAGAAGAATATCATTTGGTGAAGCATACGAGGTAACATTCCCTTATTATTCACCAAATATTGATAGAATTGAAGTGATAAAACCAACAAGGAGAAAACCTCGTCGCTCCCGTATATACTACTTAAGAAAGAGAATAGGGAAGAAAGCTTTTCTTACATAAGTTTGTTTGTTTGATTGATAACAGTGGGGTGATGATTGTAGGAGTTGATGAGGCAGGGCGTGGGCCATTAGCAGGGTGTGTGGTTGCCTGCGCTCTTTATATTAAGAAAAAGATTAATTTGCCCCTTAGAGATTCTAAAAAGCTTTCTTTGAGACAACGGGAACATTTCTTTGAAAGCTTTAAAGATAAGGTGAGTTTCTCTATAGGCTTAGCGACCCACGAGGAAATAGACAGGTATAATATCCTTCGGGCGACATTTCTTGCTTTTGAGAGGGCAATCGCCTTTTTACTCAAGAGCAATCCTCGCCTTAAGTCGTCCACTTTCATCATAGACGGCAATCATTTCCATACTGATTTACCTATAAAATACCGCTGTATTGTTAAAGCTGATGAGAGTGTAAGAGAAGTTGCTTTAGCTTCCATTGTAGCAAAATTATTCCGTGATTATCTTATGAGGGTGGCTCATTTCTGTTTTCCTGAATGGAACTTCAATAAACACAAGGGTTACCCTACGCCCCAGCACTTAGAATATATAAGAAAATATAATATATCTGCTTTGCACAGAAAAAGTTTCATTCCATGCGAGTTGAGAAAAAGGGAAGGTATTACGAGCTGAAAGCCTGTGAGTATCTTAAGCTTAAAGGATATAGAATACTCACAACCAATTTTAGGACAAAATGCTCAGAGATAGATATTATTGCAAAGGATAAAGGGTATATTGTTTTTGTTGAAGTTAAGGGCAGAAGAAAGGGCGCATTGGTATCAGGGTTTGAGGCGGTAGATAAGAGTAAACAGAAAAAAATAGAAAGAGGAGCGAAAATATATTCTCAAAGATACCCAAATGCTTCTTATCGCTTTGATGTTTTAAATATAGAAGAAGGAGAAAATTTTAGAAAATATGACCTCATAAAAGGGGCTTTTTATTTAGGCGAGGAAGTGTGCATATGAAACAGTATGGAAGTTCCCTCAAAGGTTATATAAAAGACCTGGCAAAAAAGACAACAGCTTGTGGCGGTGGGAGTGCGGCAAGCTTGGTTTTTTGTGTAGGAGCATCTTTAATAGAAATGGCAATTGCCTTTAGTTTAAACAAACACAACTCTAAAGAGCTAAAAGGTTTCTTAAAGCTTCTAAGAAAAGAAAAGGAGAAGGTTTTCCTCTATATTGATTTAGATGGCGATATTTTCAGCAGAGCAATGAAAGAGAAAGGAGTTCTGAGAAAGAAAATTGCCAGGGATTTAGAGAGAATAACCTTTAATTTAGGAAAGAGCTGCGTAAAGGTACTTACAGAGTTAAAGAAAATAAAACCTTTTATTAAAAAAAGTATTTTGAGCGATTTTGATATTGGTTTAAAATGTATTCGTGTGTCTTTGTTTGCTTCGATAAAAAACATGGAGGCAAACCAAAAGTTTTTTTCTCTTAGGAGTGGCAAAAAAATAAATTATCTAAAGAGGTTTTTAGGCTAAGGAAGATGGCAAATATTTTAAACGCTAAAAACATTGCCGAAGAGATTAAACTTAAACTCTTAGAAGAGAGAAAGAGATTCTCCGAGTTGACATTGGCATCAGTAGTGTTTAAAAATGATGATGCTACACAATCTTATTGTCTTTCTCAGAAGAAATGGGCGGAAGCGTTAGATATCAGATATGAAAATATCCTGATTGAAGAAAAAGCGCCTTTTGATGAGCCTATCAGGATAATTAAAGAACTTAATAAAAAGAATATTCAGGGTATTATTCTAAACAAGCCTTTTCCCTCAGGGTGGGATGAAATGGCTTTCTTTTCAAGCATTGATGTTAGTAAGGATATTGAGGGGCTTAATCCTTATAATTTAGGGAGAGTGTTTTTTGGTGAGGCTGTTTTTATCCCCCCTACAGTTTTAAGCGTATTGGAGTTGCTTAAGTTAAGTGAGTGTAAATTGTACGGTAAGAACGTAGTTATTGTGGGTTTTTCTAACATCTTGGGTAAACCGCTAAGCGTGATTTTGGCTGACAGGCTTGCTACAGTTTCTATAACCCACATAGGAACTTTTGAGGCAAATAATCTTTTGTTTTATGTAAGTAACGCTGATATTCTCATAACTGCTGTAGGTAAACCCCATCTTATTAAGGGTTCCTGGATAAAAGAAGGAGCAGTGGTTATTGATGTTGGTATGGGCAAGTTAAGAGGTAAATTAACTGGTGATGTAGAATTTGAGGAGGCTAAGAAGAAAGCCTCTTTTATTACCCCTGTTCCAGGAGGAGTAGGGGCGTTAACCGTTGCTTTTCTTTTTTCTAATTTATTAAAAGCAGCCGGGATTCAGAAGGATAGTTAAAAGAGGAGGAAATTGCATAATGGGTTTTAGAGAGAAGATGAAAAAAGGAGATTTCACTTTTACTGTAGAGGTAGAGCCTCCTAAAGGGACAGAATTATCTTCTGTGTTTGAGAAGTTAAATCCTTTTAAGGACAGAGTAGATGCCTATAATGTTACTGATATGCAGAGTTCTGTTATGAGGATGAGCTCTTGGGCAATGGCTTTAAAACTGAAAGAAAAAGGGTTTGAACCTATTTTGCAAGTTACCTGTCGGGACAGAAATATTCTTGCGTTACAGGGAGATTTGTTGGGTGCAGCATCATTTGGAATAAAGAATCTGCTTCTTCTTACAGGGGATTCGCCATCTTCTGGAGACCACCCTCAGGCAAAGCCGGTATTTGATCTGGATTCCATAGGTCTTATAAATCTTGCTAATAAGTTGAATTCTGGCTTTGATTGGTCAGGCAATAAGCTTAAAGGAGAACCTGATTTCTTTATCGGTGCTGCTCTTAATCCTTTCAGCCGGGATATTGATAAGGAGATATCTAAGTTAGAGGAAAAGATAAAAGCAGGCGCTTCTTTTTTTCAAACGCAGCCGATTTTTGACGTAGAAAAATTCTATTCTTTCGTAAAGAAAGTCTCTTACCTAAAGCCGAAAATAATGGCAGGGATAATATTCCTTAAGAGCTCTCGGTCTGCACGTTACCTTAACGATAAAGTAGAAGGTATAGAGATACCCGCAGAGTATATTAAAAGATTAGAAAGCAGCCGTAGTTTTAAGGAAGAAATGAGAGCAATAATTAAGAAGATAATTTCTGACTTAAAGAGTATATCCTGTGGTATTCATATTATGCCTTTAGGAATGTATGATATGGTTTCTGAGGTTTTACTTTAAGAGATGAAAAGCATTTGTGTAATTGGCGCAGGAGAAGCAGGGATAAATTTCATAAAAGAAATACGCAATCTTAACCGCGATATACCATTAAAACTTGTAGATACCAGAGATAAATATTTTAAAAGACGGAACATATTTAATTACTGGTCTTCTCTATCTAAGTTAGAAGTTTTGCCTTTAGTTGACTTTTGTGCTGAGTATTCAGTAGAATTTGTGCAGGCAAAGGTTGAGCGTATAAATCCTAATACAAAGAGAGTTTTCTTAAAAGATAAGCCTTCTCTTGGGTTTGACAATCTGGTTATTGCTTCAGGTTTTAAATCAAAAAACCTTTCAATCAAAGGGGATTTCAGGGAAGGTTTCTGGTATCTTTCCGACATAGAACCCGTAAAGGTAAAAGATTACCTGAGTATTTCCTCCGATATTGTTGTGTATGTTTCAACGTTACTGGGCATAAAGCTTGTTCTTTCTTTATCTCTATTAAAAAAAGACGTTAAGCTTATGGCGGATAGTCTTGATTTTCTGGGGGATTATCAGGAATCTTTTAGAGGTTTGTTAAAGGAGCGTAATATTGATGTGTATACGGGAGTAAGGATAGAGGAGGCTATAGGAGAGTCAATAGTTAAAGCGGTTAAGATATCTTTACCTAAGGTGTTTTCTTCTCAACTTGTATTCATTGATAGCGGGTTTAAAGCCAACAGGGATTTCTTTGAAGAAGAAATTATCCCAAGGGATGTGTTTTTTTCTCCCTTTCCTGATATATATCTCTTGGGTGGGGCAGGCAGTTTGCATGTTGAGAATGAGTGTTTCTTTATTGATATGGACGAAGAGGTAAGAAGAGAAGCTGTTTTTCTGGCAAAGATGCTTATTAATAGAGAACAATTGCCTTATTTTCCTCAAGAGGCCCCTCTCTCTAAAAAAGAGGAGTATTTAGCAGGATTGTTACAGCAGGTTAAGCTGCCGCATTAGTTGTTAATATTCTTTTTACAATACCATCTTATTAATCTCTTTATAATATGATTAATTCCTTAAGGCGTTCGTCTAAGAAAAGAGATTGTATTGGATAATATATGTAGGTTTAGGTGGTGTATAATTACAATTCAATAAGTGCTTGATTTTATTAGCAATATGTAATAGTATAATATTATTTTAAAAAGGCATATTTAAAGTATTTATTGTAAATAAGGAGGTAATATGGCGGAATGGATTGGTATAGGAAAGCGGGCACGGCGTTGTTACGGATTTGATGAAATAGCTCTTGTGCCAGGCAGAGTTACTATAAATCCGGAAGAAATTGATACTTCCTGGGAGTTTGCAGGAAAGCGTTTTGCTGTGCCTATTATGGCAGCAGCTATGGACGGTGTGGTTGACGTCAAATTTGCTATTGAGATGTCTCGCCTTGGCGGCATAGCGGTCTTGAATCTCGATGGCGTTCAGACACGTTATGATAATCCTTCAGAGGTTTTGGACCAGATTGCCCGTGCAACTCCTCAAGAAGCAACAAATCTTATTCAGAAGATTTATACTGCTCCTATTAAGGAAAAACTAATTGCCCGGCGTGTTGAAGAGATAAAGAAAGGTACAGGTTACGCGGCGGTAAGTTGTATTCCTCAGAACGCAGCTAGATTTGCTGCTATTGCCGAAGAAGCAGGAGCAGATTGTTTTGTTGTGCAATCTACAGTTACTACAGCAAAACATATTTCCAGTAAATACAAACCGTTAGATCTTGCTAAATTCTGTAAGGAGCTTAAAATTCCAGTTATTATTGGTAACTGTGTGACTTACGATGTTACTTTAGAGCTGCTTGAGACAGGTTGTTCTGCTCTTTTAATTGGCGTAGGCCCAGGAGCGGCATGTACTACAAGAGGAGTGTTAGGAATAGGTGTACCTCAAGTAACGGCAACTATTGATGCCGCAGCTGCACGCGATTTTTATTATAAAAAGACCGGTAAATACATTCCTATTATTACTGACGGCGGTATGCGTAAGGGAGGAGATGTGTGCAAGGCTTTTGCTTCCGGTGCAGATGCGGTGATGATTGGGTCAGCATTTGCCCGGGCAAAAGAAGCGCCAGGCCGCGGGTTTCATTGGGGAATGGCTACATCTCATGGTAATCTGCCACGCGGTACGCGCATTGAGGTTGGTGTTTCAGGAAGCTTAGAGCAGATACTTTTTGGGCCTGCAGATGTTGATGATGGTTCTCAAAACCTTATGGGAGCATTAGCAACAAGCATGGGGGCACTGGGAGCAGCTAATATAAAAGAGATGCATTTTGTAGAGATGATTATCGCTCCTTCTATTCAGACAGAGGGTAAGATTTTTCAGGTAGTTCAGCGTGTAGGAATGGGGAAATAGTGGTTAGCGATTAGAAGATAGTCACATGCTCACTATGTTCGCGTTATACGATAGTCATAAGTTCCGCCTGACGGCACAACGTCATACAGTTGTAAGAAAGAGGAAATTTGCTAATGGTAAAAGATTTTGATGAGTTAGATGTATATGACAATGTATGACTACTGTATG
>Ga0180301_10004500_pt1 | contig 10753 bp, 12 predicted proteins | sample GuaBasSediGuay16_FD_121797 | JGI IMG/M metagenome (GOLD analysis project Ga0180301, IMG submission 121797) | Subseafloor sediment microbial communities from Guaymas Basin, Gulf of California, Mexico - Guay16, Core 4569-2, 12-15 cm | ecosystem: Environmental > Aquatic > Marine > Hydrothermal... | reverse complement strand
TAAAGTTAAACCTTTAGAAACATTCAAAATTGAAGGCTACATATACCCGTCTAACCTAAAAGTCTGGGTTAAAGTCTTCCAGGAAAAGAAGGATTTAAAACCAAACATTGATGGAAGCTTCAACCTAACCATAAAAACACCAGCAAACATAGGTGAAGGAAAACATACCACACTGGTTGGACCCTACGCTAAAAACATAACAGCACCTATAACAAAAAAACTTGGCATAGAAGTTTACAGGCTACCGGTAAACCTAACATTTAAACATTCACCAGTAGCCCTAACAAACCTAAACTTTGAAGTCTCAGGTCTAGTTTTCCACAACAAAAAACCACTAAAAGAAGCTGAGGTAACAGTTGAAGCTTTTGGAGAAAAAGTTAAAACAAAAACAGGTTTAGATGGATCTTTTAATGTTAGGCTTCAGACCCCCTACAACCTTTACACTGGAAACCATCCTTTAACCGTTAAGGTTAACCCTAAGGAGCCTTGGTTTAGAAGCATCCAAAAAACCGTAACAGTTCCTCTACTAAACCTTTACATGTTGCTTCTACCAGCAACCTTAACAGTCATCTTGATTAGAAGGGTTTGGCCTTTAAAACATAAACCTAAGCCACCAACCTTTGAAGAGGTCTCAACCATAACACCGCCACAGCCAACACCTGAAAAGCTTCAAGGAATACTTAAAACATATTTTGGGGCTGTAAAGCTTATCCAAACCTATACAGGCATAGAATTAAAACCAAGCGATACTGTTAGAGAATACCTGTTTAAAGTTAAGCCTTACCTTGGTGAAGCCTACAAACCATTTAAAAAGTTAAGTCTCATACTGGAAGAAGTGGTTTATGGTAGTTTAGAACATAGCCTAAAAGAAGCTGAAAACCTGCTTACAGAAATTAGGGAGAGGATTAAGACTTGAAGCTTTACATGTTTTTAGGGTTTGTCCTAGCATTAATTTTTAGCGTAACATTTGTAGGTGTAACACCACCCACAGACGATTTTAATCCTGAAAATCCTGGATGGAACGGTATGTCGATTGCCAAGGCTGAGCTAAACCTTCAACCAGTAAGTATTGGCAATATAGGACGTTTAGATCCATCCTCCTCCGCTCTCCTCATAATAGGACCATCTAAACCCATCACAGATGGAGAGGCTGAAAGCATAAAGAGCTATGTTTCTAGGGGTGGCTTCCTAATCCTAGCTGATGACTTCGGCACAGGAAATAGTTTACTAGAAAAGTTGGGTGTAAAATTTAGGCTAAGCGGAAACCTGCTGATGGATCCACTATTTAAGGAGAGGGGGGAGGTTCTCCCAAAAATAGTAAAGCTTGAAGGGGGATTCGTTCCACATGCTAGGGAGTTGGTACTGAACTACGCAACAACAATTGAGGGGTCAAGCTTCAGGGTTCTCGCATACTCATCCTCTTTCAGCTATCTGGATCTAAGCCTCAACTTTAAACATGATGCGGGCGAGCCTAAAAGGACCATTCCCCGTAATAGTTGAAACATCCTATGGGAAGGGGAAAATAGTCGTCATATCCGACTCAAGCTTCCTCATAAACTCGATGATAGATTTGGGAGATAACCTAAAACTTGTTAATGTTTTAACAGATGGGAGACAGGCAATGTTGGATACATCACATTGGAAGCCAAACCTACACAAAAACAAGAAAAACTCTGCTAGGCTTCTTTAACCTCTTCAACATACCAGAAGTAAGATACACAGTAATAATGTTAGCTTTAATCCTAACCTCAACGTCAAAATCAAACCAACAAAAACGGTTACAAGTATTGTGGATGAGATCTTAAAAAACATCCAACATGGAATAGGAAAACCCTAGAAAAACTTGAAAAAGAACTTAAATCTAGCTCTAAATAGGATAAGATTTTTTAGAGAGAAATTGAACCATAGAGAAAAGCTTGATATGTTGGGAAGGACATCAATCTTTGGTTTTTTATGCGGGGTTAATTAGGTAAACCTTATATCGGTTTACTTCTACGTACTACTTTGTGAGATTATGACAGACTACATAACCGTCTCTGCAAAGATACCACGTAAATTGAAAGAGTTACTTGACTTATACGGTGTTAAAATAGGTCCTGTGGTTAGGAGGGCTTTGGAGGAGGAGGTTAGGAAATGTACATTGCTTAAGGTTGAGGAAGATGTTAAGAGGTTTAGCAGTAAACTACAGCATATATCCGATGAGGAGATTGCAAGACTGATAAGGGAAGATAGGGAGGGAAGATAACCTTATACGTTTTTGATGCAAGCTCCATTACTAACCTAGTCAAGAGGGGTCTACCAAGCTTACTTATTGAGGGTATAACGTTAGACCTTGCCATATACGAATGTTTGAATGCTGTGTGGAAAGAGTATAAACTGTTGGGAAGGATAGACAGGGAGACAGCGTTATCACTTATAAAGGCTATAGGCAATGTATTAACCGTTATCAAGATGGAATCAATCAAAGGCTTTGAAGATGAGGTTTTTAGTTTGGCTTGTAAAGAAAATCTAACAATATACGATGCCTCCTATCTTTACACATCTATAAAGATGCAAGCCACACTCATAACCGATGACCAAAAACTAAGGGAAAAAAGCTCCAAATATATCAAAGTATTAAATACGGAACAGTTAATCCAACACGCTACTAGAAAACCAAAAAGAACTTAGAACAGGCTGTCAAAAAATTCTAGGGATCAAATGCCCCTAGCAACTTCCTCTTCATTCAATAACTAAATTACCGTTACCACTATTAAGGTTCGCTCAAACCTTATCATTATAACCATAAATCCTTTTAATGGTTTCTTCATTCCAGTTTAAAGCAATGAGAGGATCAGCAAAACGTCCAACAATAAGACACAAATTAACAGCATAAGGTCTAAACTCAAAAGGAAAATCCAAACTTGAGGAGTCAAAACAACAACCACCATAAACCATACAAAAACAATTCAGAAAATGAGGGTTTTTTCCGCTCCGTAGGTTAAATTGTTTTTGTTTGTTTTATTTTGTCAGGCGTTACTATATTGCGTATAGGATGACCTTTTTCTCTAAGAAAATCGATGAACTCCCTGTCTGCTGTTAGTAGAAGGAGATGTAGTTTCTGAGAAGTCGCATATATTAGGTTATCGATGTAGTCTCTGTGTCCTTCATGATACAGTTTATAAGCATCTATGTAGGCTTGTGGATGAGGAGTGACCTGTTTGTACGTCTCCATTATCGACTCTATTCCCTCCCTAACCCTATCAAGCTTGTCAGCTGAAACTACTTTAACGATCTTCCACATGGCTTCTAAGATGCTTACCTCCAGATAATGTATTTCAGCCATGTGAAAGTATTTTATGGCTTCCATAACTTCTTTCTCGGTTTCTATACCCATTGCTGGAAGGAGAAAGCTCGTATCGACTAAAAGTCTTGGTTTACTCTTTGAGGTTCTTTCTTTGCTGCTCAATACTTTCATCCTCAAGCTCCTTAAGAGTTATTTGGGCTACCTTCTCACCATGCAATGATAGCCATATGGCATCACGTAGCGGTTCAATAACTATTTTATTTTCTGTAGCCGTTATTCTAACAGCCGAACCCTCGTCCAAGCCTAGATTTTTAGCTATCGTCTTAGGAATGACAAGTATGCGTTTCTTTCCGATCCTTGCTTTAACTGTTAGACTCAACACCATCACCAGAACTATATGTTTAGTTAGAATTAATAAATTTTCCGATTAAAAACATTTTATCTAACTTTACGCTAATGTTGGATTGAGAATTGTTCAATACCTAATCCTATAGCTGCAAACCTCAGTTTAGGGGTTCTGAGAAACATACCTAAACATTACTGTTGGTATGTTTCTTTTGGGATTCATCAGCCTAATACTCCTCTTGGGTTCATTGAAGTCTTCATTAGCCTTCTCTCCTGTCTGGGTGAACCCGCTCCATCCATTCATCAGCTCATCGAAGAGCTTTGGGGATGGAGAAAGCCCCTCCATTTGAAGATATAAATTTATGGATGCGTTTAACTGTCTGTTGATTTTTAATCCACAGAATTTACATTCATAAGATGCTCCTTTTAGTGCTTCATTTAATTCACCACATCTGGAGCATTCCTTAGTTGAGTTATGCGGGTTGAGGAATTTAATGCTAGAAAAGCCGTGGATATGCTCTTTGAATTCCTTAGTTAGGAATGTTGTCAGCTTATGCAGGAAGTCTCTTACCTTATTCTTTTCACGTTTAGAATATTTAGCTAGAATCCTTCTTAGCGCGCGCTAACATAGGCGATATCGTCTATTGGTGACATCTTTAAGCTCCTGTAGATCTTCAACGCTTGACCCTACCCATCATCACCAATAACCACTTATAAAATTTGCAGCCTTGGATTCTCTGGGAGTAGGAACTTCACATTAGTCTAAACCTGAAGATGAAGACCTCAGCTATACCCCTCGCTTGAGGGTGGAGGAGGGGGTTAAGGTAAAAGCTGATGATGTCTGTGATGTTTAGAGGAGTGAGAATTAACCCGCTATAGGTATGGTAACTATTTTTCTGATAGCTTCTGAACAGACTTCTTTGTATACTCAACGATCCATTCAACATATTTTACATCATTCTCGATGTATTCTATGCTATATTTTGCTTCGTGAAAATTCCCATATATGTATTTCGTAAGCTATAGCCCATGTTTGCTCAATCCTTGGCTCCTTGAGAATTTTTGAGAGTCTTCTAGCTGATTTACCTAAGAGTTGTGTCCACCATCTCCCCTCGGTTTTTGCCTTCTCATATTGTGGAAGTTTATGTAATTGACCCAGTATTTTCACGTATTCTTCAACCGCTTTATATAGCTTCTCTGAGGCTTGTATAGGATCTTTCTTCTTCATGTAGTCTTTAGCTTCTTCTAAACTTTTCTCAGCAAGTTCTAGGCGAATTTCAGCCTCCTCATTTGGATCTAATCCTAGCTCCCTTAAAATGGCCTCAACGGTTAACGATCTCAAATCGATGCTAACTTCTTCGCTTTCTCAACGATTCCGCTTGGAATTGTGATCGTAGCTGACATTTCCTCAAAACTCCTTAAGCCCACCTAATCGATAATCATTCACCTTCAATCCCAATAGGTATCAACTTCAAGTTTAAATATTTCCTCAACACCTTCTCCAACCCATTCCAGCGGTGGCTGTCAAGATACCCAACTTCTCAAAGTCCCCCAGAAGGGCGTAAACCTCATGGTGAAGGAGGGCGAATTCGTATCAATCTGGGCAAGTCGGGCGTAGGAAAGACAATCCTGCTTAAAAATTATGGGCTTGTTGGAGACACCGGACAAGGGCGAAGTCAAGCTTTTCAGAAGAACAGTCAACGGGCTGAGTTGACTCAGCCACGGTAAAATGGCGCCAAGCGTATTAACCTAAGTAGATGCTGTTAAGGCTTTTAAGTTTCTGCACGAGTTTGAGTGCATCCTTCTCTGTGTGCTTCAAAGTTTACTTTTGTCAGAAAGTTGTGGTAGTAGTTCGCATGCAGCCTTTCAATACTTGCAAAGAGTCTTCCCAGAGACTCCTTTAACTCTTCAGATAGCCTCTCCACGATTTCAGCACAGTCCCTATGAGTATAGTGACTCCAACCCTTTTTCTCCTCGATAGCGTTAAGGAGAGCTGTAATGGCACCCCAATATTTCTCACCAGCCTGGGCTAGCTCACTCTTAGCATAAAGCTCCTCTGCATCCTTAAGATACTTCTCATGAAGTTTCATGTAGACTTCAACTCTCATACCGGGGTCTATGTCCTTAGTGACGTATTCTAGAATGACCTCTTCAACGTCTTTAGCTTTCCTTTTTGCAATTGCTGAGATTAGCTCATAAACCTCTTCAGAAACTTCGATACTCTTCAACGTTCCCCCTCATCCAAATATAAGTTAAGGAAGAAGCTAACAATAAACAAATCTAAATCTTGAAGTTTCTGTTTTTTAAGGAGCTTCTTCGCTTCTCGTGTACTAAATCTTTTGAATCTTATGAGACTTCTTATAGCATGTCGAAAAATTCATGGGAGGTGAATGTTTACCCTCCTTTTCCGACTTCTCCGTTTCCCCTTCCCAGACTTATCCACATCCTTTGGTTCGTAGGATACGTCTGCGGTCTGGTTCATCAAGTCATCACGGGGCAGTTGGGCTGAGCTAGTCAGCCCCAACTTAATGAGCAGGTTTATACAGGCGTTTACATCTCTATCCATCCCACATCTGAACTATCTCTTCTAGTTTGTGCCGTCTCCCCCTATGTTTCATATATCTCAGCGCGTTAAGCGTATGTTTACGCTTTAGCTTTTTTGTAAGCTTCTCTAGCAAATTTAACAGCATTTTCCAACCTATGCTTTTCCATCAGCTTACTTAACTTTTTTAAGCCTTCAACCCTATCCTCATCGTCAAAATAATCCTCAAATCCTTTTCTCTAACATAATCTATTAGTTCGTGAAGCGTAATGCCTGCGTCTTGAACAACCCTCTCAAAACTAATATCCCCTAAATAATATCTTTGTAAGGCATAGAACAGTCTAGCCTCATTCATAGAAACCACAAAATTGAGATGTATTTTGGAAACTTAAATACCTATCAGTAAACCCTTTCATCCTCTTTTTAGTCCTTAAGTTTATGGTTGAAGTTTTTTAATGGTCCTTATGAGAAGTGGAGGTTTTGGGCTTTAAGGCAAATTGAAAAAGGAAGAGGGCAAAGCCGATTTTAGAGATTTTATGGTTTATAGCCGCGCTAGGATGTTGTTATTTTGATGTTTTCATGTTAATTCCATATAGCCTTGTTATCACACCTTATTTGTTTCACCTCTAATAAGTATACACACGTAGATATTAACTTCCAGAATTTAGCAACACCCTAGCGCGCTATAACGGGCTCATAACAGAGCCCCTGCTTCTAAGGTGGAACGGGATAAAATGGGAGCCTAAAAGGGCTATGAACATAAAACCGATGAAAACCTTAAAAGCAAGAATCCACTTAAGTAGGGGGAGTGTCAATTTTCCTTAAGCTTGATTATCTGCTTCTCAAATTTTCTTACAATATCGGCCAGCTTTTTTGAGTCCCTATATAGCCTTGAATAGTCTATCTCAACATATCTGTGCACCAGGATGTTTCTCCAGACAATGAATCTGAAAAGTTCTTCGGCTAGCTCGGACGGAATAGCTCCTTCTTTGCGGAGGATTTCAACGTAGTCTCGATATGTTTCAGATGGCCCCCAACCCCTTACCGAGATTACATGCCGAGCGACGTCTATAATCGACTCAACTATTGTGTGCACCAAACGCTCAAACGCCAACCTAAGTATGGTCGATGAGGTTATCTCCTCTAGAGGTTTGGTTATGATTTTATTGAGGCTCTCTACAGCTTTAAAGGCATAGTCCATATGCTTCTTAACTATACTCCAATCTATACTCCTTGGATCGTTCCTTTCAATCCACTCTCTAAGGTTAAGGTTAAGCAACTGCCGTAGCTCTGGGTAGATGGCGTTAAGCTCCTTAACGAGTTGCAGACTAACACCACCTCTATCCACCAACTTAACACCTTTAACAATCCTATATTTGAAGTGCCAGTCCACCTCGTCTATAGGAACAACATCTACACAGTCATCACCTAGGGAGAGAGTCTTACAAATGTCATCATGTATTTCTCCTAGGATCCTAAGCTTATCATTAGGGTCACAGTCAAGCAGAACCGCCACGTCTACATCGTGATAGCTGAGCCCCCTCTCCGCGATAGAGCCTATAAGGTAGGCCAGCTTAATCTCCCCCCTCTTAGATAATATTTCACGGAGCTTCCAAACCACACGATCCCTAGTTAAGACGTTCATATAAATCATCTCAGCGATAGCTTGTTGTTAAAATGAGTTTTTATGTTAATCTCATATTAGTCTGTTGCACCTTATTTGTTTCATTCCCCTCAACCGAGATAAAACAAACCCCCTTCCAAGAACCTTACATTTCTTATCAAACCATTCATACCAAGCCTTAACCTATTCCAGCTTAACAACATCATAGCAAAACTTAAGTTGCCTTAACCAACACACTCAATTAACCCAAAAGAATAAACGTAAGCAAAACCTTAAGAATTTTTTGACAGTCTTAAGATAGAAAGCTGGTAAACGTAGAGGTGGGGAATAGGGCTGGATTCAAAACCAATTATCAATAAAGTTTTGGATGAGGTTTCAAGGTTTATTGTTGGTAAAAGGGATGTTTTAAGGATGCTTTTGGTTGCTTTGCTTTCTGAGGGTCATGTTTTGCTTGAAGGTCCTCCAGGTACAGGTAAAACTTTGCTTGCAAAAACTTTTGCTCAGGTTTTGGGTGGAACTTTTAAACGTGTTCAGATGACTCCAGACCTTTTACCAGCAGACATTATTGGGACAACCTTTTATTCTATGGGTAAAGGTGAATGGGGTCTTAAACGGGGTCCAATATTTGCAAACATATTTTTGGTTGATGAGTTGAATAGGGCTCCAAGCAAAACTCAAGAAGCATTACTTGAGGCTACGCAGGAAAGACAGGTTACGATTGAGGGGCAAACCTTAGAACTTCCAAAACCTTTTCTAGTTTTGGCAACACAACTTCCCTATGGTAGTGAGGGAACCTATCCCCTTACAGAGGTTCAAATTGACAGGTTTGCTTTTCAGGTTGGTGTAAACTATCCTGACAGTAAAGAGGAGATAGAAATAATTTCGAGAATTGATGAGCTTGAAAAACCTGTTGTACAAAGCGTTATGAAACCTGAGGATGTTGATAGGATAGTTGAAGAGGTTAAGAAGGTTTATGTTTCTGAGCAGGTGAAAACCTATATAGTTGAAATTATAAACGGTTTAAGAAGCATGGAGGAAATACTTACTGGTCTAAGTCTGAGGGCGAGTATATGGCTTTATAAGGGTGTAGAGCTTTAGCCTACATTGAATGTAGAAGCTACGTTATACCTGACGACGTAAAAAAGCTTACAAAAAATGTTTTGTCTCATAGGATAAGACTAAAACCGGAGTATGAGGCTGAGGGTTTAAAGGTTGAGGAAGTTATTAGTAGAGTTTTAAATGAGGTTAAGGTTCCGAAAACTTGAAGATAACTAGTAAAGGGATACGTGTAATAGTAGCATTGGCAACAGTATCATGTTTAACCTCCATTTTTAACGATAAATTTTCTTTGCCCTAGTATTAACACTTTTTCTAGTTTTAATGTCTGATTTTTTTAGGCTTAGGTTTAGAGTCAAAGAGATAGGCTATACTAAGACGGAGCCAAGCAAAAAGGGAAATTACACGGTTGAAGCATACCTATGGAAAGGCTGGGAAAAACCAAGACCGTTAACAAAAAAGTTGAAACAACGATAACAATAACCTAACACACCTAAACGTTTTCACCGTAATGGCAGGCTAAAATAGCTAAATCAACAATATCTATTATCCCATCACCGTTTAGGTCAACCTCCGGTTTAAACCTTTTTTCACCAGTTGACAACCCATAAACCCCCTTTAAAACCTCTAAATCTCCATAGTCTACTCTTCCATCACCGTTTAAGTCAATCCTACCGATTTTTGGTTTTTCCACAGTTTCCATCCCACTGACAGGTGGAGGCTGTATTTTTGGCTGTTTTTCTTCCCTAAGCTTTAACATAAGGCTTTCCAATTTTTCTCTAGACCCTTTAACAATATAGGTTGGCTCCCCACCCAACCTAAGGGTTGAAACATCGGTTAGGTTTGCTTTCCCTGTTAAAGTTACAGTTAAAACCTCACCCTTAATATTGGATGGAAGTTTTCCTCCAGACCAGACAACATATACTTCGGTTTTGTCTGGTAAGATAAACCTGTAAAGGTTTTCCTCCAACTTTTCAGCCCTACTAAACCCCTCTAAAAGGGTTACCATTGTTTTAACCGCATAGTAGGCTGGTTTACGTTCCCCAGCCTCTATTAAAGCTGACTTAGCAAGTGTTTCAAACCCACCTGGAAAAGCCATATAGGATGTGTAAAAAATTTTTTCAACGTTAAGAGAGAAACCGTCTAAATAGGCTTTAACAATAGCCTTAGCCTGCCCCTCCCTACTTAAAACCTCTCCTGTTGGCGGAATAGGAATACCCTCAGCCACCTGAAGCTCTGTAACCCATATAGGCTTTTTTATCCCCTGCCGACCTAGATAACTATAAAGCCTTTCTAGGGCTTCACCTAGATAGGGGTTTAGGTTATGGACTGTGAGAATGTCTATGTATTTTGCTCCTCCAAGCTTGAAAACCTTACCCCAAAAAAGATCCCATTCTTCAAGCTTCTCCGGAACATAGGCTATTCCACCATTCAAAACTTTTGCTTCAGGGTCAGCCTCCCTGATAGCCTCATAGGTAACCTTTAAAACCTCTAAATAGTCTTCTGGAGAACCTCTAAAAAAGTTTAGGGGTTCAGGTCTAATAAAACCCATCTCAGGCTCATTAATTACCTCCCAATGTTTTATTGGCTGTTTAAGACCAGGCATATCATCTACACCGTCTCCATCGTAACGTTCTACTAGGGTTTTAACAAAAGCCTTATAGGCTTCCATATCGTGAGGCTTATAACGGCTTAAAGGCAAAAAACCCTCAAAACCCCTAGAAGGCTTCCAACCAGACTGACTCTCCCAATGTTTTTGGTCCCACTCCGCATAAGGCCAAATAGTTGCTATTATATGGATACCGTATTTTTGGGCTGCTTTAACATACCTATCTGTTTCTGAAAAGTCGTATACACCTTTGGTAGGCTCAATCTTATTCCATATGAACGGTCCTGGGTG